>Ga0207696_1000483_pt1 | contig 33546 bp, 42 predicted proteins | sample KBSS54metaG_FD_184403 | JGI IMG/M metagenome (GOLD analysis project Ga0207696, IMG submission 184403) | Switchgrass rhizosphere microbial communities from Kellogg Biological Station, Michigan, USA - KBS S5-4 metaG (SPAdes) (version 2) | ecosystem: Host-associated > Plants > Roots > Rhizosphere >...
ATCTGTCGTCTACTCTTTAAGTTGTACGGCTTAACCGCCTGCATTAATGCCAACTTTTAGCGCACGGCTCTCTCCCAAGAGCCATTTCCCTAGACCGAATATAGGAATCGTATTCGGTCTTTTTTTTGAACATTTCTCAAATCAATAACTTACCGTTAAAACAATCACTTAAACCACTTCCTGTTACCTTCAATGCTGCTCATTTGGACTTTCTGCCGCCACTTTGTCGCCACCCATTTGAGCCAGCGGATTCAGGTGAATAGCGTCTTCCAGGTGATCGGGAGCGAAGTGCGCGTAGAGCATCGTGATGCGGATATCTGAGTTATCTGAGTGCCCGAGGATGCGCTGAAGCACGATGATATTGCCCATGCTGTTCGCTGGTGGCCATGAGTCGCAGGATTTGTTCCTGGGTCAGCCATGCCATTTCACGTTCCGGTTGATCAAACTCGCGGATATTTTCGGGAGGGGTTGATTGAGTCAGTCGTATACATGCAAAGGGCGCAACCGATGGGTTTGTCTAAGCAAATATCTTTTGGAAAGGTTGCGGCGCAAACGGTGAAATTTTTATGCCAGGTTGTTAAGATTAGTCTTAACAGTTTGCTTTCACTATAAGGACTTAATGATGAAGTTTGTTCTGGGATTTGCTGCTTTAGTGCTTCCGTTTGCCGTGAGTGCTGCATTTGTCAACCCTATGGAATTCGATGGTTCCGAAGCGCAAAAACAAGAAGTAATTGAATACATCAAGGCGAGGGTGAAGGCTGATTACTGTGATGGTGCCGTTAATATGTGCCAGCCAACAACGCTTCGTATGATGGAAAAGCAAAATCTGACCGCTTTTAAAAATCTGACCAAAGCCAAAAATAAAGAAATATTAGATAAGGTTATCGGGGATTATTGTGAAGGTGCGGTTAATATGTGCACTTACGCGACTCTGGATATGATGTACAAACAAAATCTGAAAGCCAGCGGTGAGCAACTTAGCTGGTGATCCTGAATGTTAAAAAACCCGCCATTGGCGGGTTTCTTGTTTTAATGCATCTGCAAAGATTGTTGCTGATGTTTATCCGGATGCAACTGAACAGCATGAACGGTGCCAGGTTCAACAATGATGTCCGCAATGGACTCATGCGTTTTGAACGTACAACTGCAATTAATGTTCTGGCACTGGTGATAACGTTCTTTGATATTGATGCTCAGATAACGGCTTGAACGGGCGTGTGCTCGTGCTGACATTTCGGGCAGTGCATCATAATAATCACCATGTAATCATTTTTAATCAGATTTGATCATTTCGTTTTATGATGAAAAACAGACATGTGAAATTACAGTGATTTACATTGCAACGTAATAATAACAATCCTATAAATAATAACTCTGCTTATTGAATTGGATGTTTTATGACTGTTCTGATTAAAAAATTACTTCCTTCAGAGTGGGAAAGCGCATTCCCGATCATTGCTCAGCTAAGAAATATCACCAAAGACGAATTTTTAAAAAGCGTAAGAGTTCAGACTCTGAATGGGTATGAGCTTGTTGCTGCTGTTCTCGAAGAAAGAATTATCGGTGTGATGGGCATAAGGCCTGTACACACGCTGGCACGAGGTTCTCACCTGCATATTGATGATCTGGTCGTTGATGAACATGAGCGCCATTCGGGAACGGGTAGGTTACTTCTTGATTTCGCTGTCAGTGAGGCTAAAAGCAGGGAGATGAATTTTGTTTTTCTTGATGCAAGGAAAGAAGCAATTCCCTTCTATGAAAGAAATGATTTCATTTTCCACACCTCACCTTCAATGAAAAAGATCCTTTAATTTTCCCTATCCGCAGGCATGTTCAATCCCTGGTCTTACAATGGAATTGAACATACCTGATTGCTCTAACCAAACGCGGATTTCACGCCCATCAGCAGCGTGGCGTTTTCCTCCATGGTGCGCTTGTTTGCCAGGGACAGATTCAGGATGGTCGGCGTTGCCGCCAGAATGCCGTCCTTGTCCGCGCCGGACTTCGCCACGATGATTTGCGCGGCGGCGGCATCATCGGCAGAGGCAGCGGTGTTGTCGCCGAGCTGCCGCGCCTGGGTGCGCAGCGCGGTCATATCGGCGGAGTCTTTTTCCAGCCCGAGCGTCGCCTGTAATTCTGAGTTTTTCTGCGCAAAGTTGAATCCGGGCATCAGCAGCCCGACACCCGCCGCCGTGCCCGCCGTGCCCGCCGTGGGAATGCCGACGCCCGCCGCCCCTGCGCCGGTGACGCTGCCGGCCAGTTGTTTGCCCGCCTGATACCGGCCTTTCACCGCGTTGAGCTTGGCCTGCTGCGCGCTCACCCGTGCCAGTGATTCGCGCTGCCGGTTGAGCTGGGCGGTGGTTTCACTGATGGACGTTCTCAGGCGGCGCTCAGAGTCAGACAGGGTGCGCGTGCTGATACCCGACTGGGTAAGTTCCGTGCGCTGACGCTGCACCGATTGCCGCAGCCCGTTGAACTGGGTCTGCAACTGCGCGGCGGTACGCTTCGCGGACTCCATGGCCTGCGCCTGGGCGCGGGTCGGGCTGGCAGTGTTTTTAAACTGAATCGCCAGCGCCGCCGCTTCCGCTTTAGCGGCGTTGAGCTTCTGGCCGGTGACGGCGAGCTGCGCGCTGGATTTGCGGAAGCCGTCAATCTTTCCGGCCTGGGTGTTCAGGTCTTTGAGCGTGGTCTGCGAATTTTTAATCTCTCCGGCCAGCGCCTTACTGGCGTTCTGCACCGCTTTAAACGGGCGGGTCGCCTGGTCAACCGCCTTTAACAGCACCTCTACTTTTAAGTTACTCACTGTCGGTGGCTCCGCTGCGCTGCATGGCCTTATGACGCCACACCAGCAGCTCGGTCAGCGTCATCGGGTTCAGTTCTGACGGCGGCCAGTGAAAAATCACTGCAACGTCCGCCATCAGGTCATCAACGGTCAGTGCCGCAGGGAGTTTTACTGTTCCGACTTCGGCGATAAAAAACCGATCACCTTGCCTGCCATCGCAATCAAGTCGGGCAGGTTCAGGCTTTTGCAGTCCTGGGCGGTGAGGTTTGGCACGGTAATGCGCGGCAGAATGACGGTCAGCGCGTCCACGTCGGCATTCGCCAGCGCCGCCAGGCCAATCCCGCGCAGATGACCGGCGTTAGGTTTGATGATTTCAACCTGGCTGATCACCAGCTCGCCGCGTGCGATCGGCTCTTCAAGGATAACGATGTTTTCATTCTGTTCTGACATAGCGGTGTCTCTTCTTCAAAGGGGAGTTTTCGCGCCGGTGTCCGGCGCGGGTTGCGGATTACAGGCCGATGTTTTTGCGGTGTTCCGCCAGGCGGTCGGTGCCGTTAACGATTTCCACCATGTTCACGGTGTCCACCTCGATCACGTCCTGCCCGTTAATGCTCAGCTTGAAATAGGTGCACTGGGTAGAGACTTTGGTTTCGGTGTCTTCTCCCTGTTTGTACTCACCAAAATCAACCTCTTTGTGACGCCCGCGCATGGCGACTTCTACCGCCATCGTCTCGCCGGTGTCGTCCTGCTGGAAGGAACCGGCAAAGCGCAGCGGCGTCGCATCGACTGCACCCCACTGCTGGAGCACCAGCGCATCCAGCCCGCCCATCGTCCATTCCAGCGTCAGCGCATCGTCGTCCAGGCCGAAATCAATCGGCGCTGTGCCGTTCATGCCGCCGCCGCGATAGTTCTCCAGCTTGCGGGTCAGCTTCGGCAGCGTCAGCGCGCTGACCACGCCGACATAATTGTGACCGTCGTTAAACAGGTTCAGGTATTTCAGTTTCTTAGGCAGTGCCATGTTTTAGCGCCTCTTAGCTGTTGATGGCCGTGGCGAACGTCGCCAGGTACTGATCGGTGATGCGCTGACGCAAGGTTAAATCCTCCAGCGGCGGCACCGGCGTGTAGTCGTAATCAATGAACAGCTTGCCTGCTTTCAGGGTTTCAACGGTGTTCGCTTCGGGGTCATACCAGCAGGTGCCGTCAATGATCAGACCGGCGGTTTTCATTTCGCGCAGCTTGGCGTTAATGCCCGCAATCATGTCCTTGATAAGCGTCGGGGTCATTGGCCTGTCCATCGCCCACAGGTGCGCTTCCGCCAGTGTGTCCGCCAGCACCTGCGCGGTACGGGTGTAGTTCTCAAACAGGAACAGCGGATCATCGGAACATGTGCGCTGCCCCCAGAACTTAAAGCCGTCTTTGCGGATAAGCGTGGTCACGCACGCCTGGTTCAGCAGGTCGGCATCGGTGCCGGGGGTCTGCAAATCCCAGTACACGCTGGCCGACAGGCCGGTGACGCCGTTGATCCCGACGTTAGAGAGTGTTTTATGCCAGCCGGTTTCGGCGTCGATTTTGGCACGCAGGCCGAGGGCGTAAGCGGTGGCGGGGGCGATGTCGCTGGCGTTGGTGGTGGTGTTCCAGGCCACAAAATCCGGCCAGATCACCATCAGCTCACGCTGGCTGAAATTGTCGCGGTACTTGATGGCATCAGAGACCGTTTTGCAGCCGTATGCGCTGACGTAGCCGAATGCACGCAATTGCTGACAGACGGCGGCAAGCGCGGCGGCGACTTCCTGGTTATCCAGACCCGGCACGCCGAGAATGCGCGGCTTTACGCCGAGTTCAGTCTGCGCGGACAGAAGGGCTTTCATGCCGGTATACATGCCGGTGTCGTCCGAACCGCCGATGATGTTGGAGGTGGTTTCCGCTTCGGTCTCGCCTTGTGCTACACGCACCACGACAACAACCGGTTTAGCCTGGTTGGCGATAGCCATCAGGGAGGCGCGCAGCGTGCCGGTTTTACCGGCCTTGCCTGCGGCGGTCAGCACGTTGGTAATGAGTACCGGCGTATCCAGCGGGAAGGTCGCCGCGTCGGCATCCTCTGCAGTGCAGACCATCCCGATGATGGCGGTGGAAACGGTGGAGATAACGCGGGTGCCGTCATTGATTTCAACAACGCGCACACCGTGATGATAATCAGCCATGGTGTTTTTCCTGTGATTGGGGTGAGGTCAATCATCGCGTGTTGGGGACAATCAGGCACGGCGGGAGGGATGTTTGAACAATGGCACAACGCGGCTGCAGCACAGTCAGATTTGACTGTGCTCGATACAAAAACGCCCCTTTCGGGGCATGAATTACATGAATTAAGCGGGAATTTCAGGCCAGGCAATATCCGGCGCGGCAGACAAATCCAGCCGGTTAAGGGCGACGCGGTATTTTTTCCAGGCGGTCAGGCTTGCCCGTTCCGCCTCTGTCGCATCGTCAATATCGACGGCATCCTGCAAAGGTGCGATAGCCGCGTTTGCTTTTGCCATCAGCGCGGACAAGGCCGTGACGGCTTCGGCCTTGCGTTCTTCAACCGTCGGCGGCGGAATATCCCCCCAGGCGGGCAGACCGTCCGTGCCCGCAACCCGCATTTTCCCCTCCGGCGGCGGGAGGGTTTGATATTCACGGTAAACAACATCGCTGACCGCAATGCCATCATCCGGCCAGCTTCCGGCATCGTCGTACACGTCCCGCAACGCACGCGGATAAAAACCGTTGGTGAGCGGGCTGTAAACATAAAGACTTGAGGTGACTGCGCTGTAATAGTTGCTCATTATTTTCCCTTACCAGCCGGTGGCTTCCCAGTAGCTGCCGCCGCTGTCCTGGCCGCAGGTGAAACCGATGTTATTGATAATTTGCGCCGTACCAAAGTTGTCGCTGAACGTCCCGCCGCCGCCATTGATGGCGCTCACCTGAACGTTGACGCAGGTGCTCGGGAAGGGAATGGGGAAATTCACCGTTGACCAGCCGCGACTCCCTTTGTTGACGACGCCCCACTGCTTAATCATTCCTGTGTCACCGCAGCGCCACCAGCCGCCGCCGAGATTGGCGGTATTGGTATTGACCGGCTGCCGGTTATTGGGGCTGAAAACGCGCTGCCCCATCTCATAAATCCCGCCACCTTCGGCGGAAATACTCCCCTGCGTCGCCAGGTCACCGGTGCCGGTAAATCTGACAAACCCCGTTTGTACAGAATTCGCCTGATTAACGGTGCGGAAAAGAAAACCCCCCACGCCGCCGCCCCGGTTGTTCACAAAGTCGGATTCGCCCTGGCCGCCGCTTTCGTTCCAGCCTAAATAGGTCCCTTGCCCGTCGCCAGGGTGCGGGATGGTTATCGCCCGGAGATAATTCGCCGTGACGCGACCGTTGACATCACCGCCCGCGCGGGGCAATGCGCCCACATTATCCGCATTCAGCCCGATATCCTGGGTGCCATCAAACGCCACACCGGCAATTTTGCGGGCGGTGGCGAGTTTGGACGCGGCGACTGCCGTCCCGCCCGCCGGTAACGCGCCGATGTCTGCCGGTGTCGGTTTGTTCGCCTGGCAGTAAATTTCATTCCAGGCCGTCCAGGGACCATCGACGCCGTTCCACGCCCCCGACGCGCCACGGGTAAACTGTCGTCCGTTGTTGTTAAAGGCAATCTGCTGCGTCGCATTCGGTCCCCAGGTCACGAAAATCACGCCGACAAACCCGTTCATCGGATAGCCTTTGTCCGTGGTCGCGGCGGCGGCACCGGGCACGCCGTAATGCCCGAGCATGGCCGTGCCGTGCAGCGCGTTGGGCGAGTCTGTCGCGGTTAAATTGGCGCGAATTTTAAAGGCCGTCGCCACCTCATCCGCCAGCGCCTTTTCACTGGCGGCGCTTTGCGCAGCAGTCCATGCCCCCACGTCGGCGGCGGTGGGTTTGTTATTCGCGCTGTACGTGGGCACCCACTCTTTCCAGGGACCATCGACGCCGTTCCAGTCAGCGGACAACCCGCGATTCCAGATATTGCCCGTGAACGTGACGTACATCTGCTGACAGCCGTAGGCGCTTGGTGTGACATACAACGTGCCTGCGATACCCTGCGGATAGTGCAACGCCGCCGTGGCGTTGGCATTTTTAGGCTGCGCGTACAGGGCGGCGCTTCCGGCTCCGCTGGCAAAGCCCAGGGTATTAATATCCGTGGTTGTCAGGATGACCGACGGCACCGTGACGGAGTTCACCGCGCTGGCCTGCACCCAGTCACGCCAGGGTCCGTCCGTGCCATTCCAGGATGCATTGAGCGCACGCGTCCACACCATGCCGGTATTTTGCACGGTGTAACGCTGCAGCACGCCGCCCGTCCAGGACGCGGGGATAACCTCCAGCACGCCCGCCGCCTGTGAACCGGCGGGATAGCCATTGGCGACGGTGGCATTCGCGCCGGTGCTTTGCACGTAAACCCCGATTTTTGCCAGATTAAACGTATTGATATTCGCGGTGCCTAGAACGGCGGACGCGACAGGCAGCGCCCCCACGTCTGCCGCCGTCAGGGTAATGTCAGCGCCCAGCGCTTTATTGTTCACCTTGCGGGTGGACGGTACGCGGGTGTTGGCATTGTCGTTAGCGGACTTGACCGCTTTGGGCGTGGCGGCCAGCGCTTCGCTGGTACTGCTGACCGAGCTGTTAAGCTGCACAAAACCCTTTGCCGTCAGCGTGCCGTCGGGGTGGTTACGGGATTTTTCATGTGCGGCCAGCAGGTCATTCACATACTGCTCGGTGGCCATAATCACCGAGTCGTCGATCAGCAGGCTGATGGCCTCGGTATTGCTGACCGCAATCACCATCCGCAACGTCTGCGTGCGGCCTGAACCTTCCGCCAAAGTGGGCTTGTAAGTGTCCGCCATGTTGCAGACAGCAATCAGGGTGCCGTCGTCAGCAAACAGCCCCATTTCACGCATCCAGAAGCCACCGACGCTCGCAGAGAGTACCGCCTCAGCAATCACCCAGTTTCCGTGCGACGGGTCAAGCTTCAGCGAGTTGAGCGGCGTGCGGTACACCTCTTTAACCAGTTTTGTCTGTGTGGCAACCGGCGTGGTCGCCTTGCCGTTGCCGTCACCGACGGCAAGCTGCGTGATGTTGATATCAGTCCCCGCCGCAATGGCCGCCGCGATGCGCGACTGGCCGAGCGTGGTGACAACGGATTTAAATGTGCTCATAACGTCCTCTTATGCGGGGTAAACGGTCAGCAGTTCGCCCAGGTAGTGCGCCGCGCCGGTGTAAACGTCGCCTTTGATATCCTGGGTGATGGTCAGGCCAATCAGATGGCGGCTGGCCGGTTTGGCGTCGGCAATCAGCCTTTCCATTTCCAAATACATTTCCTCGGTGATGCCGGTTTCCAGCACGCCGATATCCAGGCGAAACGTGCCGGGTTCGTCATTCGTTTCCCACCACTCGGTCACGTTAATCAGGTAGCCGAGCGGCTCCACCACGCGCCGGATGGCACCGATAGTTCCCTTATGGCAGTGAATGAACCAGGCGGACTGAATGACGCGGCGCTTGGTGGCGACAGGCCAGTTTTCATCCCAGCGGTCAACCGACAGCGCCCACGCCAGGTACGGTAAAAACCTGGCCGGACAGGTCAGCGGATCCCAAAGCTGCCGCAGCGGCACCGGCACGTTTTCAAGCGCGGCGCAGGCCTCGGCGGCGGCAACTTCCAGCGCCGAGGAACCGACGGGCAGCAGGCGATCACTCATCGTAGCCGCCCACTTTCAGGGTGTACGCGGTGCAGAATGACGCCTGCGTTTTATCCAGCTCGATGTCAGCGGCGGGGCTTTTCAGCTCCACCCGCTGCACACCCTCAACGTGCAGCGCGGCATAAATGGCGGACAGCCGGATGTCGCGGCCTAAACGGTGCTGCGCGGTGGTGTAGGCGATAAGCTTCGCTTCGGCAGCTTCGCGGATAGGTTCGGCTTCCGGACCCGGAAACAGATACAGCACGGCGTCAATGGTGTAATTCACGACGGTTGCTGACTGGACGGTCACGCGGTCAGCCACGGGGCGCACGTTCTCGTCATTGAGCGCGGCCTGTACTTTCGCCAGCAGGTCGGCGGGCGCGGTGCCGTTGCCGGTCTGTGCCAGCACGGAAATCGTTACGCAGGCGGGCGACGGACTGATGACCGAAATATCCGCCACCCGCCCGTCAGCCGAGCGCCCGTGATACTCATACGCGCCGACCGGACCCGCCACGCTCAGCCCTTCAAACGCCTGCTGTGCGCGGATACGCAAATCCGCATCGCTTTCCATCACTGCCGCCACGGCGGGCATGCTGACCGTATCCGCAGGCGTGATGGTCAGGCGCTCCACGCTGAACGTCGCGGCGATATTGTCCAGATCCGTACCGGTGGCATACGCCAGCATCACCGCCTGCGCCGCTTCGTTAACCCGCTGACGCAGGATCACTTCGCGGTAAGCGTTCTCCTCCAGCAGCTTCACCATCGGCTCAGACTCCAGGGTCAATGTGCGGGCGATGGCGGCTTGCTGGTCTTCGGGGTAAAGCGACACCAGCGTGGCTTTACGTTCCGCCAGGAGAATTTCGTAATCCAGCACCTCCACCACGTCAGGGGCGGGTAACTGGCTGAGATCAATCGTTGCCATAATTCAGCTCACAGGAAGGGTTAAGGAAATGGCGGCGGACGTGTCTTTGCGGGTGCCGGTAATATCCACCACCATTTTTCCGTCAAACGTCATTTCAAAGGTGATGCCAGTGAGGGTGACGCGTGGCTCCCATTTCAAAATCGCGCTGTAACAGGCCGCCATGATTTGCAGGCGCAGCGCCGCATTCTGCGGGCGGTCAGTCAGTATCGATAGCAGTGAACCATAGTCACGGCGCATGACGCGGGAACCGACAGGCGTGCGCAGAATGTCGCTGACCGACTGCTGAATATGTGCCAGGTCTTCGACGCTGCGCCCCGTGTCGCGAGCCAGACCGATGTATTTGGCGTTAGTCATGACGGCACCTGCGTCTGACCGCCGCCCGTCTGGACGCCGCCGTGTTTATGGGTGTGCACCACCACGCCGTTTGACGTCAGGTTGCCACCTGAGTGGGTGAGGTTCCCGGTCATCGTGCCGCCTTGTTTCACCTCCAGGCTGCCCGTGGTGAGCTTTTTGGTGCAGACCACCTCCGGCGTGTCGAGCGTGATGCGCGTTTTCGCCGTGCAGGTGATATCCGGTGCAGTTACAGCGACCTTATCCGCGGCGTTCACCGTGGCGGACTTGATACCGGTAGCCAGCAACGCGCCGGTCTTCGGCTCGTACTCAATTACCGCGCCGTCAGGAAACGTGACATGCACGGCATCGGCTGACGCCGACGGCGCGGGGAAGTCATCAGAGAAAACCCCCGGCATCACAAAGGCGGTATCCAGCTCACCGCCCAGGCAAAACAGCAAAACCTGTTCACCGGCGGACGGTGCCCACCAGGAACGGGAGCGCCCCGCGCGGGAAGTCAGCCAGTGCAGCCAGTCCGTGACGTTGCCGCCGGTGTTAACGCGACAGGTTGCCGCATCCAAATCCACCTCGGCAACGGTGCCAATACGGATCAGATTGCGCAGCAGGCGCGGAATGTCGTTGTTTGGGATGGATGTATTCATGGGTAAAAGAATGCCCCCCTGTCAGGCGGCATACAATTTGAGGCGGGTTGATGGCGGGTGGCACAACACGGGGATCACTGACTGAAGAATATTAGCTCAAACTTGAGCTGACACATTTCGTAGGTAGAACATCATTAAATCTGACAGTCTGGTTTGGCGAAAAACAGACTTCCCAGAGATTTATACACATAGTCTCTTGAACTGCATAGGGAGTACCTGCCATGGTTGTGGCTATTGTGAGTGCTAGAAAAAATATCTTTACGATTTAGATGGTTGAGTTAAAATTCTATAATTACCTTCAATGAATTAGAGAGAAAATAATGTTTCAGTTAGGTTCATTTATGGGTGCGGGAGTTTTAATTAATATTGGTTTGGTGGAATTTATCATTTAAATATCTTATGGGTGACTTATATGAAAGAAGAATTTAGTGGGTTTTATGGATTGGAAGAAGAAGAAGTCGAAAATCTTTATCGGAACAAGGAAACAGTTTTTATCTTTGATACTAATATATTACTCAACCTCTATCGCTGTGAAAAAAAAACCCGCGATACATTTATTTCAATCTGGAAAAGCATGAAAGAACAAGTGTGGGTTCCTTATCATGTAATACTTGAATATCAAAGAAATAGAATCCAATCTATCGAAGATAATGTTAACGATTTAGATAGTATTCCTAAAGAGCTTGAGTTAAAAATAATTGAAATATTTAATAATTTAAAGAATTCGAAAAGTTCAACCATATCACGGTATAGTGAACTTAATAAGGAAATTGAAAAGTTAGAAGAAAAGGTAATTGCAGCAGTCAAATTATTCAAAACAAATCAGATTGAAAAAAGAATTGATTTTATTGATTTAATTAATAAAAAAGACGTCGTGAGAGAATCGCTTGATGGTCTTTTAAGCAACCGAATTGGAAAAGCTCCTAGCCAAGATGAAATTGACAATATTAACAACAAAGGAAAGCAGAGATATAAAATTAAAACTGGCCCGGGTTTTTCTGATGAGAAAGAAAAATCCAAGTTAGAGAATTATAATTTTAATGGAATTGAATACACTCCAATGTTTGGTGATCTATACATATGGCAAGAGATATTAGATTATGTTAAAAATAATCAGCTTAAAAATGTCATTTGGGTGTCGAATGATTTAAAAAAAGACTTCATTTACATAACAAATAGAAATAAAAAAAGAGGCGCAAGAGAAGATCTTAGAACTGAAATGAAAATAAATTCTGGGTGCCAGAATTTCACTGCGCATTCAATTAAGTCTTTTTTACATCATATAAATAAAGTTTCAACGATAAAGATGAGCGAGAAAGCCATTTCAGAATTAATTCAAACAGGAAGGGTGAGTATTTCAGACTCATACTTTATATCTCTAAATGAACCCTATGAAATAGCTGGAGTTCTAACCCGGCAGTTCAAAGGATTATCAAGGTTAGCTCATAAATTAAAGTCAATGATAGTTGATCTCAATGAAAAAATCAAAACACACGGTAATGATGGGGACTATATAATGCATCTAAGCATGGAAAGTGCGGAGATAGAGCAAAATATTTCTGACGTAAACAAATTATTACTTAAAGTAGTTTCACTTCAAAGTAGATTTAATGAATCTTACGAAAGCGATTCATTTAAGAAAGAGTTTCTTGAGTTTTTCAAAGAGTCGTCGTATTACGTAAAAACAGCGTATAATAACGACTCGCAAGCATCTATATAATTAATTGAAAACACAACCACTTTGGCATACTCAATTAGAATGAATATGCCAAAGTTAAATGACTTACCTATTATTAATGAAATCTTAATTCAAATTTATTTATTTCTGCCTTATGATCGCTTTATCTAATTTCAAGAATAAGATGGCGATATCCCGACCGTAGATATATCAAAGTAGGCAACGTCCGCTTATGGCACAGATCTCCCCGTCTGATTAGGTTTGGCTCTGCGCCGCAGTTATGTCAGGTGAAGTCTGAGCTAATAAGTATTAGCAATTCATCTTCCACAATCTTCATATCCTCCGCGTCCAGCCCTAACATCGGGCGCGCCGGATACTGCATTTCTTTTGCGCGAACGGACGGGCGATCCCGCAGCCCGTACTGATGCACTTTCGCCATGCGCTGAACCTGACCGGTGAATTCCACCACCGCGTTGTCAGCGGTGCCTTTGGCCTTCATGTATTTGGCCGTGCGCAATCTGGCGAACATCTCCCGCTTAATGCGGCCTTTCTTTGCCCGCAAAGGCTGCGGGCGTCGCGGGGTGAACGGCTGCCCTTCCGGCGTAACCTGCTGCTTAATGCGCTGCTGCTGATGTTTGCGCAGACGCTTCGCAATGGTCGCCGCCATCGCCTTCCGGCTTTGCGGTGACAGCGCGGCAATTAGCCCCGCCAGACGGGTATCAAAGGCTGACAGTTCACTCATGCCACTGGCTCACTAACTCGCCGTGCAGATACAGTTCACGCGACCTTTCCACCGGCTCAGGCAGCGGCGGTTCCGGAAAATGCTCTACGTACAGACCGGCATCAATCTGTTTCACAATCACGCGCTCGGTGAGCTGCACATCAATAGCGATATCGTAGGTACCATCATCGAGCATATCGGCCTTAAATTTAAAGCCGGTCTGCTGCTTTTCCGGTGTCGCCATAATGTCCGGCTGGTTCTCACGCAGCCACGCCAGGATAGGCACAATAATCAGATCGCAGTCCTGGGCAAAGTTGGTGATCAGCAGCTCCGTCTGGTACTGATACTCAAACGACAGCGAGCTGGCTAACGTGGAAACGATGCGGCCATTATCCACAAACATCCGCAGGGTGTCGGGGCTGGTTTGCAGCACCGGCACGGCGTCAGTTAACGCTTTTCTCAGCTGGGCGGGTTTTAACACGGTGTTCCTCCTGGCATTGTTTGACCGCTTCCACCTGGAGGCCGCAGGTGGTCAGCGCGGCCTCCAGGTTTCTGACGTCACTGCTTAAATCGCCGTTAGTGACCGGTGCGCTTGCCGGTATCGGGCAACTGGTTACCGCCGGACAGCCAACGTAAATAATCTGCGGCGCTGGCAAAGGCGGGACGGGCGTGCATCCGGCCAATGCCGTCAGGCAGACGAGCAGCGTACCAGTCGCGCATTTCCTGATTTTCATTGAGTAACCTTTGAATTGTGTATTCACGTACGCGTGCCAGCTCACCCGCCTGTGAGAGCTGGGTGCGCAGGCTTTGCTCCTGGCGTTCCCGCGATACGGCCTCATCGTTCAGGCGGTGAATGGCGTTGTCTCGGCTTTCAATACCAGCGGACAGCGTGCCGATAATGCGCTGCGCCTGGTCGGCTTTATCATGCAGGCCGCCGATACGCCAGGTTTGCAGTCCCGCCAGCGCGCAGGCTGCCAGCAGTAACAAAATTAAAATGCGCATCAGACTCCCCGCAGGCAGTAGGCCAGTTCATTCGCGCGGCGGCGCTCCAGGCCGGTGACGCGCTCGCCCTTCACAAACACCCAGCGCGGCAACTGTTCGCAGGCGTCCCGCCATCGACCTTTGTTGATGAAAAACGCTAACGTTGATTTACAGGCCGCTGTCACGCCGACGTTAAACGCAAAGGACACCACGGCGTCATACACCGGCGGCGGCATGGCAACCGGCATACAGCGTGCAATGCCTTTTTCCACCCGCATCACGTCTTCCACCAGATTCACGGCGGCCTGACGTTCGCTGATTTGAGTGTGAGGCTTAACGCCTGCGGTATGCCCGATGCCGTTTGTCCAGACGCCCGCGCTGCACCGATAGGCGGACAGGCGGCAGCCTTCAAAATCGGCAATCAGTGCCAGACCGGCGGCGGACGTTTTCAACGTTGGCGTTTGCGGCAGCAACGCGGCAATCGCAAGGACGGCGGCGACGGCACAGCGTCTAACGATTGATGGCTGCATTAATGTCCCCTCTGATGCCCATAGCTTTCAGCAGGCGGTAAGTTTTGCGCCGGTAGTACCAGTTCACCAGGAAGGTCGCGACGCCGACGCCTGCCCCCACCAGAAAGGCGATATCCTGCGGTGACATTGCGCCGAGCCAGGCAAGAAAGGCCGCGACGCAGTAACAGATAAACGAGGTGATGCGCTCCATGGTCATCAGTCCCAAAGTGAGACGGTTTCACTGACTGCGGCCTGGGTAATATCCGGCAGATCCACCGCGTAGCCATGGGGCAAAATTGCCCCCTGTGCGGCTAAGCCAACGTTAGCCGCGTAAACGTGTTCAACGACCGATCCCGTGCGCCCGTAGTACCGCCAGCAAAGCGAATCCACGGTGTCGCCCTGTTCCGCATAGACTTTCATCAGAGCAGCCCGATGATGCAGTGAGACACACCGGCGACGTCGCTGATGGCGTTGCGGCCATCACGCCACAGTTCATCAACCGTACTTTCGACAATCTCCGCCTTTTTACTGCCAGCATCGGTGGTATCACTGTTCGGATATCGTTCCGCCAGAATGGCAGCCGTAATGGAGGAAACCGCCCGCAGATAGGCACAGACTTTTATACTTTCATCATCAATCTGGTCAGCCGGGACATCAGCGAGAGTTTTGTATCCCTGAGCCAGTTGTGCGACGCGGTAGCTGTAAAGCTCGGCATTCACTTCGGTCAGAGCGTACTTAATGACGGCGCGCAGACGTTTGGTGGTCACCGTTCCTTCCAGGCGCAGCGTGTCGCGTAACTCCACCGGACTGATATCCGGCCAGAAGTGCGTGTTTTTGATCGCGGGTTCCGTCGCGGCGTCCGGCTTTGGTGCAGGTACAACAAGAGACATAGTGACCTCTGAATAGGGGACGGTGAACGCCAGCGTTGAACGAGGTCACAGACCTGTCGCGGCTGGCGTGCCGTCCGGCGCGGGGCGCGTTCTGTTTAGCTGCTGGCAGCCTTTTTGATGGCTGATTCCAACCGCTCAATATCCTTTTTAACGCCGCAGTTGCTGTTCAGCTGGAAGGCGCGTTTCAGGTGTTGCAGGGCGAGCGGTAGTTTCTCCGCATCGCGATACAGGTAACCGGTAATTTTGTGCAGCTTGGCGCGTACCTGATCCGGCATATCCTGACTGTCAGTCAGTTCCATCGTGGTCATCAGTACATCGAGACTGACCGGCTCACCGGCAGCATGAGCGCGGGTGCTCATGTCGGCGATTTCCTCCGCCAGCGCATAACCGGCAGGACGTTTGCCGAACGGCATCGCCAGCTTGTAATGAAGCGCGTAGCGAGCGATTTCCAGCGCACCGGCGTAGTCACCGGCATCAATACGCCAGAACATGATGGTCATCAGGATGGCGTCCTGAGCACCTTTCCCCTCGGCGAGAACGCCTGCCACCCACGGCGCATATTCAGGCAGCATCTTGCGTTTGAGTTCTGCCTTTTTCTCAGCGGAATAGGCTTTCTTCAGGGCTTTCTGGTCAGCATTAAGCTTTTGCAGCAGCAGTTCATAGCCGGTGGCATGACGCAGCAGGCTGGTATCCTGCTGCGCGGCTTCGATAGCTGACTGCCGCAACAAATGACGTCGGGCAGGGCTGGTCATGACTTACTCCTGAGCTGCCGGTGTGGTGGCACCGGATGCAGTTTTGATGGCATCAACGATCGCCGAGGTAAATTTGCTGAGTTCGGCCTTTTCAGCTGTGTCATCTTCTCCGGCGGTCACTTCGATGTTCTCGATCAGACAGCCGCAACCGTAATCTTCCACCACGTAATCCTCGTTAATGGATTCGTAGTTTTCGATGCGGTCACGCTTTGGTACTTCCTCAACGTGGCGGCGGTGCGTGCCGTCCTGCCAGTAAATGGACAGGTTATCCAGACGGGTGATCAGCATGGCGTTAGCAGGGAAGCCGGGCACACGCACGGCGGGCAGATTGCCGATGCGTTTCTGGCTGACGATCAGATCGGCAGCCATCGCCTCAGTGTTTGCCTGCTGTTTGTTGATCAGCGGGAAATACTTATCTGCGAGCAGCTTGCGGCCGCAGATCACCACCAGCTCGGTGTCGTCCTGATAGATTGGGTCGATCAGTTCATTCACCGCATCAATGACCAGCGCGTCGAGGTTTTTGTATTCACCTTCGCCACCGACTTTCACCGCCTCATTGGTCACGGTACCGTCTTCGGCGACAATCATGCCCATCACTTTGGACGGGGCATTCAGGCGGTATTTTTGCAGCCAGCCCACGCCGACATCCTGCAACAGCGGATTCTGAACGCGGTTAGATGTCGGTGCGCGGGAAACACCGTTAAAGCCGACCAGGATGCGATCCAGCGCCTGACGCTTGATAATGGCGTCACGTAGACGGGTCTGAAAATCCTTGTAGCGCGCCCACAAATCCAGCTTGCTGTACATCCAGTGGAAGTCGTAGTTGGTTTTGGTGCAGTGATAGCCTTCCTGATCCAGCTTGGTGAAATCAGCGGTTTCACGCTCGTCACCGGCGTCAGTGTTGGTGGTACTGGCAATCGTGCCAGTTACGCCGACGCCCACTTTCGCACCCATCATTTCGTCCACCGGAATGATGTTGATACGGGTCAGGAACTCTGAGGACTCCTGCAAACCGCTACAACCATACTGGCAGTGAGGCCGACTTAAATCCGAACGTCGCGAACCGCAATAAGGGCGAACGAAAGGTGCCCGATAAGAATGTTTTCAGTGATGAGGCCATTGAGAAACTCGGCGACATCTTCATTGAAACCTCGTTTGAGTATCAGCGCGGATGGCATCAGGCAGGGCTTCAGCACCGCATCCGCAACATCCTCAAGTCACGCCAGATAGGTGCAACATTCTACTTTGCCCGGGAAGCGTTGATTGACGCGCTGACCACCGGACGCAATCAGATTTTCCTGTCAGCCAGTAAGGCGCAGGCGCACGTCTTTAAGAACTACATCATCGACTTTGCGCGACAGGTTGACGTGGATCTAAAAGGCGACCCGATAGTGTTGCCGAACGGCGCACGGCTGATTTTCCTCGGTACCAACGTCCGCACCGCGCAGAGCTACACCGGCAATTTGTACCTGGACGAATATTTCTGGATCCCCAAGTTTCAGGAGCTGCGCAAAGTGGCCTCCGGTATGTCCTTGCATAAAAAATGGCGTAGCACCTATTTTTCCACGCCATCCAGCCTGGCACACAGCGCCTATCCGTTCTGGTCGGGTGAACTTTTCAACAAAGGGCGCCGCAATAAAACCGACAGGATTGACCTGGATCTGACGCATGCGCATCTGTCGAAAGGCGTGCTATGTGATGACGGCCAGTGGCGGCAGATTGTGACGGTGGAAGATGCGCTGTCTGGTGGCTGTAACCTGTTCGACCTGGAACAGCTGCAACTGGAATACAGCCCCGCCGAATATGAAAACCTGCTGATGTGTGAGTTCGTGGACGATCAGGCTTCCGTGTTCCCGTTCGCCGAGTTGCAGGGCTGCATGGTGGACAGCCTGGATGAGTGGGAAGACTTCGACCCGTACCTGAAACGGCCATTTGCCTATCGTCCCGTCTGGATCGGTTACGACCCGTCGCACACCGGCGACAGCGCAGGCTGCGCGGTCATCGCTCCGCCGGTAGTTTCCGGCGGCAAGTTCCGGGTGCTGGAGCGTCATCAGTGGAAAGGCATGGATTTTGCCGCGCAGGCCAGAAGCATCGAGGAACTCACAAATCGTTATGCCGTTGAGTACATCGGTATCGATGCGACTGGCATCGGGCAGGGGGTATTCCAGCTCGTTCAGCAGTTCTTTCCGGCGGCGCGGGAAATCCGCTACAGCCCAGAAGTAAAAACTGCGCTGGTACTCAAAGCAAAAGACACCATCAGCTCCGGCCGCCTGGAATATGACACCGGCCATACCGACATCACCGCGTCGTTTATGGCGATCCGCAAAACGATGACCGCCAGCGGCAACCGTTCAACCTACGAAGCCAGCCGCAGTGAAGAGGCCATCCGCTGCTGAGCCAGCAGGAGTTCAGCAAATTCGCCTTGGACTATTTGGTGTTCGGGAATGGGTACCTGGAACTGATCCGCAACCAGCTCGGCGAACCGCTAAGATTTGAGGCCGTGCCAGCTAAATATGTGCGGCGAGGAGTGGAAGAGGGGACTTACTGGTTTGTGCAGGGCTGGAAAGAACCACATCAGTTTACGGCCGGTAGCATCTTTCATCTAATCGAACCTGACATTAACCAGGAGATTTATGGCTTGCCGGAATACCTGAGCGCTCTTAACTCTGCCTGGCTAAACGAAGCAGCGACACTGTTTCGCCGCAAGTATTATCAGAACGGCGCGCATGCAGGTTACATCTTGTATATGACCGACGCAGCGCAGAGCAGCAGTGATATTGACTCCATGCGTAAGGCGATGCGAGATACTAAAGGCCTGGGCAACTTTCGCAACCTGTTTATGTACGCCCCTAACGGCAAGAAAGACGGCATTCAGATCCTGCCACTGAGTGAAGTCGCCACCAAGGATGATTTCTTCAACATTAAGAAATCCAGCCGTGACGACCTGCTGAGCGCACACCGAGTTCCGCCGCAGATGATGGGGATCATTCCCGATAATGCGGGCGGGTTTGGGGATGTGGAGAAGGCGGCGCAGGTGTTCGTTAGGAACGAGCCGACGCCGCTGCAGGAGAGGATTAGGGAGTTAAACGATTGGATCGGTAAGAGGGTTATTCGGTTGAAGTCTTACGAACTTTCAGCAGAATAATCCAGACAGAACCCTATTAGCTCAGCTCTGAGCTAATAGGGTTCTGTTCCAAGATACGGTAAAGATTGATAGTTGATCATAAGTGAAAAGTGGACATCAGCAATTAGCGGAGGATCTAAATATTAGAGGCAATATATTTTTATCATTGGGGATGGTAACATCTGGTATATAGGGTGAGAAAATGTTTTAATATTTTTAAATTCATTATCTCATGTATTTCTTCAATTAAACATCAGACTTATAAATAGGATGGCTATGAAAAGTTGTAAATTTGATAAAGGTACTCCAGGGGTGGGCGTTTATTCTTTGTACATAAAAGATATCATTCTTCCTATTATTGTTAGCTTAATTGGAGTGGGAGGCGCTTTAGGGGGGGTTATTGTCGCAAACCATCAAAATTCTGTTAACGATAAGGAAGCAAGAATCTATGCATACCAGAATAAAATAATTGACCAGAGAATAAATCTTGTTGATAGAGCTGCTAAAGTATTTGGTAAATCACCGGGATTACAAGATGAATGGAAAAAGTATAATGATAATTTAGTGAAAGGTAAGATTGATAAATCTATAGTAGACAAATTAACCGAAGTTCAAGGTGAATTTCAGAGTGTTGTCTTTCTTGCGGCAGTTTATTTTGGCCCCAAAACTAAACGAGCTCTCCAAGAACTAGGTGAAGCGCCAGGACCATGGTGGGAAAAGCCAAAAGACAAACAAGATAATCTAATAGTATCAATGACCGATGAGATTAACTATAAACTGCAATAAGCTTTCGGTATTGATCTTATTTGTAAGTATAAGTTCATTGGTGTATTAATCCGGATGCCCCCTTTTCAATCGTAACTAATTAGAATATCCTAAATATTAGGAAAGCTTGCGAGTAGTACATTGACTTGGCCTATCCGGATATTGTCTGAGTGGGATGAAATAGTATCCATCTCTAGTGGAAAAGTAACGCAAAATAATTACTTTTCACTGCTATGAGCGAGAGGTGGAACTAGTGCTACAATTTAATTATATTTTTTTGTGTCTTAATGTTCTTGAAAATTAAAATTAATTATAAGTATTTTAAAGAATGAAGCATTTTTCTTTTCCCTGATACTCCATTTCAGGAAAAGAGTTGCTTCCTTTATCACCGCGTAGGCTAGTTTTTTCAAAATTTTAATTTTATTTTTTCTTTGATATTTTAATCTTCACTAAAGAATTGCCTGTGTACATTTCATGTTCCATTTCCCCTGACTGAATAAATTCATCACCATCATACTATTTATAATTATAGCATTATCAGAATGTATTAAGCCTGCAAGTCGGACATACTTTGCCTTCTTTGCGGTTGTCAGCCAATAGCTAAGTTGTGCTTTAATATATCTAAAGTATTAATTATTTCTGTCAATAATAACTTCCTGTTTTTTTCACCGCCTAGTCTTTGGGAGAGTAGCTAGCGTTAAGGCATTTAGGAGTTAGAGGTAGATATTTACTAGTGCGTAAATAAATAGGATTTTAGGTACTAGACTGATTTTTAACTATCACTAACCTGATGTTCATTGATAACTACTTTTGTGTATTTCATGATTTTTGACGCTAGATGAAATAATTCTGCAGCTGTTATTTTGTACTTTTCAGCCAAGTGAAAAATTTCTTCAACTTTATTTTCTTGACCGTAACCTGGGTCAGGATAACGGCCTGCCCAATAAACGTAATGGGTTAATAGCTCTAAAATAGCAATATCTTTTTCAGATAGATTGGGGATGAAATTTGAGAGCTTATGCAGTTTATGATGACGATATTTTTTCTCTTCCTCGTTGTAAACAAAAATACCTTTTTTTATAATTAACATAGCCTTCATGCATATTTCTAGGCTATAGCCAATCAACATTAATCCAGTAGCGCGATACTGACCATCACAAATCCCCCGTAAATATCTAGAGATATTACTGAATTCGGGTTCGCTTTTAAGAATTAAAATTGCAGCTTGAGTCAAAGCCTCTGCTTGCGTCATCCATAATATAGGGTTCTTAAGTTCTTCAGAAGTGGCTGGATTTTCAATGTCAATCAGATTGAAGCCAAATAATTCTGCGGCAATGCCCAAACGCATTCTACCCAATGCACTATAACCAAAAGGGTCTTCTTCAAATTCTTTCTTATTCGGCATTATATGCTGGTCAAACTTGTTCATGATGTAATATCTCGATTTAAAATTTAAATTTTTCACTTCTCATCGATAATATGCGCAATTCACTTTAACTGTTAATTCCTAAGGAAAAAATTGGATTAAATAATGGAGTCTCATCTATTAAATAAAAATTTCTGGGTGGTAAATAACACTTAGGGGGGAATAGGGTTTTCAAATTTTTCAAGGTTTCATTTCTGTCTGATATAGCATTGACCACAATGATCGGGATGCGGTTATTTTTCGCCTCAGTTAACTCCCATTGAACCCACTCTGATTGAGTTATTGATCTAGACGCAATTAGAATAAGCAAGTCAGCCTGAGACAACATTATTTCGACATGCTGTTGCTTATCCGTTGCATTATTATGTAACAAATCGATGTAGCATTCGCCCCAATATGATAAAATTAAATTTATATCTTTTAATAATTCGCGATCAATATAATGATCTCTTGTTGTGTAACTGACGAAAAAATCCATGTTACTTACCTATACTGTAATATATGATCCACCCGCCACAACCAATTATAGCTAAAACATAATAAAGACACATTGAGTGATTAAATGCCGCACTACACCAACTTACTGTTAATTTATCAGGTTGATATCCAACAATGTAATTTCGGCTAGCAATGGCCTCCAATTTTTTGCTCATGACTTCTCGAGTCTTACGCTGAAAGTAGTATGCAGAGAAGTCTGCGATCCAGAAGCCAAGACATATAAGAAGTGGGATGAAAAAGTAGGAATCATCAACTCTACCATCAGTTAGCTTAACCAACACTGTCAAAATAACTCCAAGAAGCCCCACGCATATCTTCTTAAATTCAAAACAACTCTTACTTATTTGTAAGGTGGCTTCGTGGAGTTGATTTACAATCACCCAGTCTAACTCATCCTCACAATTTTTTTTATATTCTTCCATATAGTCCTAACTTTCATAGTCAATTGAAATGAGTGTATCTTATGGTGTTTTAAGGAGATGGGATGGCATCTCTCATAGTTTTTCTATTATAAACTAGCGCGTATACATCACCATTTCAACAGATGAATCACCTTATGAAAATGTCCGCTTCTGACGCCTGACTGATTGTCAGGTTTAATTGAACCATGTGACAATAAGTGTCAGATTAAGTATGGGCAGATACACATCAAAGGCATTCTGACCTGACATTATTGCTTTATCCCTGACTATGCTGCATGAATCTAAGCACGCCACCGAACAAACATGCCTAAACCCCGCAGCACGCTGAAAGAAAATCAGAGAACCTAGGTTGCGCAGTTTCCTGCGTGATACATCGTTCTGCGCGCAATGCTATCCCCGCCACGCCTGCCCGCTTTATAGGTCGCTTTTGATGCAGTTGCGTGATCCACTGTGATCCACGCCAGCACTGGTCTCGTGGGGAAAAAAGAGCAGGGCGATCACCATGCAAAATCATGCACTCACTGCATGCAGAGCTATCAAAGAGCGCGCGCCCGCTTTCCTGGCTATTCTTCATCGTCGTAAACAGAGAATGGTTCTGACGGCGTGTCTGCTTCATCCAGAACGCTATCTGCCATATCAGAGATCATTTCCATCACCAGTGCGTACTCGTCATTTCTGCACTGGCCTGACTGTGCGATGTCAGCCATAAGCCGGATTTTTATCAAAGCCATCTTTAGCTCATGAGAGGATTCCATTACTCACTCCAATGTACTGTTTATTCATACAGTATAATATTACCATTCCTTAACAAATTCCAATAAAAACTGAATGTTATTATCTGAGCAATAGCCCTGGTGAATGACTTGCTAAGGAATTTCGCTGGGTACCATGTCAGTAACTGCTTGCTAATGGCCAATCCAAAGTAAGAAAAGATTTTTATTGGTCGTGCTCAGGCGGCTTATCATCAATGGTGTCTGGAGAGGACGATTGAATATTTTCACGGATTCTCTGTTCCTTCAGATCCTGTTCCTTCAGATCCTGTTCAGCCTTTTCGATAAATTGCTGCATATGCGGATATTTTGTGTACAGGATTTGCTGGAATGGAGGTAAATGGCTGAGACTCTTATCAATCTGGAAATAAGCGGACGGAATTGGTTCAAACTCAGGAGCTTGAGGAATTTGAGCAATATCTGCATCTTCAAAGGCAGTTGATCCGCGACATGCATTACAAATTTTATCAATGTTGTAAAATTTTTCCTTGTAATTCAGTTCAGTACGGCAATTCCTACACCGTTTTATTTTATTTGCGAGATAGCGCGCTGTGTCCTCTTCCTTTTGCCATTCATCGTCGTACATGTCTTCTCCTTGTTCTCAACTTCACCCGATGGTGAACCAAAGTCATACCTCGCGGTTTGCTCCTGCTTGGTAGCGCAATGCTCTCTCGGATGATGTCTCATTTCAACAGCATTATTGCAGTCTTGTTCTTCCATGTTTTGCCATAACACTTCTACACATGCACTTTTAGATTGAAGATGTGGTCTTGCAACACGCTTCCCTTTAAATTTTGCCACAATCGCCCTCACGGCGGCTGTGTCTGTCCAGTCAATGACTCGCAATGTGTATGAAGTGGATCCTGTAGCATCGCTTTCAGCCTGGCTATCGCGCCTATTTGTGGCTTGTTTCTTTTCACCTAACCCACAGTTATTGACAGGACTCCGAGGCGCGCCGGAGGCGCTTTTTGACGTCAAAATCTCAACGTCAACGGCAGAAGAAACGATGCGCCATTGAGTTGTACGGGTTTCATAAACACGGGCGTCACCGAGGTGAGGCGCGAAAATACCGACAACTTTTTTCACTTCTTCATCGTAGGCATTCAACTCATCAGCAACGCGGCGGGCTACACGCACCGTCTGATCGTCGCGTGGGACATTTGCGCCGCCCTGGGCTGACATGTACGCCATAAAATCACCGGCATCAGCAGCAGCGCGGACGGCTTCCACTTCTTCGTCAAAAGTTTCAGTCAGATTGGTGGAACGGATGCGGCGGCACTCACGGTATGAACCCATAGTAGGCAGGCCGATAGGATGAAATTGAGGGATCCGCCAGGTAGCAGCCCAGGCGGTAACAGCAGCAGCGGAATCTGTCAGCAGCTCACCGGTTTCGTGGTCACGCTCGCCTTCCAGTGCGTAACCGTCGATGTTCTTTGCGATGTATTTAGCGATGTAGCCAGCCGCGCCGCCACGGTTCAGATGCTTACAGTCAAAGCGGTTCTTTGCTGCACCGCGTTCGTCGCCGTCTTCTTTCATGGCGTATTTGCGCATGATATCGACCACCGGCTGACGCATGGCGGGCTTGCTGAACAGCATCATGTGCCAGTGCGGCGTCGCGTCGTGGTGAGGTTCTACAACGCGCATCCCATAAACGGACAGGTCGCTATCCTTGAACGCGGTGCGCATTTTGCTCCAGATCCCGCACAGATAACGCTGCGCATCTTTCGGGGTATAGGCTTCTTTGTCCCAGGCATGATTTCGCTGAACGCGCTTGTTATCACCTTTACCAACCATGCGGGTCGGGTGATATTTAGAAGGGGTGGTGATGGTCAGCAACATCCCGATGTCGCCATTTGCAGCGGCATATTTTTCGGTGCCGGCGATCGTGCTCATTAACTCCATGCGGCGGATTTCAGGGTTTGAAATGCTCGCCATCACTTTGTCGATCAGACTGAAACGCTCGCAGGTTTCGATGTTCTCCAGGTCGCAGCTTTTCAGATAGTCGAGATTCGACAGACGGCGCGCACGTACCTCACGGATAGCCTGCTTACTGGCATACGGGGAAGCATCACGGTTCACTTTGCCGATGGCGATCAGTAAAGATTCACGCCAGCGGGTGCGCTGGCCTTTCAACTGGCGTAACCACCAATCCGGATTAACCAGGCGCGACATGGCAGCGATGGCGGAAACGGCATCCAGTCTGTCTTTGCAATACCTTGTCCAGTACATCGGCGTGACATTGAAAGCCTGTGCTATACCGGCTATTTCGCTGTACAGCTCGCACTGAGTATCACTTTCAAAAAGAATCGAATTATCGTCGTTGTATTGAGCAAGCAGCTGATCACAACGCTCTTCATAGATTTCTTTCAATTGTCCGGCGATGTCCTGTGCGAACCGCCGCAGCGGTTTATCACCCATACTCGGCAGGCTGTGATAGGTGTCTGCCTCAGACATGAATTTCATGGAGGCTTTGACATTCATTGCGTGAGCCGCATTAACCGCCTCGACGCGGGGAAGGATGCTGCGACCAAGGGTATAAATCAGGTATTTATTGGCGGCGTGAATGCCCTGCGTTTTCAGCAGATACGCATGGCGACCTGTGAAAATTTCCCGTAGGTCGGTAGAGAGTGTTTTTACTCTGATTAAAACGGCTTGCCCCTGATCGTATTCATCACGGGTAAGCGGTCTTTCAAGACCAGAAACGGCCTGACGTGGTTTGTTCCAGGGAAACGCCCAAGCTGCGGGCGTTTTAATCTGAGGAGTGAAGCGGCTGGTCTGCATTACATGCCGTCTTTGAGATCAATAACCAGATAGCCCGCATTGATCGCGGCCAGTACGAGCAACACTATCGCAAATATGATCACTGGTTGCCTCGATAGTGTTTGGCATTGAGTTCAGCCAGCTCTTTGCAGTACACGCAAAGCTCAACACCAGGCAGAACGGCGCGGCGTGCTTCGGGAATTGGTCGGTCACAGTCAAGGCAAAACATTGCAGAAACGCCTGCAACAGTTGCGCGGGCGGCTTGGATTTGTGCAGCCAGAATCAGGTCTGCGCGTTCCTGGGCGGTGTCGATTACATCAGCCATTGTTACGCCTCCGCTTCACTTTGGATTCGGTTAGCTTCAATGCGTAGTGCTTCTGCAGCTTCAATTCCTGTCATTTCACGTTTTAGGATAAAACTGGCAATCGCTTCCCGGCGGCTAGCAAATACCACCGCTCGATTGGCGCGTTCTTCATTACGAGCAGTGTCCAGCATCACCGATAAATCAGGAATAGAGGTGTAATCGCGTTTTGGTGAAGCTAAATCAATGCCCATAACTGGCAAACCAACAATATTCTGACGGGTGTTATCAATCATATTTTTCATATAAGAATTCCTGTTTTCAGGCAAACGAATGCCCGGCGGGTTGACGCCAGTTAATTTGTATTCGGGTTAGTGTTTAATATTTATTTTGCAGTCATCTTCACTGATAAATTTCGGCAGTGATTCAGTTAAACCAAGCAAAGAATTTAGCGCCGCAACTACTTGATGCCTTTCCGTCGGCGTTAATTCAGCAAACTTCATCTCAAGATGGCGACGAGATAAGCCAGCATGAAAACAGATTGTTCTACGCATATGCAGCGGCTGAGTATCAAATGTTTCCTGCGCTACATTCTTTCTGAAATCAAACATCTCTTTAATTCTGGAAAGATATTTTTTGCCTATTTGAATATGTTCTTCATTCACTAAAGACATAATCACCTCAACTAAACAGACGCTTTAAAAGCGGTTTTGAATTTCTCACGGCCTGCGGGGCAGTGGCTTGTGACATTGAAGGGTTCCAGCGCTTGCCACCTGGCAACTCAATGTAACCGTGCCCAAAGTGGCGAGATGGACTTTGCTGTTTTAAAAATGGAGCAATAGAAACAGCCATAGTCACATCAGCCCATTTGTCGTGACGCTTGCAATAGCACCAACTGCGGAAGCCAGAGCAGGGGAAGCCTGTACTCGGCCCTGAACAACTAAACTGATCAGCGACAGATGTCGAATACCGGCATTAACACCTTCGAGTAAGGACATTCGACGCTGAGAACTGACCGCACCACCTTTCACTGCATCGGCTGCAATAGAACCTACGGCGGCAGTTGCCTGTAGCGCGTAGGTTGAAAGATTAGAAGTAGCAATTTCATTGACCGGAACTGACGGCAGGCAATTTATCTGTGCCAGCATGCCATCGAGAAGGGTCGCGTCCTCAGTCAGATCAGTGATTAAAAGAACTTCCTCACAGGTAAGCTTATGAGGTTGCTCAGGGTTGAACTTATTGCGCAGGATTTGGGGTTTAGTTCCCATCAGCGCGGCAAGTTCGGTAAGGTTATGACGATTCACAAATGCCTTACATGCATCGTCAAAGTGAGCGTGTTTGGAAACGCGATAATCAAACATTGTTAGTCCCTGCTAGTTTGAATAAGCTGACTCAACGATTTATGTAGCGGCACTTGATGGCTTGCTGACGGTTTTTCTCACGCCAGGCCTCAAGATTGATCAGGGCATTGCCATGACGTTCCATAACGACAGTTTGCATTTGACCTGTTTTTCTATTTTTGCGTTGCTGGGTGATTGTGGTTGAAGGCGTAGGTGCAAGCAGGACGACGCCATTCGCGATCCACTTTTCGAGGACTGCGGAGCTGATGCCGTTAATTGCAGCAAAATCTTTCTTAGAAATTGTTGGGGAATTGGCGAGCGTAGTCAGTTGCAAACTTATTGAGTTCGCAATAGTTGCCGAGAGGGCTGACTCCAAGGCCGGTAGCAGCTGGGATACTACAGAGTTCAACAGTTCCTTAGAAACGGCTTTCTTATCAATGGCCACTTGAATTGCATTCTGGTCAGACATAAAGCAAAATCTCCCTTTGAGCAGTTTGAGTTCTACTGTGTAACATGTGGTGTGTCGTCACTTTAGAATACAAACATAGATTTGTAAAATGCTTTTGTATTTTTCAGGTGGGCAATGTCTGAATCCAAACCTAATGCGTCGGAAGTACTTGATCGTTTATCTTCCTCTTATGGCGTCACAACACAGAAAGAGTTGGCTGTATGTCTGGAAATCTCTCCTGGCAACGTTAGTGCCTGGATGCAGAGGGGAAGCGTTCCCGGTAACGCCATCATCAAATGCGCGCTAGACACTGGTGCAGATCTCAAGTGGCTAGTAACTGGTTTGTTTGCAAAAGCAAATTTGAAAAATACTAATGTCGCAAAAAGTGCCAGAGCTGACTGCGGTAAATCATTGTTAAAAAAAATGTTATCTGCGGGCGGGAAGTCAGTTCTTAAAAGAATTTTGGAGGCTTACGGTTTCACGACTCAAAAAGAATTAAGTGAATATTTAGAGATTTCTACAGGAACGATTAGCACATGGGTTCGTAGGGAATATTTTCCTGGCGATGTAGTGATTACTTGTGTATTAGATACAGGTGTTTCACTTGAATGGCTCGCTACAGGGGAGATGAGTAATGAGTCGCAAGAGGAACCTGCAACCTCAGGAATACCAACTATCTCTAAAAAAATACTTCTGGCAGGTAAACTTGATGATGATGGTTATTGTTACCTCGATGAGTCGTTTGTCCCTGAAGGAGTCAATTTAAAAAACCTCAACTATGTTCGTAGCGGAAAATCAGCATGGTTAATAGAAATGCAAGTTAGCGAATTATCAAATGGATGGTGGCTGTTAGATATTGATGGGACGTTGGATGTTTACGCAGTTTCTAAACGTCCTGGGAATAAATTACGGATCAATGGTCATGATGGTGAGTTTGAGTGTTTAACAAATGAAGTTACACCAAAAGGATTGGTTATAGTTATTTTAAAAACTGCGATATAAGGAAATAGTGCAGAGGGTGGTGTATTTTTATGTTTAGTGTAGGATATTAGTTAAATGCTTATAGGTTATCTCAGCTGATTGCCGGCATGAGCATGCATAAGGTGTCTTTAGTAAGTAAAACCAATGAGTTAGACTCCATTTAGTTTGGATTTAATTAGCAATTAGTTAGTCTGAGTAAGTAATCCCCCTTGTGTATCGGCTGATATCACGTAGGGGAGTTTACTTAAAATTATTCTCAATCCTGCCGCAAACAACTCTTGAAATTTAATACTGAAAATTTTTAATGTTTTTCATGAGATTAAATTATTTCTTGTAAAAAATTATTTGTTCTTTGCCAGGTTTGCTTTTCCCGTTGGTACATGATGAATTGTTCCCGGTGTACCTTCCGGTTGTGTCACTCCATATCGGGTGACATTAATTTGGTCTGCCCCTCTAGAATCAATCCATTTTTGATCTTTTAAATACACATCCCAGTGGTATGCACCCCCTGGCGTATTGGGATTCGCCCATCCATTATCAGAAATATCTAAAAATACAGGTTTAGATTGCCGAGTGATTACACTATCAGTATTGCGTAAATACCATTTAACTGGTGGTGTAAATGAATATTCTCCTGTGTCAGGTAAAAGTATATCGTAACGAGTGGTCCATGGAACCTGAATGTTTCTCATTGAAGAAATACAAGCTATTGGGACTGCTCCATTCAAACCAGTGCTGGAGATATAAATTCTCCATCTTAAACGTTCGGTTATTTTAGAATGGCCAACAGTATGTGTTTTTATATTTCGTCCGTCTATTTCCTCAATGAAAAGGTAAGCTTGCTTGTAGTTAGAGATGCAATAAAATGCAGATCGGGCTAGGGAATCACCAAAGTCAATATCTTCTTTAGATGCTAAGTTATAGAACAATGGTTTTATGCCCCATGCACGAATATGTACCGTCGTACTCATATCGACAGTCTTAATGACTCTCCTTAGACTCAATAACGCTGTATTTAAATCCCCGTCATTAAATAGCTGTGTCAATTTTTTAATATATGTTCTTTCGATATATTTCCATTGGGCTTGATCAACTATTATTCCACAATTAAAAGTGCGATTAATATTCAATATTTTTTTTAGGTTGGCTTTAACTTCGATAAGCCTTTGTTTGCTGTAATCTAACCCTTTAGCAGGGAGAAAAACATACGGGTCAATTAACATCATCCGGCTCATCCTTATCTAAATGCTCTATATTTCCCTCACTAACGTCTGATATATCATCCTCTTTGTCCAATGCAGCATAGTAAATTTCTTGTTCAGCATTTACTGCCGCATCCATGAAATCGGTTGGCCAAACTTCTATACTACCATCCCTCTTAATAAGGCTTGATTCAATTGATGTTTTCCCATCGGTCTGATTTACACTGACAACGCGAATATTAGTGCTGAGCCATTGCTCAATTTCACTTTCTGGTCGAGATTGGGCTAATAATTTACGCAAACGTCGGACCATATGGTCACTATGTGTTTCAATAATTACTTGGCGATTTGCTCGCGCCAAAGAAACAAACCATGTTGATAGGCGTGACTGCACTTTTGGATGAAGATGAGACTCTGGCTCTTCAAAGGCACAAAGGCGGTTTTTAACTGATTCAATGATATCAACTCCGAGTTTAAAACGCATAGGGTCACTAAATAATCCTAGCTGAACTATGGGCAACAAATATGTGAGTCCTCTTCCTACATGAGAGAATGTCGCCTTACCAAACATTAGTCTAAACCCAACCTTTTCTATTTCGTGTATAGATAGGGGCGTATCAATCCCGAGACCTAAAAGAATCTCATTAATTGCGACGGCCAAACTAGTCTCTTTTGGTGTAAAAGGAATGTTTATATCATCGAAGTTCGGAAAAAGATAATGTACAGGTTCCTCTTTATGAGTGTAAAGTAATTGCGCTGCAAACTCACCGCTAATTCCAATATCCTCTCCGCTTGATGAGTTAGGAGAATATATGGATAAAGGTAGGCCACGAGTAGAACTTAAATATGAGAAACCTTTTAGCAAGGATTCCAGAGAATCAAGGGGCTGAGTAAATAGAACATTAAAGGCGTTCGCAAGTGAACGTTGTCTATTTCTGGGACCTATATTCCGCCGATCTATTGAGATCGATGGAATGAAATGATGCACGTCAACATCAATTTTTCTATATACTACGTCATCCCAGTAGCACTGATAGCGTCCTTCCTCGTTTCTATCGATCGTCAATCGCGCGCAAACGAAGGCTGAGTCATGAAAATCTGAACTTAATGATGAGGTGAGACCTATTTTTTCTAATACAATTTTCCCATTTAACTCAGCATATTGTAAATCCAGTTTACAATAAAGCTGAACTTCTTTCCCTAGATGATCCGCAAGCCATGGCAGTGCAGCTTTATCCATGAGAGTGGTAAGATCTGGATTTCCAGAAATTTCAAGAGCTTTATCGATATTCACTTGTGAAGACCATTCAATAGAAAAGTATGGTCCTTTTACATTTCCCGTCGTTTCTGGCCAACCTGAAATTAACTCTCTTAGATTTACAGCGGAAACATAACCATCGATATTTAATACAGTTTCAACCCTTGCTAATTCAAGTGTTTGCTTCAGTAAAAGTAACGCCTGAGTTATAGAGCTTTTCCCGCTATTATTTTTACCGAGAAATACTGTTAGTTGGGCAAATTCAACCCTTGTTTTGTCATATATGCTTTTAAAGTTCTCTATCGTTAATGCAAGTAATTTTCCGGACTCCATAGCTAATACCCTATATACTTTTGAATTTTGATAAACACCAATGCGCAAATGTAAAACCTACTTGCCCATGATGCCCTCATTTATAGCGTTATTGAACAGATTTGAAAAGTGTTACTATAGTAATTCTACGATTTCGACACAAAAATCACTCGCTTTTCTTCGTTGATGAAAGATCTTTGCATTCTTAGTGCTGAGCTCGTTCTTCTGGCACTAAAGAGACTTTTGTGTCGTTGTTTTAGTGCTGTGATATGTAGTATTCATGTTGATAAGTGCCAGACTATACATAAATTGGCATTATTTTATGATAAACATACCCTTGCGCTGACATGCAGATACTATTTTCAACAAATTTTCTTGATAAAGTTCTGGAGTAATTCAATGATTTCGTCAGTTTTCTTAACAGTCTTTTCTGGTGTGGCTGTGTTTGTAACCGGTCAGATAATAGTCAAAATAGGAATTGACCCATATATCGCATTCAAAGAGCAAACCGGAAGAATTTCAGCTTTGTTGTTGCGAGAACAGGCAAAAATTGTCAACGGTGTGTCCACTGCCGACCTAATCCTTGAACTTAAAGATGCATCTGCATTATTGCTGGCAAAATATTCAGCAGTACCTTGCTGTCTCAAGAAATCATATCTCAGAAGGAGAGTGTTACCATCTAAATCGAATGTCCTGAAGGCTGCCCATAACCTTAATCTGATTTCTTCTGCATTAGAAGGTAATGAACATGCTACTTATTATTCTTATATCTCAGAAATCGGTACCTCTTTGGATATTCCAACTACCTATTAGCCTTAAATCGCCAATTGATCGCCATTTTTTATGTAAAGTATTGATAATATTAAGCTTAATAAGTATTCGGTCTTTTTTTTACTATTTGATTTATAAAGATAATTTTATCATCTCCCTAAATCCTAAATCCTAAATCCTAAATCCTAAATCCTAAATCCTAAATCCTGTCTATATCTCCGTCCACTCGGTACCGCGGCTATCAGGATAAACGTTCGTCATTTTCATCGATTTATGCCCCAATAGTTTCTGAGCAAATTCCGCGCCGTATTCCCGCTCGTAAAGCCAGGAAGCAAGACTGCGGATCTCATGAAAAGACGGCGGGCTTTCGCTCCGTGATACACCGTTTTTTTACCGCGCGCCAGAATGCTTGGGTAATGCTATCCGCTCGAAGCGTGCCGGGCTGCCAGCCGGTTTTTCTGCTGGCAGAACTGAGAATGAACTCAGTATTATTATTCTGCAAACTAAAATTATATATAGGGGCTCTGTTGAGTAACAAGAACAGAAGAGAATAAATCATAATAATAGTTATCATTCCTATTTCATGGATATCAGTATCATGAAGTGAACTAATGTCTGCTGAAATTTTCAGAATTAAGGTTATGCTAATAATTCTTTTGTATGATTCAGACTATGGGTAAATATGCTAAGAGCTCATTAATGAAGTTGCAACTCTGGAGTCTGTTACCCTATGAATACGCTATTTTTTTTCGTATTCTTCACGCCATGGTGGCATTTTTAATACTGTCGGAAATTATTAACGTTAATCTGACAGAGACCGAAGCAATTGCTGAACATAGTCTTGAAGGGGTTATAACCTGGATGCACATTATTTCAGGATTTGGGCTTATTATATGTGGTTTTCTAATTTCACTGAGGTCTATTTTTATACACATGGTGCGATGGGAGTTTTGCATCTTTTAATTGAAGCATATAAAAATGGTACATCTGACTTAAGTGATTAATTTTTGGTGTGGCAATAATGTAGTTCGCCGTCCATTACAGGGTGAAATAATGAGTAAAAACAAAGAATTGACGCCATCCCTTACGCGCTACGCCTGGCTGTCCATTGCCACTGCGATTGCCACCATCGGACTAAAAGGTGTGGCGTGGAAAATGACCGGTTCGGTCGGTCTGCTGTCTGATGCCATCGAATCC
>Ga0207696_1000484_pt1 | contig 33521 bp, 31 predicted proteins | sample KBSS54metaG_FD_184403 | JGI IMG/M metagenome (GOLD analysis project Ga0207696, IMG submission 184403) | Switchgrass rhizosphere microbial communities from Kellogg Biological Station, Michigan, USA - KBS S5-4 metaG (SPAdes) (version 2) | ecosystem: Host-associated > Plants > Roots > Rhizosphere >...
CGGCCATAGCGCCACCTAGACACATAGCATCACCGTGTATGGCCCGCCCACCGCGCACATCAGCGGCGCAGCGACGATGACCGCGGGTCAAAGCATCGGTTTGGATGGGTCAAGCAGCACAGCGCAAGATAGCGGCGTGTTGACCTATACCTGGTCCATCGTCAGCGGCAACGGCGCGCTGGGTTCCAACGACAGCGCCTCCACGGTGCTGACTGCGCCCTCCACCAATGGCTCGGTATCAGTGAAACTGACCGTGACCGACCAGGAAGGCGGCACCGCCAGCACCACACAGGTGGTGTCGATTACCGGCGGCACTAATCCGGTCAGTTCAAGCAGCAGTAGTGCAAGTAGCGGCGGTGGCGGTGGCGGCGCGATGACAGTGATTGGATTGTTATTGTTGAGCGGCTTGTCGCTGCTGCGGCGATCTATGCAACGCGCTGCTACCTAGCGGATTGCTGCAGCATAGATTTCTCCCTTTCGGTCGAAATGACAGTGGTCCCTTACCAATAAAAACGGGCTCCGCAGAGCCCGTTATGCCGAAGCAGAAACGCGTTACTTGAGCATCAGCCCTTGGCAGTTAGCTGTTGCGCGAGTGCACCGAGATAGGTATTGAACCTTGGACCCAGGGTTGGATGCTTCAATGCGAATTCCACGGTGGCCTGCAAGTAACCCAGCTTGCTGCCACAGTCGTAGCGTTTGCCCTCAAATTCGTAGGCATACACGGCTTCGTCGGTCAGCAGATCGGCGATGGCATCGGTCAACTGGATTTCACCGCCTGCGCCACGGCCGGTGCGTTGCAGTTTGTCGAAGATGGTGCCGGTGAGTACATAGCGTCCCACCACAGCAAGGTTTGACGGCGCGCTCTGCGGGCGCGGCTTTTCAACGATCTTGCGTACGCGGCTTAAGCGCCCTTCGCGTTCATCGGTGGCCACGATGCCGTACTTGTTGGTTTCTTCCATCGGTACGGTTTCGACACCGAGTACGCTGGATTTGCGTTCGGCATACACCTCAGCCATTTGCTTCAGACACGACACCGGCGCATCGATCAGATCGTCCGCCAGATGCACAAAGAACGGTTGATTTTCCACCACCGGCCGGGCACAGAGCACGGCATGGCCCAAGCCTAAGGGAGAGGCCTGGCGAATGAATATGCAGCTTGCCCACGATGGCACGATGCCCCGGACGGCTTGCAGCAGGTCGTCCTTGCCCTGGCGCTCCAGCTCTTCTTCGAGTTCGTGGTCCGCGTCGAAGTGATCGGCAATCGCCCGTTTAGTGCTGCCGGTAATGAAAATCAGCTTGCTGGCGCCGGCCGACAGTGCCTCTTCGGCGGCGTATTGAATAAGTGGTTTATCGACGATGGGCAGCATTTCCTTGGGACTGGCCTTGGTGGCCGGCAAAAACCGCGTGCCGCGACCGGCGACTGGGAACACTGCAAATTGAATTCTTGAATCCTGACTCACTGCTCACCTCCACTGACGTCAGGTAATCATAACGCTGATCCTTGGCAGTTCTGTGACCTATGTTTGATTAACCTCAGGGTTGGCCTGTCATCCGTGCGATTAGAGTGTCGTAGGAAAACACCGTCGCACTGATTTGGCTCGCAGGGTCATTTCAACGCGAAGCGGCGTCGATCATTCTGGCTCGGTGTGACATCCCGGGTGTGCCGACGACCCTGTCAGCGAGGTAGTGATCTTTTGGCGTTGAGCAGAGCGCTTCCGTGCGGGCTACCTGCAGACGTACTTGCCTGCAGCACGATGGCAACATCCCGCATGTCACCACCGCAGAAAACCCATACCCGTACCCAGGATGTCACACCGAGCCAGAACGATTTGCCGCAGCGGCGATCAGCCGGTTTTTTTCACCTCAGTGGTAGCGCCGATCTGAATGTTGCCGCGGTTCTGCTGCAGCAAGTGCTCGCCGATACCTTTCACTTTGAGCAGGTCGTCGGCGCTCTTGAAGGAACCGTTCTTGGTGCGATAGTCGACGATCGCTTTGGCCTTGGCCGGACCGACGCCCTTCAATTCTTTGGCCAGCGTTACTGCATCGGCCTTGTTGATATCGACGGCTGCCATCGCCGGCACTGCCAATGCCAGCGCCAGGACGGCCGCCAGCAAACACCTCAATCCACGCAATGAATTGTTCATTGTCACACTCCATTTGTTAAGTTGAAGACGCCCGACCTGCAAATGCGTCGGGACGGACATGATGGTGACAGTGATCGATGCGACGTTGCGCACGCATTTCTGGTGTTAAACACCAGAAATGCAGTTACTCGGACAGGAAATTTTGTGGTCGTTCAGACCGATGAAATCAAGACATGCGCCGACTGGCGGGCGTCAACTCAAGGCGGCTGACCGGCGCCAAGGTATCCCAGCTATGACAACCGGGGCATTGCCAGAAATGCGAACCGGTGTTGACGCCGCAACTCACACAACGATAACGCTGCGTACGACGAAAAATCTTGGAGAGCGCGGCCGCAATCACGCCGAGCTTGGCGTCATCGAGTGTGGCCGGTTCACCAGCCAACGCGACCACCATGTCGCCGAGATTGGCATCCATGCGCAAAAAGTCAGGCAAGCAACGCAACAGATACCGCTCATCGAGAATGTTGGCGGCAATTGCCGCATAACCCAGCGCCGCACGCTGCGACACATCGTGCGTGTGCAGGCCCAGGCTGTCATCGACACTATCCATGCTGATATTCAAGGCACGCAGCGCATGTACATAGCGCGGCAAGGCTATGGGTAGCAAGTGTGGATGCAGCTCGATCACACGTTTGCACAACAAAGCGGCAGCACGCGCATCGCCGTCGGCCAGGACAAACTCGGCGCTGAGCAAACTGCCGCGGGGAAAGTTGCGTTGTGCGGCGAATGCTTTGTCCAGCAACTCGGCAGCTTGCGCGTTCTGTTTGTCGCGATGCGCTTGATCGGCAAGCTCACAGTAATAATGAGCCAGCGCGGTGGGATGTTCAGGTGAAGTAAATTCCGACAGACGTTGATACGTTGCGATCGCCTGCTGCCAATCACCTTGTTGTTCGTAAATGCTGAGCAGATTGCGCAGTGCGGCCGTGCGATGTGCCGGTCGATCAACCAATTGTTGAAAGCAGTCTTCAGCGCGATCCAACAAGCCGGCTTTCAGATAATCCTCGCCTAAGGCCAGCGCAGCCTGCTCGCGTAACAGCGGCGGGAGATCGGTGCGTTGCATGACGGTCTCGTGGACGCGAATCGCGCGTTCGACTTCACCGCGACGTCGATAGAGATGTCCCAGCGCCAACTGCGTTTCCACGGTGTCGGCATCGGTTTCAGCGAGCCCGCGCAGCACTTCCAGCGCCTTGTCCGGCTGCTCGTTCAACAAGTGATTCAGACCTGCGAAGTACTGTGTGTTGAACGGCTCAGTGCGTTTACCCGGCTCGGCTTTACGCGATTGGCGACGCAGTACCTGGCTGCCGAACCAGCCGGCACACGCCGCCAGCACCAAGGCCAGCATCAGATCAATGGGCAGATCGGTAAACATCAAGTCACATCATTGCGCGGCTCGTTACGCTGCGCGTCGCGCCTCGCCGCCTGGGTGCGCGCACTGGCCTCGGCCAGCTTTAACGCACGCCGTAAACGACCGCGTTCCGCCAACAGCTCCGCGACCCAGCGACCGCGCATCAATACGCCGACGACAATGCCGGTGGCAGTCGCAATGATCAACGCCAAGCCTAACGGCAGATTGAGATTGAACAACGCCAGCTCAACCGCGACCACCGTGCGATTCAGAACAACAAACAACATCGCCAATATAGCGACGGTCAATAGCAACAAAAAAAATCTGGTGCGGCCCATAGGGATCAAGTCTAACAGCCTGCTTAAAAAGCTGTTTAAAGTTCGGGTGGATCGGGATGAAGAGCATGCCAGTGGTGATGGCGAATGTAGGCTTACATGGCTGTTGATATGGCTGGATTTGAGCACTGACGCTTCGACTCCGCTCAGTGAATCGAATCTGTCGTAGGGGCGGTTCGTGAACCGCGCTCTGAAAAAGAAGGGCCGTTCGCGAACGGCCCCTACGCAATACTTCCAGTCGCTTAGCGGAGTCGAAGCGTCTGGAATTCTCGGTATTTTGATCACTTCGCAGTGAGGAAAAGGGATTCGCCGATCACGCCATCACCCCAACTGCTAAAACAAAAAAGCGGATTCAACATGGTTGAACCCGCCTCGTAATTAGTTATCGATGAGTGATCACTACATCGTCTGCTATCTCATCCCCTGCCATTCATTCTCTGATCGGCATACCCGCACTGGCATCCACCCGTTCGCGCAATTCTTTGCCGGGCTTGAAGTGCGGCACATACTTGCCGGATAAGGCCACGGCATCGCCGGTTTTCGGATTGCGTCCCTGACGCGCCGGACGATAGTGCAGCGAGAAGCTGCCAAAACCACGAATCTCGATACGATCCCCTTCGGCCAATGCATCGCCCATGATTTCCAGCACTTGCTTGACCGCCAATTCAACATCCTTGGCAGGCAGATGCTTTTGCTTGGCAGCGAGAAGTTCGATGAGTTCTGACTTGGTCATGTCGTACGCTCTTGCCATCAATGCCACTGGCTATCGAGCGGTTGCTCGATAGCCAGATCGATCATTACGGATAAGTCCAGATTAATTATCTGGCTTAGTTATCCTGACCCGCAATGTGTTCCTTCAACAGATCGCCGAGGCTGGTGCCGGTTGAAGAGTCGGTGCGATAGTTCTGCATCGCTTCGGCTTCTTCATGCATGTCCTTGGCCTTGATCGACAGCGCAATGACACGCGACTTGCGGTCAACACCCGTGAACTTGGCTTCGACTTCATCACCGACTTTCAGCACCAGACGCGCATCTTCCACGCGGTCACGCGACAGTTCAGATGCACGCAGCTGACCATCGACGCCGCCGCCGAGGTCAACGATCGCGCCCTTGGCATCCACTTCGCGCACGATGCCCTTGATGATCGTGCCCTTGGGATGTTCGGCAATCCAGCCCGAGAATGGGTCTTTGGCCAGTTGCTTGATGCCCAGTGAAATGCGCTCACGCTCTGGATCGATGGCCAACACCATCGCCTCAACAGTCTGACCCTTTTGGTAGCTGCGCACGGCTTCTTCGCCAGGGATATCCCACGAGATATCCGAGAGGTGAATCAGACCGTCGATGCCGCCGTTGAGGCCGATGAAGATGCCGAAATCGGTGATCGACTTGATCTGGCCGCTGACGTGATCGCCGCGGTTGTAGCTCTCACCGAATTCCTTCCACGGATTGGCCTTGCACTGCTTGAGGCCGAGCGAGATACGACGACGTTCTTCGTCGATATCCAGCACCATGACTTCCACTTCCTGACCGACATGCACGACCTTGGCAGGCGCGACGTTCTTGTTGGTCCAGTCCATTTCCGACACGTGTACCAGACCTTCCACGCCTTCCTCGATTTCCACGAAGCAGCCGTAATCGGCAATGTTAGTGACCTTGCCGAAGATGCGGGTGCTGGCGGGGTAGCGACGAGCAATGTTCTGCCATGGATCGGAACCGAGCTGCTTGATGCCGAGGCTCACGCGTTGCCGTTCACGATCGAACTTCAGGATGCGTACATCGATTTCCTGACCGACTTGCACGACTTCAGAAGGATGCTTGACGCGCTTCCACGCCATGTCGGTGATGTGCAAGAGACCATCGATGCCGCCCAGATCCACGAACGCACCGTAGTCGGTGAGGTTCTTGATCGTGCCGCGCACCATTGCGCCTTCCTGCAGCTTCTCGAGCAGTTCAGTGCGTTCGGCACTGTATTCCTGTTCGACCACCGCACGCCGCGACACCACCACGTTGTTGCGCTTCTGGTCGAGTTTGATGACCTTGAATTCCAGCACTTTGCCTTCGAGGTACGAGGGATCGCGCACTGGGCGCACATCGACCAGCGAACCAGGCAAGAAGGCGCGCACGAAATCGATCTCGACGGTGAAACCGCCTTTGACGCGACCGTTGATGATGCCTTTGACCACTTCCTGCTTTTCGAAAGCTTGTTCCAGACGCGTCCAAGTGCGGGCACGCTTGGCTTTTTCGCGCGACAGACGGGTTTCACCCGAGCCGTCTTCCATACTGTCCAGGGCGACTTCTACTTCATCGCCGACTTGAACTTCGAGTTCACCGAGTTCGTTTTTGAACTGGGCAACGTCGATCACGGCCTCGCTTTTCATGCCGGCGTTGACGATCACGACGTCCGGGCTGATTGAAACAACGACACCGGTGAGAATCGCACCCGGCTTGATCGCCTTCGATGCAAAACTCTCTTCCAACATTTGGGCAAACGATACTTCTGACATGTGGTCTTCTTGGGTCCTATGACCCGCTTGATATCCCAAGTCCGCTTCCGGTTGAACCAGGGGTGAAAGTTAATCGTCACGCATCCTGCACAACGTCTAGAAATCGGGTTGCAACGGGGCTACCGGCGCGAATGCGCTCAGCTCAATCTCGGGTATCCAAAGAAGCGAGAGAGGCGGTAGTGATCAGCGAAGCAACTGACGAGCTTTCGCCAAGGCCAGCACCGCTTGCTCAACTTCGTCGATGCTTAAACCGGTGCTATCCAGCAACTCGGCATCATCGGCGGGCTTGAGTGGCGCCACCGCGCGATTTGTATCGCGAAAGTCACGCTCGGCCAGCTCCTGCGAAAGGGCGGCAAGGCTAACATCGAACCCCTTGTCCTTCAACTGCTTATAACGTCGTTTGGCCCGTTCGTCGGCACTGGCAGTCAGGAAGATCTTCAAATTGGCATCGGGAAAAATGACCGTGCCCATATCGCGGCCATCGGCAACCAGACCGGGCTCCTGGGCAAAATTGCGTTGTCGCTCGGTCAACGCAATTCGAACCGCCGGCATGGCCGCCACGCGGGACGCGCCTTCACCCGCCAATTCCGTGCGGATTTCGCGACTCACTTCGGTATTTCCCAAGTAAATTCGTTCTTCACCCGAAGCATCGCCGGAAAAACGGATGTTCATGGTGCCGGCCAATGCCGCGTGCCCGGCTTCGTCGTGCGGCTCCAGCCCGTATCGGGAACCCGCCAGCGCCAGCAATCTATACAGGGCGCCGCTGTCGAGCAGATTCCAACCCAGCTTGTCAGCGACGCGGCGCGCCAACGTGCCCTTGCCGGACCCACTTGGGCCGTCGATCGTGAGTACCGGAACTCTGCTCATGCACCAACCGTGTTAATTAAATGGGGAATGACACTGGAGCTGACTGCGGACCAGTCTACGGGATCGTTCGCCAAACTCGAATAGTCGTCACCGTACTACGCACAATGTCGAGATGCTCATCGGCAAGTTACGCTTGACCAACACTACCCTCCTGCAGACAAGCAAACTAATGAGCACACTGACGATTCCAATTTTTTCGCTCGGCACCGTGCTGTTTCCCGACGGACTGCTGCCGCTGAAAATCTTTGAGCAGCGTTACATGGAAATGACCAAGGCGTGCATTCGCGACAACACACCGTTTGGTGTTTGTTTGATCCGTGCCGGTCACGAAGTCGGCACGCCCGCCGAACCGTATGAATTTGGTTGCACCGCGCGTATTCAGCAATGGGATATGCCGCAGGTGGGTATTTTTCAGTTGCGAGCCCAAGGCGAACAACCGTTTCGCATCGTCAAGCAATGGAATGATTCGCTTGGGTTATTACATGCTGATGTCGAGTTGTATGCGTCACCCAGACTCATGCCTGTCCCTGAGCAACATCAAAAGCTGGCCGAATTTCTGCAGAACATCATGCCCAAGGTCGGGATTGAACACTTTCCCGCACCAGCGAAACTTGATGATGGAGCGTGGGTGGGTTATCGATTGCTGGAAGTGCTGCCCTTCACCCATCCAGTCAAACAACAATTGCTGGAACAACGCGATCCAGCCGCCATGCTGCGGTTCATCGATGATTTTTTGAATGCGAACCGCATTGCGTTGTGACGGAGCGGACGCTTCGACACGCTGCGCTGCTCGGTGACTGGAAAGCGTTCGTAGGGGCGGTTCGTGAACCGCCCTTCTTTTCATTGACGGAGAAGGGTCGCTCGTGAGCGACCCCTATGTTAAGAATCCGGTCACTGCGCAGCGCAGCGTGTCGAAGTGTCTGATCTTAAGGCTCAATCAATTGCGACATCACACGCACTACCGCGTAACCGACGCATACACCGCAAAATAATCCGGAAACGTTTTCGCCACACACTTCGGATCATTGATACGCACTGGCACGCCGCCCAATGCAACCAGCGAAAAACACATCGCCATACGATGATCGTCATAAGTATCGATGACGGCATTCGATAAAAGTTGTGCTGGTGGCGTAACACGCAACCAATCGGTGCCCTCTTCCACGACAGCACCGACTTTGCGTAACTCCGTTGCCATCGCCGCAATACGATCGGTTTCTTTCACACGCCAACTGCCGATGTTGGTCAATCGCGAAGGTCCATCACAGAACAAAGCGGCAACCGCCAAGGTCATCGCCGCATCGGGAATGTGATTGAAATCCATATCGAATGCTTTCAGCTTGCCGGCAGGCGCGGCGGCTTCGATCCAGTTATCGCCCATGCGGATTTGCGCGCCCAGTTTTTCCAATGCTTGCGCAAAGGCGACATCGCCTTGAATGCTGTTGCGACCGACACCTTCCACACGCACCGGCCCGCCAGCAATGGCACCGGCGGCGAGAAAGTAAGAGGCCGATGACGCATCGCCTTCGACATAGATGGTTCCCGGCGAGGTGTAACGTTTGTTACCGGGAACAATAAAACGTTGCCAACCGTCACGACGCACGATAACGCCGAACTGGGCCATCAACTTGAGTGTGATCTCTATGTAGGGCTTGGAGATCAACTCGCCAATGACTTCGATCGTCGTCTCAACGCCCGTAGTGGGTAACGCCATCAACAACGCAGTGAGAAACTGACTCGAGACATCGCCTCTGATGCGCACGATACCACCAGATTGAATGGCGGCCGGCTTGATATCCAGCGGCGGAAAACCTTCTCTGCCGAGATAATTAATGTTCGCGCCGATCTGCCGCAGTGCATCGACCAGATCGCCGATCGGGCGTTCATGCATGCGTGCAACGCCGGACAACTTGTAGTGACCACCTGCCAACGCCAATGCCGCAGTCAGTGGGCGAAACGCAGTGCCCGCATTACCAAGAAACAAATCCGCTTGTCTGTTGGTAAAACCATTCGGCACGCCCACTACGCGATAGTCATGCTCGCCAGTCTTTTCAACAGCAACACCCAACGTACGCAACGCATCCAACATGCGATCCGTATCGTCGGATGCCAGCAAGTCGCGAATAACAGTTGTGCCGTGCGCAAGTGCCGCAAGTAACAGCGTGCGATTGGAAATGCTTTTCGACCCCGGCAAGCGAACGGCGCCTTGCGCATGTTGCAGCGGCGATAAATCTAAAAATTCCATAGCTACTTCAATGCCGCTTGCAGTGCGGTCAACATGCGTGCGTTCTCGGCTTGGGTACCGATGGTGATGCGCAATTGCGTCGGTAAGCCGTAACCACCAACGGGTCGCACGATCACGCCTTGACGCAACAACGCCTCATACACAGCACCACCGGGGCGAGCACAATCCACCAACACAAAATTGCCACGCGAGGGATACACATGCAGACCCAACGCTTGCAAACCCTGCGTGACTTGCTGCATGCCTTGCGCGTTTAACTGCACCGACGCACGCAGATGTTCGGCATCCTGCAACGCCGCTTCCGCCGCAGCCAGTGCCACGGAGTTCACGTTGAACGGTTGTCGCACGCGATTCAGCACATCCGCCACGCTGGGATGCGACAAGGCATAACCCACACGCAGACCGGCGAGCCCATACGCTTTCGAGAAGGTGCGCGTCACCACCAGATTGGGAAACTCCTGTAACCATTGGCTGGCATCGGCGAAGTCGGTGCCTTGCGTGTATTCGATGTATGCCTCATCGACCACCACCAGCGTTGCCTTCGGTGCTGCGGCAATAAACGCTTTAAGCGCGTCCTTCTCCACCCACGTGCCGGTGGGATTGTTGGGATTGGCAATGAACACCAAGCGCGTGCGCTCATTCACCAACTTACGCATTTCGTACAGGTCATGACCCAATGCCTGTGGATGCGGTGCGGGATGTGCTGGCGCCACCCGCGCAGTCGCACCCGTTGCCTGCACCACGATCGGATAAATCGCAAAACAATACTGCGCATATACCGCTTCCACAGTGTGATTCAGAAAACCTTCGGCCAACATCACCAACAAATCGTTGGAGCCATTACCCAATGTCACCTGCGACACATCGCACGCATGTTTCGCCGCGATCGCCTGCTTCAACGCAAAGCCATTGCCATCGGGATACAAACCCAACGATTGCACTGCCTGCGCAATAGCAGCTTTTGCCTGCGGACCTGGTCCGAGTGGATTTTCATTCGAAGCGAGTTTGATGCTGTCGGTGATGCCGTATTCGCGCTCGAGTTCGGACAACGGCTTGCCCGGCACATACGGAGCAAGCTTGTGAACGGGAGCGGCGGCGAGATTGAGGGCATTAAATGACATGACACAAACCGGTTCGGATGGCGCGATAAATCTCGCGCCTACAATGAATCATTCGACGTAGTGGCGCAATTTATTGCGCCCTCTGCATCACAACACCGCCGCCGGATATGAACCCAGTATCTTGAATAGCGATGCGTTCTTCTTCAGCTCGGTCAGCGCCGAGCGCAGTGGCTCTGCATCGGCATGACCTTCGACATCGATGAAAAATACATAGTCCCACTTCTTGCGACGTGAGGGACGCGATTCGATGCGGGTCAGGCTGATGCCATTACGTGCCAGTGGCTCAAGCAAGCGATATAGCGCGCCGGGTACTTGGGTATCACCGGCAGAGACTAGCAGCGTCGTTTTATCGTGGCCGCTGGGCGTGAATAGTTTCGGGCCGATGACCAGGAAGCGGGTGGTGTTGTCTTGCTGATCTTCGATCTCGGGGACGATGATGTTGAGGTTGTAGATTTCTGCGGCGACTTGGCCGGCGATGGCGGCGGTACCCTCTTCGTCGCGGGCGCGACGCGCCGCTTCGGCATTGCTGCTGACGGGAATCAATTCGACATCGGGGAGATGGCGCAGCAACCACTGCCGACATTGCGACAACGATTGTGCGTGTGAGCACACGCGTTGAATGTTTTCCAGACCGCGCATGCGGCCCATCAAATTTTGATGCACGCGCAGTTCAATTTCGCCGCAAATCTTCAGCGTGGTGTTGAGGAACATGTCGATGGAAAATTCGACTGCGCCGCCTGTTGAATTTTCAATCGGCACTACACCGAAGTCCGCATGACCGGCTTGCACTTCATGGAACACTTCCGGGATGGAAGGCAGCGCAACACCACGCACTGAGTGACCGAAGTGCTTATAGACAGCTTGTTGCGTGAATGTGCCTTCAGGACCGAGATAACCAATCTTCAACGGCTCTTGTTGCGCCAGACAAGCCGACATGATTTCGCGGAACAAGCGCGCGATTTCTTCGTTACTTAGCGGGCCGGCGTTGTTATCCAGTGCGCGACGGATCACTTGCGATTCACGCTCGGGGCGATACAGATCAGCGGTGGTGGCACTGCCCTGTTGTTTCTTCGACAAGCCAACCATCTGCGCGACTTTGGCACGCTTGCTTAAGAGCTGCAGCAACTCATCGTCTATCGCATCGATCTGCGTGCGGATTTCATTTAACGGCGGCACGGTCTGCTGCGGCAACTTTTTCAATGCCGTTTTTTTACTCGCACTTGATCCAGGTGCCGCAGCTTTCGCGACCTTCGTGCTGCTTTTTTTACGACTTGCCACTGCTGCTCAACCTCAAAATATTAACGCTATTTTGTAGGTCGGGTTTTATACCCGACTTCTTAAGATGTCGGGTAGCGCCGAAGACGGCTAACCCGACCTACAAAACCCGCACCGACAATATGCCGGGAATGCTTTGCAACTGCTTAACGACCGCTTCAGGAATCGCACTGCCATCGACATCGATCAAGGTATAAGCCAGATCGCCACGCGACTTGTTCAACAGATCGGCTATGTTCAGCGCTGCATTCGCCAATGCGGACGAAATTTGCCCCACCATGTTTGGCACATTTTCATTGGCAATCGCGAGACGCACCGAGTTCTGCGTGCGAGGCAGTATCGCTTCGGGAAAATTCACGGCGTTACGCACATTACCGTGTTCAAGAAAGTCGCGCAGCGTATCGGCGACCATGATGGCGCAGTTCTCTTCGGCTTCATTGGTCGAAGCGCCAAGATGCGGCAGCGCAACGATCTTGGGATGATCCTTCACTGCATTGGTGGGAAAATCACAAATGTATGCGCCGGTATGACCGGCATCCAATGAAGCAATGATGGCGGCTTCATCAACGATGCCGCCACGCGCGAAGTTGAGAATCACGCCATCTTTACGCATCAACTTCAAACGCGCTGCGTTCACCATGTGCCTGGTGGCATCGATCAATGGCACATGCACCGTGACCATATCGCAGCGTGAAAACAGATCGTCAAGCGACAACGCCTGCTCGACACCCGACGACAATTGCCATGCACGCTGCACAGTGATGGCCGGATCGAAGCCCAGCACCTTCATGCCCAGCGCCAACGCCGTATTGGCAACTTCAACGCCAATCGCGCCAAGGCCCACCACACCCAGCGTGCGTCCTGGCAATTCATAACCGACGTATTTCTTTTTGCCTTTCTCAACTGCTTCTTCAAGCGCGTGATCGTCGCCTTGCAAGGCGCGCGTATAACCCCACGCCTGACAGATGTTGCGGGCGGCAAGGAACATACCGGCAACCACCAGTTCCTTCACCGCATTGGCATTCGCACCTGGTGCGTTGAACACCGGCACACCACGCTTGGATAACTTCGGCACAGGAATGTTGTTGGTGCCCGCACCTGCTCGACCGATAGCCAACACGCTCGCCGGAATTTCCATGTTGTGCATATCAGCGGAACGCACCATTACCGCATCGGGACGACCGATCTCGGAAGCGACTTCATACTTGTCACGCGGCAATCGCTCGAGGCCGCGTACCGAAATGTTGTTTAAGGTGAGAATTTTGTACGGCACATCAGTCCCCTTAGTCATTCTTATGCCCTCTCCCTCAGGGAGAGGGATGGGGGTGAGGGTGTTCTTAAGATTGAAGAGCCCGCTCACCCTAGCCCTCTCCCGCAAGGGGAGAGGGGATAAAGACACAATCAACCATTCTTCTGCGCAAAGTCCTTCATATACGCCACCAACGCCTGCACGCCTTCAATCGACATGGCGTTGTAAATGCTGGCGCGCATGCCACCGACGGAGCGATGGCCTTTGAGCTGCAACATGCCGAGCGCTTGCGCGCCTTTCAGGAAGGCTTCATCCAACGCTTCATTCTTCAACTTGAACGGCACATTCATCAACGAGCGATCTTCGCGCGCGACAGGATTTACGTAGAACGAGGTAGCGTCGAGATAGTCGTACAACACAGCCGCCTTCTGGCGATTGTGTTCTTCAATCGCTTTAAGACCGCCTTGGCTTTTCAACCACTGAAACACCAGACCCGCAATGTAGATGCTGTACGTCGCCGGCGTGTTGTACATGGAATCGTTTTCGGCTTGTTGCTTGTAATCGAAAGCTGATGGCGTGATGGGCAAGGCTCTGCCAAGCAGGTCCTCGCGCACGATCACAATGGTCAAGCCGGCGGGGCCGATGTTTTTCTGCGAACCGGCATAAATCAGCCCGTATTTCGACACGTCGATGGGGCGCGACAAAATGTTCGATGACATGTCCGCCACCAGTGGCACCGAACCCGTATCAGGTGTGAAGTGATATTCCACGCCGCCGATGGTTTCATTCGCGCAGATGTGCACATACGCCGCGTTGGGATCGAGCTTCCAGGTATCGCGTTTGGGCACGCTGGTGAAGTTGTTGCCTTCAGCCGTTGCCGCCACATTCACAGTGCAATACTTCTTGGCTTCCTTGATCGACTTCTTCGACCACTCGCCGGTGTTGATGTAGTCGGCGCTTTTCTTGTCGCCCAGCAGGTTCATCGGGATGATGGCGTTTTCACCAATCGCGCCGCCTTGCAGGAACAGCACTTTGTAGTTGGCCGGAATGCCTAACAGCTCACGCAGATCAGCTTCGGCCTGCGCGTGGATGGAGATGAACTCCTTGCCGCGGTGACTCATTTCCATCACCGACATGCCCGTACCGCGCCAATCGCACATTTCCGCAGCGGCTTGCTGCAATACTTCAAGAGGCAGAACCGCCGGACCGGCGCTGAAATTGAACACGCGCTTCATGCTTGACTCACCCTTGTGGGACGGATTTTTGGAGCCCGGCAGTGTACGGGATTTGGTTGGAGGTTTCAGCCGGAACGGGAAACCATCATCCAGGTCACGTCATTCCCGTGCAGGATGAAACCCGGTCATTAGTGTGTCGCAAGGCGACTCATTTTTTACTGGATCCCCGCCTGCGCGGGGATGACGATCTACATTGGATTTCGATACCACCGCACGATTGTCAGCGCGCACCATCTCCCCGACAATGCCCACCCTTCTCCACTGCTGAATAGAACACCCACGATGAACAAGCCCCGCACCGCCATTACCCCGACTCGCGACGAAAACTATGCGGAGTGGTATCAACAAGTCGTGCGCGCCGCCGACCTCGCCGAGAACTCAGCGGTACGCGGTTGTATGGTGATCAAGCCCTGGGGTTATTCGCTGTGGGAAAACATTCAGCGCGTGCTGGACGACAAGTTTAAGGCCACTGGCCATCAGAACGCTTACTTCCCCTTGTTCATTCCACTGTCGTTTCTGCAGAAGGAAGCCGCGCATGTCGATGGCTTTGCCAAGGAATGCGCGGTGGTCACACATCATCGCCTCGAAGCCGATGCCAACGGCAAGCTGGTGCCCACCGGCGAGCTGGAAGAACCGCTGATCGTGCGCCCGACCTCCGAGACAATTATTGGCGATGCGTTTTCACGCTGGGTGCAGAGCTATCGCGACCTGCCGTTGTTGATCAATCAATGGGCCAACGTGGTTCGCTGGGAAATGCGCACGCGCATGTTTCTGCGCACGACTGAGTTCCTGTGGCAGGAAGGTCACACCGCTCATGCCACCAGTGAGGAAGCCGTTGCCGAGACCATGCAGATGCTGGATGTCTACGCCGACTTCGCCGAGAACTGGCTGGCGATGCCGGTGATCAAGGGCGAGAAGACGGCCGGTGAACGTTTCCCCGGCGCGGAACAAACTTTCTGTATCGAAGCGATGATGCAGGATCGCAAGGCATTGCAATCCGGCACAAGTCACTTCCTCGGTCAGAACTTTGCCAAGGCCAGCGGCATTCAGTTCCTCGACCAGAATGGCCAGCAACAACACGCGTGGACCACCAGTTGGGGAGTGTCGACGCGTTTGATTGGCGGCATGTTGATGACGCATTCCGATGACGATGGCCTGGTGCTGCCACCCAAGCTTGCGCCGACGCATGCGGTCATCGTGCCGATTTATCGCTCCGATGAAGAGCGAGTGAAAGTGCTGGAGTACTGCAACAAGGTCGCAGTCGAGCTGCGCGCGCAGACCTTTGGTCATCGCAATCTCAATGTGCACGTGGATGCGCGCGATGTTCGCGGTGGCGACAAGGTGTGGGAGTGGATCAAGAAAGGCGTGCCGCTACGCATCGAAGTCGGTCCACGCGACATGGAGAAGAACGCGTTGTTCGTCGGTCGTCGCGATCACTCGCCAAAAGACAAGCAAAGCATCGCACGCGATGAATTCATTGCAACGATCACTACCATTCTGCAAAACATTCATGACAATCTGTTGGCGCGCGCCCAAGCCTATCGCGACGAACACACTCGCAACATCGATACTAAAGAAGAGTTTTACGCGTACTTCACGCCGGAACGCGATGATCCCAACTTGCCACCGCCCATGCATGGCGGCTTTGCCATGACGCACTTCGGTGGCGACATCGAGCTGGAACAGAAGATCAAGAACGAGCTATCAGTAACCGTGCGTTGCATTCCGCTGCAAACCACCGAGCCCGGCATATGTCCGTTCACCGGCAAACCCAGCCCCACGCGCGTGGTGTGGGCGAAGTCGTATTAGTTTAGGGAACCTCTGAATAATTCTCCGTTCGCGTTGAATCCTTCGACACGTTGCGCTGCTCAGGACGAATGGAATAGATAAGAGCTTTCGCAGTTTCTGCCGCGAGCACGACCGATATCGTCGGGGCGCAATTTATTGCGCCCTTCTTATTTGCAAACCAGTCGTTGTCTCAGGGCAATTCGTGCAGAAATTTGTCGACATCTGTCGACCACAGTTTGGGATCCGTTGCGACGATGTGTCCGATTTGGAGGGAATGCTCTCGAATGAATAGATATTGTCCTTTACCGCCGCTTTCTGTGAACTTTGCAAAGAATCCGCGCGTGATATTTTCGGAGTAGAAAGGATCTCGGGCTGCATAAATCCAGATGCTTGGCGCCCGGACTTTGGAACCGAGGGAGTGAAACCATCCATTTACTACTGCTATACGTGCTGCGTTTTCTTCTTCGGGCCACTCGTCCCTAATTGAGAGCCACCCGCCAACGAAATTGATTACTCCCTTGCTGACGTCTGGACGCTCCGCTGCCATTCGCAATGAAAGGAGCCCTCCACGCGATATTCCCACGAAGAGAATCTTAGAGCCTTTCGGAACTTCTGCTCCCTCGATGACTTGGTCGATGACCGCATTTGAATCTCGAACAGCTTCAGCAAGTCCCGGCTCGGCAAGCGCACGATATTCCGCCAGCGTGCACTTCCCGGCAAGGAAGGCGCATTCTTCGATGAACGTTCCCGTTGATTCGCCGAGACCACGACGCGTCGGTTGCACGACCGTATAGCCGCGTCTGACCAGGAATTCGACGAGTTCGGCAGGTATATAGTTTATGGGCTCATGTGGATCGGCACTCATTCCTCCTAACGAGCCGTGACTGAACAGAACAACTTCGTGGCGATTGTTTTCGATCGGTCGCCAGATATTGACAGCAATCGATATCTGACCGTGATCGTGAGCATCATTGACCTCCACCGAAGCGAACTTGCGTTCGAATGTGTAGGCCACCCCATTGTAAAAGGCGTTGGGATCTCTGCGAGCCTGTGCGCACGCCGGATTCAAGCTATGCAGCAGGCTGAAACCGAGAATCAACGCAAGCTGCCAGAAGGCAGGAATGTGACGAGTGGCGCGCATCATTGTTGCACCCTCAAAAGTTTGGTGAGGCGGACGCAGTGTGAGCGCCGGAGAGAAACTGTACCACTGAAACGGCCGATTCCTTCGGTCGTGGCGGTGCAAAAGTGTACCGTCCTGACAGGGCTCTTTACGCTGCTGGAAAGCGCGGTAGGCCGGGCTGAGTCTTTGAAGCCCAACATCAAAATTTCAACAATTTGGAATAACAATGTTGGGCTTTGCAGCCCAACCTACGCATGACTTTGGGTAAGTGTGCATGTCCGTATTTTGAATGACCGCTTTCGGGTTCTGTTACAGGCTGCAAAGGGCACATTCTTACCGGTCGGACTTGCCGCCTACAAAATGATCTGGTCAGTACGTCTGTCACTCTTGGTCAGGATATCTGGCAAGCGCCGGTCAATTTGTTGGCAATCTGCATTATTGCGTTCATGCTGAGGAAGCGCATGCATGTTCGTGTTGGAACAATCGCCATACGAACTCACTACAAGAAGCATGTGACGCATGCACACCCACCGGCAATGGATTGCCGCGCCCTTGAATGCGCTGTCAGCGGATTGAGACATGCTCCAAGAAACGCAAACTCCACTACGGCATTGACGTAAAGCCTGTGCAGTCAACGCCGATGCTTACCCCAAGACCGCAGATGTAGTCATCACTTAACACCGCCGCCATTCACTTTAGTAGCACGCCATCATGAACGTCATACAAGAACACGCTCCAGATCTCATCGAAGCACCGGATCTTGCTTTCACTACCGGTTCAGGCCGAGCCACTTGGGATGAGCGCGGCAACAGCATCTGGGAATGGCAAACCGCACCGGGTGTGTTTTCCCGGGAAATCAGCGCGCAACAACTGCAAGCACTGGAAGCAAACGATCTGCACCTGCTCGATGGCGTAACGCATGGTCAGGAAACGCTGTGGTCGCGCAATGCGCGGCATATCAATGCGCGTCTGGCACAGGTGCATGAAGTGATCATGCCGATGCGGGCGAGTCGTCCAACTAAAGCCAGTGGCTTTGAGAATTTTCTGAAGCGTATGGGCTTGCCGGCCTGAAGATGTGTTGTAGGTTGGGTTGAGTCTGCGACGCCCAACGATTGTTGCAACGAATCGCTGTTTGACGTTGGGCTGTACAGCCCAACCTACGACGATCCGCGCTGATTATTTATTAACCATCGGTCGCGCCCGCAGGCCGCGTCGCAATACAAGACGCAATAAACCCGGCACATAACGACTCATCCAAACTGCGAATTTCGCGTGCAAGGTGATGATCTGCTCCGGCTTACGCCTTGCAATAGCACGGACCATTTGTTGTGCTGCACGCGCGGCAGGCATGCGTAACCATTTTGGAAATGGCTCGCGCGCGTCGGGATGAAGCACACCTTGGTTGTCGACGCGACGCAAATTCGATTCGACCACACCGGGTGACAACAAGGTGACTGCCACACCTTCACTGGCCGACTCAGCACGCAATGAATCGGCAAACGCACGCACGGCAAATTTGCTCATCGCATAAGGTGACGCACCCGGCTGTGCAACATGTCCCACTACACTACCGACTATGGCCAGCACACCGCGACTGCGTTTTAACAACGGCAATGCCGCTTGCGCAGTGCGGATCACACCGAACACATTGGTATCGAATTGGCGTTGATAATCAGCGAGCGATAAGCGATCGACATTACCAACTACACCGAAGCCGGCGTTGGCGACCACAATATCGAGCGGAATATGTTGCCGTTCTAGATCGGCGATCAATGACTGCAGCGATTGGTCCTGCGTGACATCGCAAGCATAGGTATGCACGATGGTGCCGTTAGCGCGCAGACGTTGCGCAATATCATTAAGCAATGTCAGGCGGCGCGCGGCCAGAATTAATGTAGCGCCTTGTGCAGCGAATTCATCGGCTAATGCCGCGCCGATGCCTGATGAAGCGCCGGTGATCAATACAACCTTTCCGGCAACGTCGTGCATATGTGCTGACCCATCAGGCTATAGAGATTTCAATCCGCCCCCTCTCCCTCAGGGAGAGGGTTGGGGTGAGGGTGATAATTACGGCAGCGGAGTACCCCTCACTCTGTCTCTCTCCCTTAGGGAGAGAGAACGCTCTAATAAAATGCAGTGCGACGCGCGTTGACCTTACACGGCACAGCAATCAATCAAACGGATTCTGATTGATAATGGTTTCGTTGCGATCCGGCCCGGTTGAAATGATCGCGAGCGGCGCACCCACCAGTTGCTCCAGACGACGCAAATAGGTCTGCGCATTCTTGGGCAACTTGTCGAATGACTTGATGCCGACGGTGCTTTCTTTCCAGCCTGGAAATTCTTCGTAAACTGGCGCGCAGATGGCCAGTGCTTCGGCGCCAACGGGAAGAATGTCACGCACCTGACCATTCACTTTATAGCCAGTTGCCACGCGCACAATGTCCAGGCCATCAAGCACATCGAGTTTGGTGAAGCAGATGCCGGAAACACCATTGAGTTGCACGGCGCGCTTCAAGGCAGCGGCATCAAACCAGCCGCAACGACGCGGACGACCGGTAACGGAACCGTACTCGTTACCTTTCACACGCAGATATTCGCCCACTTCATCGTCAAGTTCAGTGGGGAATGGACCTGCGCCCACGCGCGTCGCATAGGCTTTGGCGATGCCCAGCACATAGTGCAATGCGTTTGGACCCACCCCGGCGCCAGCCGACGCCTGGCCTGCCACGCAGTTACTGGAAGTAACAAAGGGATACGTGCCGTGATCGATGTCCAATAACGCAGCTTGCGCGCCTTCAAACAGAATGTGCTTGTCTTGCGCCATCAATGCATTTAATTCGCCCGATACATCGGCCACCATCGGCTTCAGCTTCTCTGCCAGACGCAGACTTTGTTCCAGAACCTGTTGGAAATCGACGATGTCGGTCTTGAAATAATTCTTCAGAACGAAGTTGTGGTAGTCGAGCACTTCACCCAACTTCGCGGCGAAACGTTCACGGGCAAACAAGTCCTGCACACGAATGGCGCGACGCGCCACCTTATCTTCATACGCTGGACCGATGCCACGACCGGTGGTACCAATCTTGGCTTCTCCTTTCGCGCGTTCGCGTGCCTGATCCAGTGCCACGTGATACGGCAGGATCAATGGGCAGGCCTCAGAGATACGCAGCCGATTCACCACATCGAGGCCGGCTTTTTCCAGTTCGCCGATCTCCTGCATCAACGCGCTGGGCGATAACACCACACCGTTGCCGATGAAGCACTTCACATGCGGATGCAGAATGCCCGACGGAATCAGACGCAAAATGGTTTTCTTACCGTTGATCACCAGCGTGTGGCCGGCATTGTGGCCACCTTGAAAACGCACCACGGCACTAGCGCGATCGGTGAGCAGATCGACAATCTTGCCCTTGCCTTCATCGCCCCATTGGGCGCCGATGACTACTACGTTCTTTTTCATAAAGGGATAAACCAGAGAAAGGAAATGAAATTCTTGGTTAGCCGCGTGTGCCGAATCAGGACGCACGCACTACAAACAGCAACACCACGCCGGCCACCATGCTGATCAATCCGGCCACGCGCAATTGCATGTCGCTCAAGCCGGCGAAGCGCGCCATCGCATTGCGCAGCGCGACCGGATTCATGAATGGCATGATGCCTTCCAGCACCAGATACAACGCGAACGCCGCGAGCAAATCGGACCAATTCAACATGATGCCAGTGTAATTTGAACGTTGTCCGGTGCTACTTCGCGCCGGACTTATTCAGATACTTGAAGAAATCGCTGTCGGGCGAAATGACCAGTACATCGCCGGGTTTACCCAGTGATTCGCGATAAGCCTGCAGGCTGCGATAGAACGAATAAAACTCTGCATTCTTGCCATACGCATCAGCATAAATTTCCGCCGCTTTGGAATCGCCTTCGCCGCGGATTACCGACGCATCGCGATTCGCATTGGCCAGCAATTCAGTGCGTTGACGTTCGGCTTCGGAACGCAGTTGCTCTGCAGAACCCGAACCTTCGGCGCGCAACTGTGCAGCTTGACGGGCAAAGTCCTGACGCATGCGGTTGTACACCGAGTCGCTCACTTCATCGGGCAGATTGATTTTCTTCACGCGCACATCTACTAGCCGTACGCCGAGCTGGCTGGCATTGGCGCCGGCAACACTGAGCAATTCGTTGATGAACTCAGCGCGCTCAGCCACGACTACCTGTTGAATGGTGCGCTTGGCGATTAGGCCTTTCAGACCATCTTTGACAATGCCGCCGAGACGGCTAGCTGCGACTTCTTCGTCGCCACCGTTGGTGGATTTATAGAACGACTCGACGTTGTTGACCTGCCACTTCACATAGAAGTCGATGCGCAGGATCTTGCCTTCGCTGGTCAGAAACTGTTCTTCCGGATAGTTGCGCGTCAACACTCGCTTATCGAATTTCTTGACGTCGTTAACCAGCGGCATCATGAAGTGCAAGCCCGGCTCGTAATCGGAACGCACGAATTTGCTGAACGTGAATTTGATGGCGAGCTCGTTCTGTTTCACCGTGAAGGTGAACAGGCCGAACAAGATGACCATGGTAAATACCGTCAACACGGCGGCAATGGCGCGACTAGGCATTAGCGAATCCCCCGTACACGGCCGTCTTGTGCAGAGCTGCTTTCGACGACGATCGGACGAGTGACTGTGGTGGCACTGCCGGATGCAGAGTCGGAGCGACTTTGATCGACCAGCTTGTCAAGCGGCAGATAAATCATGTTGCCATTGCCCTTGGTATCGATGAGTACTTTCTTGGAACTCGCGTAAACCGATTCGACGGTTTCAAGATATAACCGCTCGCGTGTCACCTGCGGCGAACGTTGATATTCGGGCAGCAACTTCATGAAGCGTTCGGATTCACCGGTGGCGTTGGCAACCTTCTGTGCCTTGTATGCTTCGGCATCCTGGATCAAACGACCGGCGCTGCCTTGCGCTTTGGGCAGAATGTCGTTGGCATAGGCCTGCGCTTCGAGTGAGTAACGCACCTTGTCTTCGCGCGCCTTGATGGCGTCTTGCTGCGATGGCGCAACTTGCTCGGGCACTTTCACATCTTTCAAATTGATGCTGGTGATTTCCAATCCCACCTTGTAGCTATCGAGGGTCTTCTGCACCAGCTCCTTGGTGTTGGCGGCAATCTCCTGACGACCGGACTCCAGCACCGAATCCAGACGGCTGCGACCAATGGCTTCGCGAATGGCGCTCTCGCTTACTTCACGCAACGTGGCATCGGGGTCACGCACGTTGAAGGCATAAGCCACTGGATCGGTGCGACGGAACTGTACTTCCATATCGATATCCACCAGATTTTCGTCGCTGGTGAGCATGCGGGTTTGATCGCTGAAGCTATCGATGGAAGAAATATTCACCAATTGCCGCGCTTCAATTGGCCACGGCAAGTGCCAGCCAACGCCCGGCTGCGCAGTGCGGACATATTCACCAAAGCGGGTGACGACCGCACGTTCGGCTTCGTCGACTTGATAAACGCCGGTAGCGAACCACAACACGGCCAATACCGCGACAATCAAACCAACGCCCGCGCCGCTTGGGCCGGAGCTCGCCGTACTGCCGCCGCTTTTATTACTTGAACCACCGCCGAAAGCTGCGGACAGTTTTTTCCTGAAGTTGCGCAGCACTTCATCCAGATCAGGTGGACCCTGGTTGGGACGTTGTCCCCAAGGGTTGCGGTTACCGGACGAGTTGTTACCGCCGGGTTCGTTCCAGGCCATGAAGTGACTGCTCCAGATGATTGAATCGCCCGACGCGAGGCCTACCCACGAGGGGTGGCGTTGGGTCAGGGCCGCGCATTGTAGAAACGTGGGCCTAGCCGCACAAGCAAGACTTGGAGGCTGCTCCGAGCTGCAAGCCACAGGCCGAGTCGTTGAATTTACGCCGTTTCCAACTGCGATTGGGCGATTCCTTCGCTGCGGCACAGTTGCTCGAAGGCCAACATGGGCATGGACACGTCCAGCTCCACATCGCCGCCGTCCAGCACCGTCTCGTGTAGCACCGCGCCAACCGAATACAAACGCGCCCGGGCACGCCCGAACTGCGGCGTCAGACGCAACCGGCCGTGAATAATGGTGGGGCCAAGAAATTTGCCCAGTGCAGCGACGAGTTGCTCAGTGCCCGCACCGGTGCGCGCCGACAGCCAGATGCGTCGCGCCTGACCAAGTTCGTCGGTCTCGACCCGCGGCGTTTCGCCGATCAGATCGCACTTATTGAATACCTCGATCTGCGGCAACTGGCCCGCGCCCACTTCTTCCAGCACGGAGTTCACTTGGGCGATGCGCGCGGTATGTTCAGGATCGGCGGCGTCCACCACGTGCAACAACAAGGTGGCTTCACGGGCTTCCTGCAAGGTGGAACGGAATGCCGCCACCAGTTCATGCGGCAAGTCGCGAACAAAGCCAACGGTGTCGGCCAGCAATGCAAAGCGCGCGTCGGGCAGTTCGATGCGACGCAAGGTGGGGTCGAGCGTGGCGAACAGTTGATCGGCGGTATACGCCGTCGCACCGGTCATGCGATTGAACAAGGTGGACTTGCCGGCATTGGTGTAGCCCACCAGGGCAATAGTGGGAATGGCATTACGCCTTCTATCCTGCCGCGTGGTTTCGCGCTGGGTGAGCACTTTCTCCAGACGCGCATTGAGATGCTTGATGCGCACGCCGAGCAAGCGACGATCCGTTTCCAACTGTGTTTCACCCGGACCGCGCAGGCCGATACCGCCTTTCTGACGCTCCAAGTGAGTCCAGCCCCGCACCAGGCGAGTCGACATGTGCCGCAATTGCGCCAGTTCGACTTGCAATTTGCCTTCAAAGGTACGGGCCCGCTGCGCAAAGATGTCGAGAATCAAACCAGTGCGATCGAGCACGCGGCATTTGAGTTCGGCTTCGAGATTGCGCTCCTGACTAGGCGACAACGCATGATCAAAGATCACAACATCGGCTTGCAACAGTTCTACTTGCTGACGGATTTCATCGGCTTTACCGCTGCCGACAAACAGACGCGCATCTGGCCTGGAACGATTGCCGCCGATGATCGCCAGCACTTCAGCGCCGGCGGAATGTACCAGTGACTGGAATTCACTTAACTCGTCTGCAGTTGCGGGTGCGCCGACGCCAATGCGCACCAGTAACGCGCGATCTCCGCTACGGGGCCGCTCAAACAATCAGCGACTCCTCGAACCGCGCGACTGGTATCAAGGCGGTTACGAGAAAGGCAACTTCCAGCGAAGCAAGCGGCATCAGGTTTCCGAATCGCCATCCGCACCATCTTCATCGCCGGGAATGCGCACAGCGCGTGCCGGCACGACGGTGGAAATAGCATGTTTGTAGACCATCTGGCTGACGCTGTTTTTCAGCAACACCACGAATTGGTCGAATGAATCGATTTGGCCTTGCAGCTTGATGCCGTTGACCAGGTAGATGGAAACCGGCACACGTTCCTTACGCAGCGCGTTCAAGAACGGATCTTGTAGAGATTGGCCTTTGGACATTGTTATCGGACTCCTTGTTGTCTGTGGCTTCGGTTGCTTTGCCACGGAGTTTTGCTGAGTTGCCACCACAGTTCCGTCTGCAAGCGACCTGAGGTTTAGCAGACATCGTTCACTGTATTAAGTTCACGATGCACTGCAGCAGTCTAACATAGCAAGCTCGCTTTCTCGGGCAGGCATTAACCGAAACAGTCCGCAGTTTTGCCAATGAGCTGTGACAGTGCGTCGCTGGCAATACTGTCCACCCATTGCAGTGCAGGTTCGGCGCGCATCCACACCAATTGCCGACGCGCCAAATGTCGCGTGGCGAGAATGCCCTGCGCTACTGCTTCATCCAGCGAACAACTGCCATCCAGATGTTGCCAGAGCTGACGATAACCGACGGCGCGAATCGATGGCAGTTCGGCGTGCAAGTCGCCGCGTTCATGCAACTTACGCACTTCGTCAAGAAATCCTGCGGCCATCATGTGATGAAACCTGGCTGCAATGCGGCCATACAGCACCTCACGGTCAGCGGGATTTAACCCAATTGTCACAAACCGCACCTGCGGCAGCGGCGGCTTGGCCTCCGCCTGCATCGCCGACATGGTGCGGCCCGTTAAATGAATGACTTCCAATGCACGTTGAATACGTTGCGAATCGTTGCGACCAATGCGTGCGGCTGCAATGGTATCAAGATCGGCAAGCTCAGCATGTAAATGCGACCAACCCGATTTGGCGGCGCGTTGCTCAAGCAGTGCACGAAACTGCGCATTGGCCGTTGGCATTTCAGCAATGCCACGCAACAACGCGCGGTAATAAAGCATCGTCCCACCGACTAACAATGGCACTCGCTGGCGGGCGTGTATGTCGGCGATCAACTCACTTGCATCGCGGACAAATTGGCCTGCGGAATAAGATTCCACGGGATCGCGGATGTCGACCAGATGATGCGGATAACGCTGCAGCTGCTCGGCTGAAGGCTTGCCAGTGCCGATGTCCATGCCGCGATAAACCAGCGCGGAATCAACGCTGATAATTTCCACCGGCAAGCGCGCGGCCATGTCGATGGCCAGATCGGTTTTTCCCGCCGCGGTGGGTCCCATCAACAAAATGGCGGATGGCTGATTTGCCGGCATCGCCTTTATCGACCGCGTAGAAACAGGCGATCGAGATCCGCCATGCTCACTGCTGCCCAGGTTGGCCGACCATGCACGCATTGATCGCTGCGCACCGTGCGTTCCATATCGCGCAGCAACGCGTTCATCTCGGGAATGCTGAGATTGCGATTGGCGCGCACCGCGCTGTGGCACGACAACGTACCGATCACTTCATCCAGCGATCGCTCGACATGCTTGCTGCTGCCGTGTTCGCGCAGATCGGCCAGCACTTGTTGCAAAAGATCATGCGCATCCCAGCGACCCAGCAACACCGGCACCGCGCGGATCAAAATGGAGCCAGGCCCGCGTCGCTCTACTTCCAATCCCACTTTCACCAATGCAGCAGCGTGATCTTCGATCAAGCTGGCATCGCTGGCCGGCAGTGTTACCGCAATCGGCACCAGCAATGGCTGACTGGGCACAACGCCACTGGATAGCGCCGCTTTCAAACGTTCGTAAGTGGTGCGTTCATGTGCGGCATGCATGTCGACGAGGATCAATCCATCCTTCACTTGCGACAAGATGTACACGCCATGCAACTGTGCAATGGCATAACCCAGCGGTGGCAACTGCTCTTGAAAGTCGGCCACTGCAACAGGTGCTGGTGATGCAGGCGCAGAAGTAGATGCAGATGCATAACTTGTCATCACGGCTGGCTCATCACGCACCGCCATGTCCCAACTACGTTGATGGCGATAATCCGGTGCACGCAATGCCGCTTCCTTTGCACTGACTGCGGGCCAGAAAGTTTGTGCGGAGGCATGGCCGTCGGCAGGCAACAAGCTACTGACATTCGTCGGTGCATTCGCGTGCCCGGCCGAGGCGCCGGCGCGTGTATCGCGCAACACTCGCTCGATAGTACGAAACACAAAATCATGCACCTGACGCCCATCGCGAAACCGTACTTCGAGTTTGGCAGGATGTGCATTCACATCGACCAGACCAGGATCCATATCGACAAACAACAAGTACGCAGGATGACGACCGCCGTACAACACGTCTTGATAACCCAATCTGGCTGCATTGCCGAGCGTGCGATCGCGCATTACCCGTCCATTCAAATACCAATACTGCAAATCAGGTTGCCCGCGCGCAAAGGTCGGCAAGCACAACCAACCACGCAGCTTCATGTTGACGGCTGCGTGATCGACGTACAGCGCATGCGACATGAACTCATCACCCATGATCGCAGCGATACGTTGCCCCTGTTGCTCCTGCGTACTGGCAACGGGATAGTTGAATACTGATCGTTTGGATGCCGTCAGCGAAAAGCCCACATCGAAACGCGATAACGCCAGCCGTTCCAATTGACGGGTGAGATGCTGCAACTCGGTACGCTCAGCACGCAAAAATTTGCGACGTGCCGGCACGTTGAAAAACAAATCGCGCACTTCAATGGTGGTGCCGAATGAGGCCGATGCCGGCACAGGCGCCGAGATATCGCCGTTATCGACATTCACCGCATACGCCAACTCGCTATCGGCAGTGCGTGAAGTCACACGCATGCGCGATACCGATGCCATGCTGGGCAGTGCTTCGCCGCGAAAGCCCAACGTCGCCACGCGCTCCAGATCATCGATGTCAGCGATCTTGCTGGTAGCGTGACGCGTAATCGCCAACGCCAATTCGTCCTTGGGAATGCCGCAGCCGTTATCGCGCACCCGACACAACTTGACGCCACCTTCATCCACTTCCACATCGATCTGCGTTGCGCCCGCGTCGAGACTGTTCTCAACCAATTCTTTAATTACCGATGCAGGCCGTTCCACCACCTCGCCAGCAGCGATTTGATGGATCAGTTGATCGGGAAGAACGCGAATGGGCATGGCAAGGGCAACTTGGGGTCGAAGTTGCGCAGGATACCGTGTTAGTTGCGGTCGCGTCGGCCAGCGATTTCGAGTGATTACCGGCTAATTACTCGGCGCGCGCTTGGCGCATGGCCTTAAGCTGCGCGACGCGACTGCCCGGCGGCGAGTTGGTATAGAAATAATCGCGCACGCCGGTCAACACCGCATCAGCCAAGCGCGCCTGATGACGCGGATCGGACAACCGCGCTTCTTCCACCGGATTGGAGATGAACGCCGTCTCCACCAGCATCGACGGAATATCAGGCGACTTCAGCACCACAAAGCCGGCCTGCTGCACACTGGAATGATGCGTGTTACCCAGCCCATCAAGCTGTTTCAGCACACGGCTGGCGGCTTCCATGCTGGCACTCATGGTCGCGCCTTGTGACAGATCGAGCAGCACCGACGCCAGTACACCGCTCTTGTTATCGAGCGACACGCCACCGACCATGTCGGCCGCATTTTCACGATCAGCCAGCCAACGCGCGGCTTCATTGGTCGCGCCCTTGGCGGACAGCGTGTACACCGACGCACCGGAGGCGTGGCTGTCACCGACGGAATCGGCATGAATCGAAACGAACATATCGGCTTGATGCTGACGAGCGCGATTGATGCGCTCGCGCAGCGGCACAAAGTAATCGCCATCGCGCGTCAGTACGGCGCGCATGCCGGGCTCAGCATCGATGCGTTCTTTCAACAGCTTGGCGATAGCCAGCGTGACATTTTTTTCTCTCACGCCGCGCCCGCCGATGGCGCCGGGATCTTCGCCGCCATGACCTGCATCGACGGCAATGATCAAGTCGCGGCCGTTGGCGATACTGCTGGTTGATTTCAGCGCAGGCGGCATTGCTTCCATCGCCGGTGCCGGCGCTGCGCCCACCACTGACGCCGGAATTGGTACTGCGGAAGTGTCGGCCATTGCCACTCGTGCGTCGGCGATCGCCGCCGCTGGCGCAGTCGGCGCAACCGCAGGAGCGGGGGAATTCTTGCTGCCCGCACTGGTGACCAGATCCAATACGAGGCGCGGTCCGGACACATTGTCAGCCGCGAGCCACGAGCTGTATGGCTGCACGGCCGCCGACAGATCGAGCACGATGCGCAAGTCGCCGTTGTCGCGTTTGCCGGCGCGCAACGATTTCACCACGCCCTCGCCGACCGGCAATTTGCCCGACCAACTGGTGTCGGGCAGATCGATCACGACGCGGGTCGGGTTATCCAGCGTAAATACTTTTTGCTTGGTCGATTCAGAGAGTTCCAGCACGACGCGCGTCGCGTCATTCTGATTCGACAGACGCACATCCTTGATATTCGGTGCGGCGATAGCAGCCAATGATAAGCAGGCACTGCAAGCCAATATAGATAGACGGATGAGAAAGCGCGCAATCATGGGGCGCAACTGTATGCCTGCTTTTTTCTCAATTCAATATAAATTAGGTAGATAGCCTCACTTCGTTCTTAATCAAATCAGAAAGTCAGGCTATGTATTAGCTGTCGCAGGGATTCATGATCCGACTGGAGATGCAGTCGGCGACCTTCAATGCCTTCAGAGGGATAAGAAAGGTGCACTTGTAAATCTGCATTGGCTAGCATCAAACCCGCTTTTTCCGGCCATTCCACCAACAGCACTGCGCCGGGTTGCAGCAGATCGCGTACACCCAACTCTTCAAGCTGCATCGGGTGGGTCAAACGGTACAGATCGAGGTGATAGAACTGTCTGCCAGCTAATTCATACGGTTCGATCAAGGTGTAAGTTGGACTGCGCACCGACCCCACATGACCCAAGGCATTCAACAAACCACCAACCAAGGTGGTTTTGCCCGCGCCAAGATCGCCTTGCAGCGTGATGATGAGCGGTTCAACCCGATTGAGGTGCGCCAGGCTGCAACCGATTGCGCGTCCGGCCGCCTGTGTTGCTGCCGCATCGGACAAATACCATTCGCGGTGCGCAGGGTCGACCGTCATGGATTCACCCTCATGGATTCACGCAACTGGGCAGATGCGTAAACAGATCACTGGCTAGCATGCCGCGCTCCCCATGACGCGCCGCCATGTCACCTGCCACCGCGTGCACATACACACCTGCCCGTGCCGCCAACACCAGATCGCCACACTGTGCAGCGATGCCGGCGATGATGCCGGTGAGCACATCTCCCATCCCGGGCGCCGCCATGCCGGGATTACCGCGATCGCAAATGGCCGGTAATCCCGCTTGAGTGCCGACCAATGTACCTGCGCCTTTCAACACCACGGTGCCGCCGTAACGTCCCATGAGATCGTGCAAAGCCTGCATGCGCGCCTGTTGTATCTGCGCAGTACTCCAATTCAGCAAGCGCGCCGCTTCGCCGGGATGCGGGGTAAGCACCCAGTTTTCTCTACTGCAAGGAGCCGCGCGTTTTGCCAGCAAATTGAGTGCATCGGCATCGACGATCAACGGCTTGTCGGTGGTCATTACTGCCTTGAACAATTCCTGTGCCCACGCGTCCTGTCCCAGGCCCGGGCCGATGGCAATGACATCGGCAGTGTCAATATGTGCTGCGAGATCATCGGCGGACACCACACCTCGACACATCAGTTCCGGTCGTCCTGCAACCAGCGCACTGACATGTTCGGGACGCGTGGCCACCGTCACCAACCCTGAGCCCGCGCGCAAACACGCTTCCCCGGTGAGCCGCACCGCGCCGGGCATTCCCAACCCGCCACCGACAATCAACACGTGGCCTTGCTGACCTTTGTGACTGGTGCGCGAACGGCGCGGCAGGGCGTGCTGGACTACATCGTTATCCAGTCGTTGCGCAACACAACCAATTTTTTTCGCAACTGTGGCAGGAAGTTCCAAATCGTCGAATAACAAACGGCCCACGTGATTGGGACCATCTGCAAGATAAAAGCCCTGCTTAAGACCGACGAAACTGATGGTGCGATGTGCCCGCACTGCCGCACCCAACACTAGCCCGGTATCTGCGTTCAAGCCACTGGGCACATCGAGCGCCAGCACCGGACACCGGGTTTGATTGATCGCTGCGACGCAAGCGCACATCGATGGATCCAGCGGTCGCGACAAACCGGTGCCGAAGATGGCGTCGACAATGACATCCTGATCCGCCAGCAACGCGGCATCCCACGACTGCACAACACCACCTTGAGCACTGAAATCCTGCCAGGCCTGCAGCGCATCGCCACGCAACGAGTGTGTATCCAGCAACGCAATGACCGTCACTTGCAGGCGCGCAGCACGCGCCAGACGGGCAAGCACATAGCCATCGCCGGCGTTGTTACCGGCACCGCAGATGATCAACACTTTGGTGGCGCGTGGCCATTCGGAACGCAGAGTCAGCAACGACGCTTCAGCGGCGCGCGTCATCAGCGTGTAGCCGGGGATGCCAAGTTGCTCGATGGCATAAGCATCCATCGCCCGAACTTGTGCAACGCTGTGAATGGTGAGAGGCAAGGCAGACATAGGCGTTATTATAGTGAGCACTCCCTTCAGACTGACCAGTCATTTCCGCGTAAGCCTCACGCATGACCTCCACCGTTCATCCGGCACTCGATACCGCCACGCTGCAAACGCTGGCGAACAGCATCAAGACATGGGGCGTGGAGTTGGGCTTTCAGCAAATCGGGATTGCCGATGTGCATTTGCCGCAAGACGAACACTACTTGAATGAGTGGCTGGGCAAGCAGTATCACGGCCAGATGGCTTACATGGAAAAACATGGCAGCAAGCGCAGCCGACCTGACGAATTGACTCCCGGCACCTTGCGCGTGATTTCGGCACGCATGGATTACTGGCCAGGTACGGCGCGCGCGGCGAAGCAGGCATTGCAGGATGAGCACATTGGATATGTATCTCGGTATGCACTCGGCCGTGACTATCACAAAGTGCTGCGCACGCGACTGGTACAACTTGCCGAACGCATAAGTGCTGCAAGTGAAGTGCATGGCTACCGGGTGTTCGTCGATAGCGGTCCCGTGCTGGAAAAAGCCTTGGCGCGCAATGCCGGTCTTGGCTGGATCGGCAAACACACCAACCTCATCAATCGCCATGCCGGGTCATGGTTTTTTCTCGGCGAGATTCTCACTAACTTACCCTTGCCGGTGGATGCACCGGTGCAAAATCATTGCGGCACTTGCACAGCTTGTATCGATGTGTGTCCAACACGCGCCATTGTAGCGCCGTATCAAGTGGATGCACGCCGCTGTATTTCCTATCTCACTATCGAGCTGCGCGAATCGATTCCGCTCGAATTCAGAAAAGCCATCGGCAATCGCATCTATGGGTGCGATGATTGCCAGTTGTTCTGTCCCTGGAACAAATTCGCCAAAGTCAGCGACGAACCTGATTTCACGCCACGCAATAAACTCGATAACAGCACGCTGATCGAACTATTCGCATGGCGTGAAGATGAGTTTCTGCATCGCACCGAAGGCAACGCTATTCGACGTATCGGTTATGAATGCTGGCTGAGAAATATCGCGGTGGCGTTGGGCAATGCGCCGGGTAGCGCGGCAGTTGTTGAAGCGTTACAGCAGCGTCTCGATCATGAATCGGCATTGGTGCGGGAACATGTGCAGTGGGCACTGGCACAGCACTCGGCGGGCGCCACCGGAAATCTTCCGATGTAGGTTGGATTTTATACCCGACTTTAGACGTCGTAGTCGGGTCTAAAACCCGACCTACTTTTAACTCAACGCCACCTGCACGTTATCAATCAGTCGCGCACGTCCAAGACGCACGGCAGTCAACACCACCAATTTGTGCGATTCCTTGCTTGGAAACTGCAAATTCTCGGCGTCGCGGATTGATACGTAATCCGGCAGAAATCCGAATTGTTTCAACTTTTCGCTCGCTCCTTGTTCCAACACCGCAAAGTCACGACGGCCCTGCTGCAACTGCAGCTCAACCGCGTGCAAGACCTCGTAGATGTGTGGCGCCTTTTCGCGTTGAGCACTGTTCAAATACCGATTGCGCGAACTCATCGCCAAACCGTTTATTTCGCGCACCGTCGGCACGCCGATCACTTGCACCGGAATGCACAGATCGATGGCCATCTGTTTGATGATGGCGAGTTGCTGGTAGTCCTTTTCGCCAAACAACGCGACATCCGGCCGCACGATATTGAACAACTTGGCAACTACCGTCGCCACACCGATAAAGTGCCCCGGGCGCACGACGCCGTCGAGAATGTCGGATAACTGTGGTACTTGAACAATGGTGTGGGGTCGAGCGGTCTGCGGATACATATCGCTGACTTCCGGCGCAAACAATAGATCGGCTCGATACTGTTCGAGCAAGACCTTGTCTTCGACCGGCGTGCGCGGATAAGCGTCGAAATCTTCGTTGGGTCCGAACTGCAAGGGATTGACGAAGATGCTCACTACTACACGATCGGCATGCTTGCGTGCTTCGGCGACCAACGTTGCGTGGCCGTTGTGCAGATTGCCCATCGTCGGCACCAACGCCACACGCAAACCTTGCTTGCGCCACTCATGCACACGTTCAAGGATGGAGGATGGACGTGCGAGAGTTTCGAGACTGTATTGATTCAAGCTTGCGCTACTCGTTTTTGCTTTTGCGTGCAGCGCTGCTTTGTTTTGCAGCACCGGCCTGCGATGACTTTGATGACGACTGGAATGACGAATTCGATTTATTTTTATTTCTTGGCGGCGCTATTGCAGCGTTTGGCGCGCCGAAGCAATGCTCGGGCGCAGGATACGACTGATCGCGCACTGCTTCGCCGTAATTTTTCAACGCTTGTAAAGGACTATCGACGCCGGT
>Ga0207696_1000487_pt1 | contig 33457 bp, 32 predicted proteins | sample KBSS54metaG_FD_184403 | JGI IMG/M metagenome (GOLD analysis project Ga0207696, IMG submission 184403) | Switchgrass rhizosphere microbial communities from Kellogg Biological Station, Michigan, USA - KBS S5-4 metaG (SPAdes) (version 2) | ecosystem: Host-associated > Plants > Roots > Rhizosphere >...
AATTACCAATTCTTGAATTTCAGTTATACTGAAAATGTATAGCTCAAAAGTGCTAGTTTACGATTTAGGAAGAATCGATGAATTATGATTTATGGAAAATATTTTTAGACGCGGTGGAACTCGGTAGTTTAAGCAAAGTCGCCATGCTGCATAACACCAACCAACCGCAAATTAGTCGGCAAATGAATGAGCTTGAAGCCCAATGTGGTGGCCGTTTATTTAACAGAACCGGACGCGGTGTTGAGCTTACCGATTTAGGCCAGCATTTACTTCCTAAAATTCGTTCATGGCTGAACGTAACCGACCAACTTAATAATGAAATTTTGCACTCAACCGATACACCGATAGGTACGGTTCGTATTGCCAGTTTGCCGTCTACTGCACATCCGTTGTTATCGACTTTGTACAAAGTCCTTCAACAAAAATATCCCTTAATTAAACTGTCGGTGCGTGAAGGGCAAGGGGTACATTTAGAAAAATGGCTTGAAGATGGCAGCGTCGATTTAGCGATACTCTATCGATTTAATCCGACGCCTAAACACGGCGATGTCTATCTTACCGAAGCCGATACCTATTTGGTCGGCAGTGAAGGAGATGCGCTCACTCAGGCAAATGAAGTCGACTTTAAAGCAATAAATCAGTTACCGCTGGTCACGTTTTGTAGGCCAAGTAACTGGCGCAATTTTTTAGACCATATGGCTTATGAAAATGGGGTAGAGCTGAATATTGTGTTTGAAGCTGACTCGATTAGTTTACAAACGCATTTGGTTTCCGAATCTGGCATTTACACCATGCTTGGGCCACAGGCTTTAAAAAAGGCCAGCCAATACACCTCAATTCAAGCGGCAAAAATTATGAGTCCCGAGCTAAAGCGCTATATTTCTTTGTCTATTTCTAAACATGGTTATTTAACGCCTGCTTGTAAGGCAGTGATGGAAGAAATTAAAAATCTGGCTCATTTGCTTTAAGCGGGTAATGATTTAGGTTTGAAAAATTAAAGTATATTGATAAATCTACAATTTTTTAAGTCATTGAAAAAGTGTTATAGCGAACTTCTTGGAGTGTAAGAAGTTCTACTAAATCATTGTTAAAGTAATGTGTTATTTATAAATTTTGAAGAAAGTTTCTATTGCCCGTTCACTTGCTGCCTTAATCCATTCTTCTGTTAAAGGAATGTCTAAACCAAAATATAAAATATCGGCAAATTCAGCTTCTACTAAAGCTCTAAAGTGACATTCTGCTATTTCTGCATTTGCTTGTTTTAAATAGCCATCATCCATCGCTTTTTGCAAAATAGAGGCCATAAAAGCCTTGGCCCCTTGAGGTCCTCGTTCATAGAATTTTTTTCCTAAATTATTCTGTCGACCGTCTGCGATCAATAACCTTCTAATGGCTAAGCCATTCGTAGAATAGGCTGAACGAATCATGTTAGAAGCCAAAATAGTGAGATGATTTTTTAAATTATCGGGATTTTGCTCAAGTTTTAGCATTTCATCATTAAAATTGGCTTCTGCTTCACGTAGAAGTGTTTCAATAAATAATTCTGCTTTTGACGCAAAGTGACTATATAGCGTTGCTTTAGAAACCTGAGCTACATCTCGTATGGCATCCATGGTGGAGCTTTCATACCCATTTAATTGGAAAACTTGACTAGCGGCATCAAGGATGATGTTACGGGTTGCTTCACTCTTTACTTTTGCCATTAAGTTTTTTCCTATAAAGCCAAGGGGGCTATTGTAAGTTTGACAATCAAATTTCGTCAAACTAAACTAAACCGTCTAGTTTAGTTATCTTTCTGCATGAACCGCCAAATTTATTCATTGCTGTTGTATTCATCCATTCCTTTCATATTTTCTGGCTGTATGCACTATTCGTCTTATCAGCCTCCCAAATCTCAGACTACAAGTGTCTGGTCACAAAACACCCCTAACTCAAATCATAAAGTTGATGACCTGACACAGTGGTGGTCGCAGTTTAATGATCCGGTTTTAGGGCAATTGATTGAAACAGCACAAGACAATAGCCCTAACTTGCTTAAAGCATGGGCCAAAATTGAACAGGCAAGGGCAACATTAACCACATCAAAAGCCAGTTTATTTCCTTCTTTGACAGGCAGTGCCTCCGCCAAAAGAGCGAAAGATGGCCAAGTTTCTAATCAGGGAACGGGCAGTTTAGATGCTTCATGGGAAATTGATTTATTTGGCAAGATCCGAAAACAAAATGAAGCCGCTCAGTCTCGTATCGAAGCCCGACAAGATGATTGGCATGATGCCCGCATTTCGCTTGCAGCAGAAGTGGCAGATGACTACGTGCAATATCGGTCCTGTGAATTATTGGTTGCGGTTTATCAGAATGAAATGCAATCGATGCAAAAAACTGAACAAGCAAATTCTCAAATGGTCAAAGCAGGGTTTACTGCACCCATGGATGGCGCTTTATCGCGTGCCAATCTTGCTAGTACCCAGATGAATCTTCTTAACCAACAGAAGCAATGTGATTTATTGGTAAAAACTCTGGTACAGGTCACGGGCATGCAAGAAACCGCATTACGCCCGTTACTCAATAGTGGAAAGTCGAAAAGCTTACCAAAGCCAGCTTTATTTAATGTTTCAGATGTTCCCGCACAGATGTTGCAACATCGCCCTGATATTGCCGCATTAGAACGTGAGGTTTATGCCACTTATGCAGAGATTGGCTCTGCTCAAGCTGATCGTTATCCGAGCCTTTCATTAACAGGTGTAATCAGCACAGTTTTAACGGGCGGAACATCGGCAGCTTCATGGTCATTTGGACCAGCTCTATCTTTACCCATTTTTGATGCAGGTCAGAAAAAAGCTGCGGTAGAAAGTGCCAAAGCCACCTATGTGTCTGCAATTGCAGATTATCAATCTGGGGTGAGATCGGCAGTGAGTGAAGTTGAGCAAGCCTTAGTACAGCTAAATTCGATTGCGGCCCAAGAACAGGCATCAGAAAACTCTGTTCGAGAGTATGAAAATTACTTTAATGCGCTGCAATTAAGTTGGAAAGCGGGCAATACCAATTTACTGGATTTGGAGTCGGCACGACGTTCCTCACTTTCAGCACAAATGAGTCAAATTGAATTGCAAACCAGCCGCGTACAGCAATGGATTGCTTTGTACAAGGCAATGGGGGGCGGCTGGCAAAAAAATGCCGTCGTCACTCAACCCGAGACAAGTTTGAAAGACATTAATTTTTAAGGATTAGCATCATGAACAAAGCGATACGACTGAAAAAATGGACGATAATCGTCATTGTGATTATGTTGATTGCAGTCGCAATATTTTTGCTATTCATTAAAAAACCAACACAAAATAAAAATAATGATTCTGTCCAGAGTGAGCAAAGTGTTTTATCCGTACAGGTAGTTTCTCCAAAAACTCAAATTTGGGAAAACACCATTAGTGCGACTGGCCCCATTGCGGCTTGGCAGGAAATAATCGTTAGCCCCGAGATTAGTGGATATAAAATTGCACAGCTCTATGTTGATGTGGGTGATCATGTAAAGAAAGGTCAGCTTTTGCTTAAACTGGCAGATGACAGTTTGAATGCCGATTTGCGTAAGCAACAAGCCAATCTTCGTCAAAATCAGGTCAGCCTGCAACAAGCAGTATCGAATTTGAAGCGCGCTAAAATTATTGGAGCGGGAGGCGCGTTATCTGATCAACAATTAGAAGAATATCGTATTAACGTAGATTCAGCTCAAGCGAGTGTCGCTTCTGCACAAGCAGACGTAGACAGTACTCAATTAAAACGATCGCAAACCCAGATTTACGCCATAGATAATGGTGTGGTTTCTTCAAAGTCCGCCGTATTGGGGAATGTCGTCAGCTCGGGAACTGAGCTGTACCGTATGATTCGTCAGGGACGTCTGGAGTGGCGCCCTGAAGTAGATGCCAAGCAAATTGATTCAATTCAAATTGGTCAGAAAGTGAATCTTTCTTTATCCAATGGTCAGCAATTAAGTGGTGTGGTCCGAAGCATAGGTCCTGCTTTATCGAACAGCACTGGACGTTCTAGTCTCTATGTCAGTCTAAATTCTGGAAATGCGCATGTTGGTATGTTTGCCAATGGCAAAATTAGTGTAGGAAAAAGTGAGGCAAATACTATTCCTCAATCTGCACTCGTAATGCGAGATGGACGCTCATATATTTATCTGGTTGGTCAGGATCAACGGGTTAAAAGTGTAGTCGTAGAAACAGGACGACGTGTGGGGCAGGATGTTGAAATTCTATCAACGCTGGCAAGCAATACACACATCGTAGAGAAGGGCGGCGCATTTTTATCAGAAGGAGTCAAAGTTAAGATTTTGTCTTCTGAAAAGTCTGTTGAACATGGGTCACAACCACAAGTAGGAGCGCCATAATGAACGTTTCTGCTTGGTCAATTAAAAATCCAGTTCCTGCTATTTTACTCTTTTTCTTTTTAACGGTATTGGGGCTATTCGGCTTCTATCATCTGGGAGTACAAGATACGCCAGATATGGATTTACCCACCATTCAGATTTCAGCCAGCTTAGAGGGCGCGGCGCCAGAACAGCTGGAAACTGAAGTGGCCAGAAAAATTGAAGATAAATTAACATCTTTAACCAAACTGGATCACATCACGACCATGATTTCGGATGGTCAGGCAACGATTTCAGTGAGTTTTGAGCTGGAAAAAGATGGTGAAGAGGCGCTTTCGGAAGTTCGTAATGCTGTAGATAGTGTACGCGCAGAATTACCTAGCAGCATGAATGATCCCACAATTTCCAAAGTAAATATCTCAAATTCAGCCTTACTCACCTATACCATTGAATCTGATAGTTACGATGCTAAAGATTTATCTTGGTTTGTTGATAATGATGTGACCAAAGCACTCATGGCTGTTAAAGGTGTAAATACCATTAGCCGTGTTGGGGGACTTGACCGTGAAGTGCAGATTGAGCTTGACCCTAGCCTGATGGCAGGAATGGGAGTCATGCCTTCTGATGTATCGACTCAACTCAAAGCAATGCAACAAGATGCATCTGGTGGTCAGGGACGTATTGGTGGAGAGCGCCAGTCGGTTAGAACTTTGGCAACGGTTAACCATGTTGCAGATGTGGGGGCAATTAGCATCCCATTGTCCAATGGAAGTTATGTCAGGCTCGATGAAATTGCGACGATTAAAGACAGTTATTCAGATCTGACCTCGAGAGCTTATCAAAATGGTAAAGCTACGGTTGGCTTCCAGATTAAACGATCTAAAGGTTTTTCTGATGTGAGTGTGGTTGATGGGGCAAGAGCCGCCATTAGCAAATTTCAAAAAGAACACCCTGAAGTAAAGATTAAAGAAGCAAGTAATACGGTTGACCCGATTAAAGATAATTATCAGGGTTCAATGGACATGCTTTATGAAGGCGCATTTCTTGCAATTGTGGTGGTTTGGCTATTTTTAAAAAACTGGCGAACAACGTTAATTTCTGCGGTTGCTTTACCTTTATCAATTATTCCTGCATTTGGGGTCATGTATTTACTAGATTATTCCTTAAACATGATTACCTTATTGGCATTATCTCTTGTGGTCGGCATTTTAGTAGATGATGCAATTGTGGAGGTTGAAAATGTTGAAAGGCATTTGCGGCAAGGTAAAACTCCCTATGACGCAGCAATGGAAGCCACAGATGAAATTGGGTTAGCGGTTATTGCTACAACTTTGACCTTAGTGGCAATTTTCTTACCTACAGCATTTATGGGCGGGATATCAGGTTTGTTTTTTAAACAATTTGGTATTACTGCATCGGTCGCCATTTTAGCTTCGCTATTAGTTGCTCGTTTACTTACCCCAATGATGGCTGCTTATCTTTTAAAGCCTCCTCGTGAACAGAATCAAGACGAAGAAAAAGATGGGCGATTGATGTCCACCTATAAATCACTCGTTCATTGGACGTTAGGGCACCGTAAGACAACCATGTTACTGGCGACAGGCTTCTTTCTATTGACTGTATTTGTGGGTTTACAAAATTCTGTTTCTTTTCTGCCTGCCCAAGACAAATCGCAATCTAGTGTCAAATTGGAATTACAGCCTGGTTCAACCTTGAATGAAACCAATGCTGCCGCACAACAGGCCGATGTGATTATTCGAAAGTTGCCGGAAGTCAAAGATGTATTTATGTCAGTCGGCGGTGATGATGTCACCAGTGCAATTTTAACAGTAGATTTGGTCGCACGTGATGAGCGAGAGCTTAAGCAGGTGGCTGTAGAGCAGAAAATTCGGGAAAAGTTAAAAGCACTTTCAGGTGTACGAGTGACTGTAGGTGGCGGCAATAGTGGTGAAAAACTCGAATTAACATTAGCCAGTGATAACCCTGATTTATTAACACAGACTGCCCACAATGTGGAAAATCAGTTAAGAACATTAAAGGGAATTGGCAACGTCAGTTCGGATGCTGCAATTGAGCAGCCTGAAATTCAGATCCATCCTGATAAAGCCTTAGCCGCTTCATTTGGCGTAACCTCAGAAGCCTTGGCAGATACCATACGCTATGCAACCTATGGAGGATATTCATCAGGTTTACCTAAACTGAATTTGTCACAGCGTCAGGTTGCCATGCGAGTACGTATGAATCCGGAGCTACGTCATGATCTTGATAGCATTGCGAACTTACGAGTCAAAGGAACAAATGGAACTGTGGCATTAGGTAGCGTTGCAAAAATTGATATTGCCAGTGGTCCTTCACAGATTAACCGTATTGATCGCTTGCGTAATATTACTTTATCCATAGAGCTCAATGGTCTAGCAACAGGTGAAGTGCAAAATGAGGCAATGAAACTGTCTTCACTTAAGACTTTACCGCAAGGGGTAAAATTAGTTGAGCAAGGTGAAACGCAACGTATGAGTGAAATGCTGCAAGGTTTTGGTCTTGCTTTCTTTATCGGAATTGTTTGTGTTTATGCTGTTCTGGTGTTGTTATTTCATGACTTCATGCAACCCGTTACGATTCTTTCAGCATTGCCTTTAGCGTTAGGTGGTGCATTTGTTTCACTCTACATTTTTGGTTTGCCTTATTCTATGCCTGTTGTCATTGGTATTTTAATGCTAATGGGGATTGTGACCAAAAACTCAATTTTGTTAGTGGATTACGCCATTATTGCCCGACGGGAAAAGAATTGTTCTCGTTTTGAAGCAGTCATGGATGCTTGTTCTAAACGTGCCCGTCCAATCATTATGACAACTTTAGCCATGGGGATGGGAATGATGCCTAATGCTTTAGGGTTAGGTGCTGAACCAAGTTTTAGACAACCAACGGCTATAGTGGTGATTGGTGGCTTGTTAACATCGACTGTATTAAGTCTATTGGTTGTGCCTGTGGTCTTTACCTACATTGATGATTTATTGATGTGGTTTAGAAGAAAAATTGCAGCCTTAAAACATTAACTATTAATGCTTAATCTCTATTAAATCTTTTTCAAACTTTTGTTAAAGGTTTAGTAGAGAATGAATCATTTATTGGCTTTAAATCATAAACAAAACTTACTGTTAATAAATCTTGGTCCTGTACTATCCAATTATTTTTTTAATTATAAATTATTTAAGAAAAGAAAACTTAATGCCTGTATTTTGCTCAGCTTTATAAGTTTTATTCTATTGAGATGGACCTTTCCAGTGGGAAAAAGTAAATAATAGAGCCTAAATCTTTATTAATAGAAAATAAATTTATTGCAAAACAATAAATGAAACTATTAATTAAATCCTGGGTTGGCAAGAAAAGAAACTTAAAGACAAAGATAGATGAAAGATCCATTAGTCAAATAACTATTTTAAAGAATTCAGAAATATCAACTAGTTTATAATTTCAACTTATATATTGTTAATTATTGTTTATTAATAAAAAATACAATAAAATTAACAACTTAAAATATTATTCTTAAATAAAACTTAAATATTGTGGGGTTGGAATGTCATTGAAAGTTTGGCAGAAAATATTATTGGGGGTGGGGGTTGTTGTTGGAGTAAATCAAAACTCTTCTGCAACAGAACAGCAAGGAATAACTTGGTTGAAATCCTCAAGTGATTCTCAAATAGCGACTTCATTACAAGCTATATATGAAAAAGAGGTTACTTTAGGACTATATGGGCAATCAATTGATAATATTGATATTGATGATTTTTTAAATGGTGAACAAAGTACAGAGGCTTTAGTTAGAGCTGCTATTCTACTGAAGAGTCAACAAAAACCTACTGATGAGATTATTAATAAAATCTTAAGTTATCAAAATAAAGATGGTGGTTTTGGGCATTTAATGGATTGGCAAAGTAATCCTTTAGATACAGCATGGGTCTTACTCGCTCTTAAGCAGATCAATTTTTCAGATACTACGATAATATCTAAAACTTTAGATTATTTAGCGAGCCAACAAAGAACGACTGGTGCTTTTCAGGTTATTTCTTTAGATGAGTATTATGTTTCAGCTTATGCTTTGACTGCTTTAACCGAATATTTAAAGGTTTATCCTCAATATAATGGGATCGCTTTAAAAACAGTTGATTATCTGGAATCTAAGCAAATTAGTGCAGGCAAATGGGCTGAAAATGCAGATCAACTTTTTATTGATGCCTTATTAAATGAAGCTTTACATCCTTATCGAGGTGTAAATAGTCCGGCACGTTCTGCTTTTAAAACAGAAGTATTTGAAAAACAAAAAACAGATGGAAGTTGGAATGAAGATGGTTATACCACTTCGATTATTCTGCGTTCGTTAAAAGCACAATCTACTCCACCTATCAACCCCGTTACTTCTACAATTAGCTTTAGTGTAATTGATGCTGAAACTAAAGCTAATATTTCTGATGCAACAATTAGTGGTGCAGTAGATAGTGCATCTGCTTTAACTGTTAAAAGTAAAGATGATGGAGGTGTTTTATTTACAGATGTTAAGGCGGGTAACTATAGCTTTACAGTAAGCAAAGATGGCTTTGGTTCACTGACGTTTCAAGTGACTTTAAGACAGGGTGAAAGTTTAAATTTAGGACAAATTGAACTGACACGAAAAGCAAATGTTACGAGCGCAGTAGTTCAAGGTCGGGTGACTGATAAAACTACTGGTCAAGCAGTTATAGGTGCTGAGATTAAATTGGTGAGTGGTACTAATACGCTGACAGCAACTACAAATGCAGAAGGTCGTTATCAGATCACTTTGGTACAGCCTGCCACATTTACGTTAAGTGTGGTAGCAAATGGTTACGTAGGTGTTGATGGTTCAGGTACTGCAACGGCAGGTAGTATATTTGATTTTTCTCCCCCATTAATTTCTGAACAAGCTTATATTGGGAATGTAACAGGGAAAGTGACTGATGGAGGTGGAACACCTCTTTCTGATGTATCGGTTTTAAAAAATGGTGTGATCGTTGGTCAAACAGATGCTAGTGGTCAGTTTCTACTCGATAAGATCTCGGCTGGTAGCTTTAATCTAACTTTTGAAAAAACAAATTATCAAGGTCCAAGTGTAAATATTAACTTGCCAGTTGGGCAAACAGCGAATATTGGTACAGTCCAGCTTTTTGCTCAAGATCCAAGTAATCCAAACCAACCTGATCCTGCACTAGCTAAAGGTGTTTTTGAGATAGATGTAATAAATAGTACAAATAATAAATTTATTCAAAATCCATTAATTACGGCTGAAAAGCTGGATAATAATAATCAGGTCATTCAGTCCCATACCTTTACTACAACTAGTACATTAACGGCAGAGCTTAGTACTGGTAAGTGGAGAATTACTGCTATACATCCTGATTATCAATCAGCAGTGTCAGTCGTTAAAATACTTGACGAAAATCAAACACAAAAAGTTGAGTTAAAACTCGTATTATTACCATACCAGATAAAGGGTAAAGTGGTTGATTCATTAACGAATAAGCTAATTTCTAATGCTATTGTGAATGTCTATAGACAAGATGATGGGCAAATTTTACAAACGATAAGAACAGATATAGATGGACTTTTTAAAACAAATAATATTTCAAATGATCTAGTAACTATTGACGTTCAGTCAACAGTGTATTTGAGGACTAGTCGAAATTTTAGTAAGCAATATGGGAGTAGTCAGCTTGTTGATTTAGGGGAATTTAGATTACGTCCACTATCGGCAGAAATTAGTTTACCAGATCTAAAGGTGGTGACAATAAATACAAATAATATAGTTACGGATCAGCAAAGTTTGCAAACGAGTGGTACTCTGAAGGTAACTATCAAGAATGTTGGTAATAAAATATTTACTAAAACACAAGAAGTTGAGGTAATTGCTTTCGCCGATACAAATAATAATAGAATTCTTGATGAAAATGAAATCATATTAGGCCGTTCATCTTTAGATAAAGGTTTAGATGTTCAAGAGAATATAGAGCTGTCTATTGATCTTCATGGAAATTCCCTATTCAAAGATGCACCTATTGCTGTTTGGGTGGACAGCAAGAAGCAGGTTGCTGAGTTGAATGAGGATAATAATATTGCATTGAGCTATGAAAATAAGATTTTTAACCAGACTGTAACTAATAGCATTAATAAGCAATTAAATGCAGCTTGGAATGTAAATAACTTATCTATTTTAACTCAGCCCCTTATTATTAATGTAGCTGACTCAAATAGTAATCAGCTTAGTGAATCAAAAATTTTATTCATTGATAATAATGGAAAGTTGAATTTAGTAAATGGTACAGATGGAAGGCTGGAGTGGTCATTAAACCTTAATTTGTCGACAGCTACTGGACAAACCTCGGAAAAACTAAATTTTTCTAAAAGAAATGGTTTTATATATGTTTCTGATGTAAAAAATAAAAAAATATTAAGGATTAAAGTGAATGGTCAAATAGATGGTGAAATCTATTTAACCAATTATAAATTAGAATCTATTCCTTTTATCTTGAATGATTATAATAGGGATGGTGTAGATGATATCATTACACCAATAGGTGTCTATGATGAGAAGAAAAAAGTTTGGATTTATTTTAATTACAATGGGTTAAGTGTCCTTGATAGTGATATTCATGCATTTTATTCAAAAAAATATAATGATAATTTATATCTAGTAAGTAATGTAATCTTTGATTCCACTGGAAATATCTTAAAGAAATCAAATGGTAATTCGGTATATAGTACAAATTCACAGCCAAACTCTATTTTTGCTGTAGTAAACTTAACGGGTGACCAAGATCCAGAAATTGTTAAAAGAACTTGTAATGGAAATACTGGTTATTCACAAATAGAAATCTACTCTTTAGAACAGGAAAAAATAATCTTAACACTTGCAGGTGGAGACTGTCGTTTTAAAGAAGACTTCGTAGTTGCAGACTTTGATGGTGATGGTAAACCAGATTTTTATGTGGATGGTAGAGTTTATCGAAATGATGGAAGTATTCTTTTTTCATTAAATAGAAATCAATTTGAAAGTTTGAATGGAAGTGCTTTCAATTTTGATAATGATTCAAATTTTGATTTGGTTGTAAATCGTTCTGGGAAATTGGTTGTTTATGATGGAAAAACAGGACAAGAAAGATATTTTCTAAATTTACCGATATCTTCTAACTCACCAAAACCTCTTATTGCTGATGTAAATGCGGATGGTATAGCAGATATTGTTGTAGGTTTAAATGGAGCTAGCTGTACAGATAATTTACCATTTTCTTCCGCTTCACTTCCATCTGCTGACGTGAAAGTTGTTATACGTTGGAGTGGTGGACCAGATTTAGATATTAATACTCAATTTAATAATATTAAACATGGCTGGGCATTTAATAGCTCTAGTGGAAGTTATGTTCGTTGGTTGGGGGATAATACAAATGGTGGGCCTGAATATGTTTTTTTAAGTTCTAGTGAAGCAAAGGCTAAAGGATTATTAGACCAAGATAATAATTTAGTAGTAGATTTAGGAGCCGCATGGTATTCAGGAAGAAATACAAATAATTGGGCAAGATATGAGGTTTCAACCACTAGAGGTCAGTGTGCGACAGGTATTTTTAATAATTTAGATCAAAGTGTTAGTGTTAGAAAACCAGAAGTTACTGTTAAGGTGCCGACCAGTTCCTCAGATAAGATTAAGAAGTTTGATTATAATACAAAACAAGAGTTAATTAATGATGAGTCAAATTTCCCTGGATTACATGTAGTTTTAGGAAATGAAAAAGATTGGTATTCAACTAATAGTTTTTGGGTAAGCAATAATTTTTATCCAGAGTTTTATGATCAAGCATTAAATAACAAAATTGATTTTGTATATCCTAAGATTTTGAATGGTAATATTGGTCTATCAGTTCAAAGTTCAGATCCAACCGCCTCTTATATCCAAGTAAACGACCAAGGTGGAATAAATAAAGCAGACTTTACTGTTCGTATTGGTAATGCGGGTGGCAAACGTATTGTTAAAGGTCTACCTGTAAGTTTCTACCGGATTACAGCTCAACAAGCTGCCAATGGCGAAAAAGGCACTTTACTGGGAACTGTGCTCACTACCAAGGGACTGAATGGCGGTGAATATGAAGATGTGACTTATAGCTATGCAGGCAATTTGGCTGACTTTGGTGAGATTGTTATTGTTACCAATGATGTTGGTCAAAGCAACGCGGTTAAGATTCAGGAATATAGCGAAACCAATAACATAGCGCGATTAAGCGTGACGGGTGGATATGAATCATTAGGCCTAACAGCAAGCTTAGATAAGGCTTCTTATCAGGCCAGTGAGAATGTGCAAATTACTGCCAATGTGAGCAATTTGGGTAGCTTTGCTAGTGGTGCAACCGTACGACACAGTATTTATGATGATGCCAACAATTTAATTGTGACTTTACCAAGTTATGACGTAAGTCTTTCGGCAGCCCATCAAACCAATGATAGTCAAAGTCAAGTTTTGCCTTGGTCATTGGTTGGTATTTATAGTGGACAATATCGAATTCAGACAGATCTTATTAAACAGGGTAGCGTGATTGCGACAGCCAATAATACTCTGACTGTACAAAGTTCAGCATCGACGAATGGTTTAACTGATACCCGTATTCGGACGGATAAACAACAATACCCTGTGAATGGGTTGGTCATGTTAGAGATGCAGTTACAAAACACATCAAGCAATGACCTTGGGGGAGCTGCAACTGTCCTTACAGAAGTTCTGGATAGTATGGGGCAAGTAATTTTTAGCCAGACAGCAAACTACCCACAACTTGCTGCCAATGCCTTAAAACAAGAACAATACTCGTTACAACTTTCAAATGCTAAAGCAGGTACTTATACAGTTCGTTCTACGACTACATCTGGGCAGCAAAGCTATACTCGTCAAACTAGCTTTAGTGTTCTCAATTCAACCCAAACTGGTTTAGGGTTGGTAGGGGCATTAAGTGCAACACCAAATGAGGTACCTCTAGGTGATACAGTATTATTAAATCTTCAAGTTCAAAACACAGGTAGTGAAGTTTGGTCAAACTTACCATTGAATATTCGTTTATTTAAAAATGATGATTTAGATGCGATTGCAACACTAAGTACTACTGTAAACCAACTTGCTCAGGCACAGACTTATCAACAAAGTCTTGGTTGGAAAACCCTAGGACAAAATGGTGACCGCATTATGGCGGCATTAACCTATATTGCGGGTTCAGGACAGGAAAAACCACTTGCTCAAGCCAGCTTTAAGCTAATCCAAATACCTGTAGAAGTTGAATTGCCAGATTATAAGCAGGTTAAGAACCAGCTTTTGGTTTATTACAATTGCCATGCTGGATGGCATAAGTCTGTGACTAATTGGGAATTTGGTAAATTTAAATATGCTTGTTTTAGTGAGCGTGAGAATACGCTTAAGCGCTATCTCAATGAAATTAAATTAGAAACAGGTTTAAATTATAAGATTACTTATGACCCAACAGAATTTAAAAAACTGATGCGCAGTGGGCGTTTTAATAACTACTGGATATTAGGAGCTGTTGAAAAATTTCAAATTAGTACAAATGATGAGCTTCGAGAGTTAAGTTTTAATGGTGAGTCTGTTTTATTCGATAAAGGACTTTTGAATTGGACGAATTATGAACTCCTTGATCTTGTTGATATTCGCTATCGTGGACATCTTTTGCTTTCTAAAGGCGACATGAAAGTTCATGAGCCTGTCTACCCAACAGCTTTAGCTGCTCTCACCCCAACAGATGATAGTGTTTTAGCATGGGATTTGGGGAAAAATGCAAAGATCACTGCCGATTATGATGGCGGTTATTGTAAAGGTTTTGATAAAGACTGGATTAAAAATATTGAAGCGAATGTGAATTCGAAATTTTACATTTGTAATGCTCAAGTCAAATATCCAGCAATTGTGACCGCAGATTATGGTGACAGTAAACCGTTAGCATTGTCATTTGATCTACTCAAAAGTTTAATCACAGATGGCTCGACATCGACGAACAAACAACAAGCTTGGAAAAACCTACTTAAACAAAGTTTAAGCTATCAACAAGTTGATGCTACCAAACGTTTGAGTTATGCGCCGAAAGAACCTGTATATTTGAATGTTAAGCTGAACAGTAATCAAGATACCCAAGCGACAATTGTGGTGCAATTACCACAAGATGCACAATGGCTAGGTTCCGGTACAGTGAATAATAACCAAATAAAATTCACAGTACCGTTGAGTGCTATGACTACGCAAAATATTACTTTACCAATAGTGCTACCAACAAATTCTGGAACACATGTAATTAAAGTAAATGTCTATAACGGTACAGATATTGGTGCTACTGCATTAAATAGTAGGGAATATCGCTTCCTTGTGCGCGGAGTAAACGAGCGAATCGCTTTACTTGATCAACAAATTGGTAAATGGCGTACCGAAGTAAGCAATTGGGGACAGATTGCTAAAATTAAGGCGTTATTGACAGTAGGTAAACTGAAGACATCGCAACGATCATATGACCATGCAATTGCGCACTATGCCGAAGCTGGAGGTGCCATGGATCGTTTAAATAATATTGATTTCAGAGCTGCGCGAAAAGAGTTGGATGAACTCATTCGTACCTTACAAATTCAGTGGTATCAAAACAATCAATAGATTTTATAGGGGAGTAAGTGGTATGTGCTTTTAGCCATATCACTTTTCAAAAAGTTAATTACGAATATAAGTTTTAAAACTTGGTGAAATAATGAAATTTAGTAAAACTTTAAAACGCTGTATAGCGGGGGCAGTTGTGCTTTGCCATGTGGGGGTATTATCTGTACCTGCAATGGCCGCAATTGAACAAGAAGCCTTTGGTCGGGTTAAACCTGGTACGGAGGGTTCGGTAAGACAATCTGATCTGGGGCAGATGCAGGAACTAGTGAAAAAAATGCAAATGCGTTTGACGGATTTACACCCTAGGGGGAAAGTCAGTGCATCAAAATTACAGAAATTAAACCAGCAGCAAGAATCGTTAAGAGCAGCAACTGCCAAACAAATTCTAGGGTTACGCAGTAACATTGCCCAAGAAACAGCAAAAGCTGTTGCCGATATTCGTCTGGAAGCACAACAATTTAAAGCTAAGAAAGTTTCAAGCACTATCGTTGCTCGACAGGAACAAACAGCTAAACTGATCGAACAACACCAAACGATTATGGATGGATTGTTTGATCAGTTAGCAGCAGCCAAAGACACGAATAGCCGCAATGCTGCTTTAGACAAAATTTCAAATCAGATGGCTCAATGGGAACCAAAAAAATTACAGTGTAATTTTAAAGAGTTGCCTTGGGGACGGCCTGATAGCAAAGTTCCAGCCCCCGTAACAGCACAAGATTTTAAAAAACTTGCACCTGCACTAGAACATTATCGAGTCAAGAACGATAAAATCACGATTAATCCAAATTACAAACCATTGGTGGATGCTTCAACATTAAATCCAGATCAACTTTGGAAACAAGCGACTCCAACGGTGTTTAACAGTACCAGTGTAGGGCAATGGCAAAAAATTGCCTTTAATGGTATGACTTTAATAGATCAAAATAAATGGCCTGTACTGGCTTCACTCCCTGTGGCAACGCAGGTAGAAGATTTAAAGCCTAATGAAGATGTACAAATTAGCCAAGAGATTAAAGACCTTGCAGCACAACTGAATCATAATCCTGCAAAAATTTATAAATGGGTCTATGACAACATTGAGTTTGTCCCAACCTATGGTTCGATACAAGGTTCAGCCTATACATTAGAAACCAAACGAGGTAATGCTACAGATACCAGTAGTTTATTAATTGCTTTACTCCGTGCATCAGGTATTCCTGCTCGTTATGTATCAGGAACAATTGATGTACCTGCGGAAGTAGCGAAAGATTGGGTCGGTGGTGTAAATAACTTAGGTGCTGCGGCTAATTTAATTGGGCAAGGTGGTGTACCAAGTGTCATTATGGCTAGTGGGGGTAAAGAAACCCATTTACGCATGGAGCATATATGGGTTGAAGCTAAGTTAGACTTTGTACCAAGTAAGGGGGCAGTTCAGACCAGTGAACAAAATAACCCGAATGTTGAAGATAGCTGGGTGCCATTAGATGCTAGTTATAAGCGTTATGAACATACTAAAGGTATAGATTTAGCCAAAGCTGTACCATTTGATGCCGAAGACTTTTTAAATAAAGCTCAGCAAGGCGCAACTGTTGATGAAACTAATGGTAGTGTACAAAACCTGAATGCAGCCAATATTGAAACAGCGACCAAAGCCTATCAGGACAAGGTTGAAGCTTACCTTAAACAGCAACACCCAACGGCAACAGTGGGTGATGTATTAGGTACAAGCAAGATCAAGACTTATAAAAGTAAGATGCTAAGTCCAGTACTGCCTTATGAAGTAGTTGCAGTAGTCCGCGACTATCACACCTTACCGGACACTATGCGTCATTACTTTCACTTAAATGTCTATGATGAAACTGATCCATATGCATCTCAGACGGGAAGCTATGCCGTTCAGTTCAAGATTCCAAGCACTCAGTTACGTGGTAAGTCATTAGCCTTATCATTCCGCCCAACAACAGATGCCGATGCACAGGCAATTGCCAATGCACTTCCAAAGCCTGATGCGAGTGGCAACGTTGACCCAAGCAAGCTACCCAAATCTTTGTCTAGTTCAATTCGGGTAACAGGTGAAATCACACTGGATGGACAAGTATTAAAGACCTTACCGAGCTATGCATTAGGTACAGAAATTCAAGCACAAATGGGTTTTAAGAGTCCAAACAATAGCTGGAGTCTACCAAACAAACAATTTAGTGCAGGTGAGTACCATGCGATTGGTTACAACATGCAGGGGATTAGCAAACTGCAAATGGAGCGGTTAAAGGCTAAACTTGATTTGGCCAAAAACAAAATTGAAAGTAAAGATGAGGCTGCGCTAAAAGCCTTAAATGGTCATGATATTACTGGAGCAATGCTACAAGCCGTAGTTCAAAGTTATTTTAGCCTGAATGAAATTCAAAGTAAGATTCAGGGAAAGCAGTTTGGTGTTATTACTAATTCAATGATGAGTTTTGGGACATTTGCAACTAGTGTACAAGGAATCTATAGTTGGGGAATACTAAGGAGTGGAAAATTAGATGGAATGTTTATGGACATTGATCATAATTCGGCTATTCAGGTAGACATAAGTAATAATAATAAAAATAGATTAGAATTTATTGAGCAACAAGGAGTACGTCTTAGTGCAAATGAACACTTAGTGCCTGAAACTTTTTTTAATAATCCTAACAGTACACAAAAAAATGTTGATGGAATTAGTGCTGTCAAAGCATTACAGATTGCTAGTAGTCAAGGGCAAAAAATTTATCAGATAGATAATACTAACATAAATATTATATTACCAAAACTAACTCATGATAGTTCAGTGCTCACTAATATTAAAAATGCTATCTCCTCTGGTAAAATTGTTACAATTAGTGAAAAGAATATTAACTTTCATAGTTGGGTGGGAAGTGGATATATTATCATTGATCCTGATAGTGGTAGTGCTGCATATTTAATTAGTGGTGGTCTTAATGGTGGTTTTATTGCTGGTCTAGTCCAAGGTTTTATTTTTGGAGCTCTTTTAGCTGCAATGTTACCACTATTTGTATCACTTGGTTGGTTAGGAGTACTTATAGGAATAATAGCAATCGCTTTATTATTGGCTTTCATGGCCTATTATGTTGAAGGACTAAGTGCTAATGAAGCATCGTGTTATTGGCAAGGTTTTGCCCAAGGTAAATTAATTGGTGAGATTTTAGGAGGAATAGGTGCTTTGAAAGCGTTAGCTGGTAGAGAGGGTGGTAGATATGCTGTTAAATTGCTTGCAATAATAGGAGTTGGAGATAAAGCATTTTCACACTTAACATCTACATTCTTACCAAGTTCAACTCTACAAGAGTGTCTATAAATGAAAAGTAAAATAGATATATTAGGTTATATATTGTTAGGATTATTTTTTTTTCTACAAACACTTAAATTAATTTTTGAAAATATTTATTATATTTGGGTAATCGATATATTGATAAGTTTAATTATTTTGGTTGCTATTTTTCTTATTTTTAAGAAAGATAAATATAATTAATATTTTATTGGTTTTAATTGATTCCACCGATATGTAAAATATCGGTGGAATTATGATTTAAAATATGAAAAATATTCAATTGATTTGTGTAAAATTATCAAAATAATATAAAGTAGATTAGAAAACCGCAAATGAAACGCTAGAAAGCCAAACTTGAAGCAGCCAAAACCAAGATTGAAAGTAAAGATGAAGCGCAAATTAAAAGCCTGACTGGTCATGATGTTACAGATTCAATATTACAGGCAGTGGTACAAAGTTACTTTAGTTTAAATGATACTCAAGATGAAGCATTAGAGCGTCAATTAGGGGTAATCAGTAATTCATTTATGAGCTTTGGGACATTCTCAACAAGTTTACAAGGTGTATATAGTTGGGGAGTACTAAGAACGGCAAAATTTGCTGGAATGGTCATGGATATTGATCGTATTGGTGCAACGATTGTAGATAAAGATAACAAACAAACTAATTTATTAGTATTTATCCAACAACAAGGACCGCGCCAAAGTTTGAATGAAAATTTAATTCCTGAGATGTTCTTTAATAATCCAAATAGTATACAAAAGAATGTAGGGGGAGTAAGTGCTACTAAAATTTTAAAATTAGCCAATGATCAAGGGCAAAAGATTTACCAAATAGACGGTTCTAATATAAGTACTGTGTTACCTCAGCTTAATCATGATAGTCAGGTTATTACAGATATTAGTAATGCAGTAGCATCAGGAAAAGTGGTCACAATTAGCCAAACTAAGGTCAGTTTGAATGGTTGGAATGGAAGTGGTTATATTATTAATGACCCAAATACAGGTAGTGGTGCTTATATGATTAGTGGGGGGACTAAATGGAGGACATACTACAGGGGCTATGTTAGGGGGACTCTTTGGTATTGGTTTGACTTTTGTAACTGTACCGTGGGTACTATTGGCTTTAATTTTTATAACTATATTAAGCGCTTTTCTATATATTTTTATTCTTGATGATGATGAAAAAGGTTGTTTTTTAGGTGAGTTTGGTGCCGGTATGGGGTTAACAGGTGCTTTTACAGCTAGAGCATTAAATGCCACTGCAAAATCACTAATTACTTTAAGCCAATATGCTAAAGTGGCAGCAGCGAATGCTTCAGAGGGAATAGCTTTTTGGGTTGGGATAGCAGGAACACTTACATTATTTAGTTTACCTGGAACCGATTGGCCCACTTGTGTGAAATAGTTAAACACTCCCCCATTTGGGGGAGTGTTTTTTATATATGAGATCCCTACTTATGAAAAAATCAGAAATAATGTCACTTTTTTCTTTAACACTAATGGTGATTATGATTGTTGTTTTTTATTTTATAGAGCCAACTATGTTAATTAAAAATATTTTTTATCATTAATAACTTTAGTTTATATTACTATCAGTTTTATGGCTTATGAAGTGTTAGTGGGGAAAGTAGGAGATATATTAAAATCTAATAGTATTGTTGTGATTTATTATGCTTTTATTGTTGTTTGGATTTTTTTTATCATCTTTTTTATAAAGGGATATTTAAATTATTATATTTTTAATATTCTAAAAAATTTTGTTGTCGTTTTTGATGTTTGGGTTATTTTGTTTGTTATTTTTAATTGGTTGAAAAAATAAAATAAAAATAGTAAATATATTTAAATTTTAATAAATAGCGAGTTTTGTAGATATCTGGCAGCAAGTGTGGTTATTTTGATGATTGCTCTTTATTGTTTGATTTTAGGTAATTGATTGTGATTTTGAAAGAAATTATTTTTAAAATAATTATATTGTTGTTTATAGTGTTGTGGGTTGTAATAGGTGGTATGATGTATGCTTATTTTGCAATTTTTTTGCTATTACTAAGTGTGTTTTCTGCTTTATATTGTTTTTTGAAAGAATATAAAAGTAATAATCATTAAGAATATTAATTTCTCCTTGTGAGTATCTTATTGTTAGTAATATTATCACTGAATCTAACACAAGAAGCGGTGCTTATATGATCAGTGGGGGATTAAATGGCGGATTTTTAGTTTTTTTACTATAGTTATTTTAGCTTTAGCTCTTTTACCTATTTTGACTGCAATGACAGGTGGCTTAATTCCAATTTTATTAGGGCTTTTAGGTATATATGGCTGGATCCAGTCAGTACTAGATTTTTTAAAAGTATTGAAAGAAGCAAAGAGTTATGATGAGCTTAATAATGGATTAATGGATTAATGGATTAATGGATTAATGGATTAATGGATTAATGGATTAATGGATATTGTTCTACCATTAGCATTTGCTTTTGGAATATCTAAATCCATTTAAGGAGCTGGTACAGCTCAATATGAGGAGGATTTATTTATTTTGATTATTAATGATATTATTTTGACTTGGTTTTATGGCGCTTTTGATGAGGTATAATATTTATTATGTTTTTTTTAATTATACCAATAGCTTGTATTGTATTAATTGAGTTTTATATTAGGTTTTTTCAATTTAATATTGCAAGACATGATAAAAAGATGAGATTGATCAGGTCATTAGAGTTGGCTTTTTTTTCTCCATTTTTAACTATTGGAATGTTGAGAGCTAAAGGTGAAAATGTGGATGAAAATTTCTGGCTTGTTATTATGTTGACTACTGTTTTTATAGGACTTTTGGTGAGGAATTATTTGGACTATAAGAAGGATTCTTGATTTTTTAAGTGCTAGCTGAATAACGAGCTAGCACTTTAATAAGAGGGTATTGGTAAGATTGAAAATATTTAAAATCTTAATAGTTTAATATGGTGTATTAAAATTAATTACTTTAGCTTGAATTCTGCTTAATTTATTATATTTTATAATATATTGTTGTTTTAAACTCGGGAGTGATAGGGTTTTCCTATAGCTTTCATGGAATTTTATACTGTGGGATTAAGTGCTAATGAGGAATCGTGTTATTGGCAAGGTTTTTCTCAAGGTAAGCTCATTGGAGAGGTTTTGGGAGGATAGGTGCCTTGAAAGCGTTAGCTGGTAGAGAGGGGGGAGATATGCTGTTAAACTACTTTACCAAGTTCGACTCTGCAGGAGTGTCTGTAGATGAAGAGTAATATAGATATATTAGGCTATATTTTGTTGATTTTTTTCTTTATTCTGCAAGCACTTAAATTGTTTTTTGAGAGCTATGATTATATTAAGGCAATTGATATATTAACAAGTTTGCTTGTTTTAAGTACTCTTTTTCTTCTCCTTAAGAGAAAGTAAATGGAAAATATTGCGAATATATTACTTAGTTCCACGGACCTATAATATGGTGGTGGAACTTAAAATAATGTGCAGTATTTGATATGCAAAACCTTGGTTGATTGTTTTATTTAACAATATAGCTAAAAGTAAAAAATATCGTCTGAGTTACTAGTATTTTAAGGTGGTTTTGAAAACAATTGGGTTAAGCTAAGTTGTGTGGTTTTATTTAAATTTCATGATAGTTGGTGTAAGATTATTTTACTGAAAAACTGTTTTTTTTATGAAAATAATTTTTTATCTGTGTTGAAATATAAAATATGCTGTGACTGTGATGTTAATTATTTTGTAGGTTGGGGATTATTAGTTTTAAGTTTTTGTAATCATTAGTCTGATAAGTATCTCTTAATTTTGTATTTATAATATCTCCTTTAGTGTGAATTTTACCAATTTTTTATTTTTCTGGTTACTATGGATGTAAAAAATGGTTGTTTTAATGGCTACTATTATTAATAGTTTTATCTGTAAGTTGATTTTGTCAGTAAGAGGAATATCATTAGGATTGGGGTGGTTTTTTAAATTGCAGGTAACTCACGTAAGCAATGTGCAAATTAATTTTATTAAGATATTGATAAGATGGATATTGATATGAAAATATTATTTTGGTTTTTAGCTTTTCTAAGCATTATTTCTATGGTGTTGGGTTTTTATAAAGAAACAAAAGGTAAACGTCTTTTTGCTAACATTATCAGTTGTGCATGGATTTTATATTTGGTCCTAACATTTTTTTTTAGTATTTAAGTGAATATAATGTGGGTTAGGTTATAGTGTAACCCACGTTTTACAATATAGTGCACTGGAAACATACTATTTGAATCTGTTCTGAATCCTAGTTAAAAATCATGCTAATGCAATTGCTTAGTTTAACCGCTATGCGGTGAAACTGCTAATATTATATTTTTGTATTCTCAGCTTTCATATTAATTTTGGCTTTAGCTGCATTGATGGCATTTATACTTACTATTCTTGATGATGATAAATCAAAAGGATGCTTCACTTCTGGTCTATTTACTAGTCTTGGAATGTATGGAGCAATCTCAGGATTAAAGGCTATTCTTAATAAAGTTTTAAAAGAAGGAATATTGAATGGGTTCGGTTTTGCAGATGTTTTATATGGGTTGGGCAATGACTTTGAGGATTGTGTATTATGAGAGTGCTATTATTAAAAGATAAAGAATATAAGCCTAAAGCTTTTTCTATGGTAATATTTATGTTTCTTTATGTCTTTTTTTATAGATTTGGTAGTGATTACTCATATTTTTTCTATGCATTTGATATTTTATTAATTGTTATTCTAGCCCTTCGGTTAAAGCTTAAAATAAAAATAAGGCTTGTGTTTTAATTTTACTTTTTAATTGTAGGTTTTAGTCTTTTAAGATTAAAACCTATATTAATTAAATATTACCTAATCTTAATTATAATAGTAAGGTAACTATCGATGTACTTAATGCTATTGAAGCGAGTAAAAGTTAACTCCTAGTCAAATAAAACTAAATTGAATGTTGGGGGTATTACTGATGCAGATAATGAAATTAGAGTATCTGTGATTAGGAGGATTTAATGGAAGTATTACTTCCATTGCTTTCAGAAGCTTTCGCGGGTATTGCAGCAGCTGTAATTTTTTAACAATATTTATCTAAGTAGGTATAGTATTAGCATTTTTAGCCTTTTTTATGATTATTTTAATATTAACTGCAGCTATTCTATATAATCTAAGAATTTATGATGATGAGCAGGAATTATTTTTTCGGCAGTCTTTTGGTTTGACACAAGTCATAGCGGTTGTACTATTGCCAACTTCAGATAAAAATTGCGGTAGATTTGGGATAATGCTTCAAAGAATAGTTGACGGAATATCTACTGTAATTAGAATAACTACAGCTGCAACGATTCATAATGATACGTTGCCAGCTTGCATAAAAAATATAACTTGATTGATAATCCCAGAATATTTTATTAAAATATTCTGGGTAATGGTGAAAATATGAAATTGAGAGAATTTTTTTTTAAAGGAGTTATGTTGTTTTTTTTAATTATGTGGGGAATTACTGGAAATAAAATATTTTGTTATTCGACACTTTTTGTTTTAATTGTTAATATTTTAATTGGCCTTTAATTTCTTTAAAGGGAATGGTAGATTGATTTTAGGTGCCTGCCATAATTTTATAAAATTTTTCTATATAGAATTAAATACAGGAGTGATAGGGTTTTCCTATCTGATGCCATCCAGGAGGCGAAAACTGTGATCCTACTTGATTATATTTATATGATAAATTTACCAATTTATATTAGTATTCTTTATTTTTTAATTGGATTTGGACTAAATGTAATCTCTTATAATATTGCTATTAATAATTTTCAAACTAAAAAAGCACCATTGGTTGTTATGCTTTTAATGTATTTAATTGCTAATATAGTTATGGTTGCTTTTCTTCCATTAATAAGCACTCATGTTGGAATATACTTTTTAGTAAGTATTGTAATGCCCTATGCTGCTGTTTGGAGAACAAATTTTTAGTTGTATCTAGGATTTTAAATGGCTGATGTTATATACTTTAATTTATATTGCTCTAAATACAGGAAGTAATAGGTAGTACTGGGTGATAAAGTTGTTGTTTAACATCAGTTGTTTTTTTTACGAGGATTATTTTGCCAAATTGGTTTATTTTTTTGAGCTTTCTTACTTTGTTTTTTTCTATTTTTTTTTGTATATATTTTTTTGAAAAATAGAAGTTTTTCAATAAAGCTATGCATTTTAATTTTTATTTTATGTATGTTGAATTTTTATTTATCTTTATTATTTTTAACTAAAAGTTTTTAATAATATTTTTTAGGTGTGAAAGTATTATTTAAAGTAAATATTAATTTTCTGTACTAAAATATAAGTAAATTTTTATAGTTGTATTTGGGAGGCTTGGATTTTAATTTCTATATCTTGGTAGTAGTTTTTTTTATAATCATTTCGTAATTTTGAATTAATAATCTCACCTTTAGCATTGGTCTTCACACCAATAATTTGTTTTTGCTCATCATAAATATAGATAAAGTATTGCTGTGTTAGAGGGTCTTTATATAACTGTCGTAGATAATGCTTACAAGGATAAGTTTGACCATCACATAAAAGCTGTTTAATGTCTTTAGGTAAAACTTGATGATCTTGATAATAGTGTTCTAATGCTTTTATATATAGTTGTGCTGTACTGATAAAATCTTGTTCTTTAAGACGCTTTGTTTGCGTTGAGGTGATTTCGATATAGCTCCCCAATAAAATGCCATAAACCAAAATAAACCATAAGAAAAAAACATAGGTCATGCCTGTTTGGGCTTTACCAAGTTTGGTAATTGCTACCATCAATGGATGCTCCCTTAGCATTACTTTTTATGTCATATACAACCTGTTCACCATCCATATTGATATATATAGGTTGCCAATTCGTTTGTTTAGTAATTGGATCAACAGGAATATGTCTCAAATACTTTTCTCTAACAAGCTCATCTAAGTTTTTTGGATAATGTCCTTTATCAGAATAAAAGCGGTCAATCGCAATCCGAATCGTTGCTAAATCGCTTTTAAGGGCAGATTCTTCTGCTTTGTCTAAGCTTTTAATATACCTAGGTAAAACAACGCTGAGTAATGATGCAATAATGACCAGTACCACCAAAAGTTCAACTAATGTAAAACCACTCTCGATTTTACATTTACCATGTGTCATAACGAGTTCCATCCAAAGCGAGTTTTTTACTTTTGGAGTGTATATCATAGACATCATCTCCACCTTCAGGAGCATTGGCAGGGCTAGCATAACTTCTAAGAGCCCATGATTCTGCTCCCCGAGTTTGATCGGGTACAAATGGATCGGTAGGAATACGTCTTAAAAAATAGATTTTCCGTCCCTTGATATCTTTTAAGTCAGGGACACCATCTACTAAATCAGTTAAGGTTTTGGGATAACCTGAACTGTCAACAGGCATATAAATTCTTCCTTCATCCACAGCTTGTTTATAATTATCTAAGGCTGTGCGTATTTGTATTAGAGCGTCCTTTAATTCACGCTCTTGGCGACGCTTTTGATCTAATTGAATCAAAGGAAAAGCCATAGAAGCAATAATAGAAATGAGGGTAAGCGTCACCAACATTTCTACTAAAGTAAAGCCTCGAATCCTTGCCAGCATGATTATTTTATTTCCACAGTTTTACGATCAGAATGGTGACCAAATTGATCATGTGAAGTGGTTAAAGTAATTTCACTTTTGCCTTTATAACCAGATAAGGGTTGTAAGGTTAGTAAAGCGAGTGACTGTTGCTTGAGATCATCATTCACTAAAATTTCGATACCCTCTAAAGTAGTATTGTATGTAACCGATTGAGTAGCCTTGGTCATTAATCGCATATCAGATAAGTTAAATGCATGTCGATCAAATTTAATTAATACTTTTGAATCTTTGGCAATGGATTGAGCTTCTATTAGCACGTTTAATGGATCAGTATTTATGACCTGTTCGGGTACATTTAAATTAATAATATTCTCGGAGACGGTTTGTGGCTCTGCAATTGATTGAGGTGGTGGTACAGGAAGATAGGCAGATGGAGGTATATTATTTGAGGTAGAGCTTTTAACTTCACCTTTAAATTTTGCTAAGGAGTTTTGATTGTTATTTAAACTAATATAGTTTTGTGTGCCCGAATCAAAAGCATCGATATATTTTAAACGTTCGGTATTACGACGAATAATTTTGGGGGTAATGGATAATAAGATTTCTGATCGACTTTTGTCTTTTGAGCGGCTGGAAAACAAATTTCCTAAAATAGGTAACCTACCTAAGAAGGGTATATTAGTAGCACTCTTACGTTCCTGTTCACGGATCAATCCTGCTAGAACTTCAGTTTCACCATCCTTAAGTTGTAGTACTGTACTGGCATTTCTAGTACCAATTTGATAGGTCAATAAACCTGTATTGGTTCGAATTTCTTTGACAATATTGCTGACCTCTAAAGAAACTTTAATCCCGACGTCATCATTAACTTGAATTTCTGGTTGAACTTCTAGAGTTAAACCTACATCTAAATAACTAACTGACTCAGTTACTGAACTAGAGACCTGATTCATTGTTGAAGTAATTACGGGAACTTTATCACCAACCACAATTTTTGCTTTTTCTAAATTCTTAACACGTAGAGAGGGGCGAGCAAGAAGATTGACCCGACCATTGGTATCTTGCAAATTTAAGGTTACAAGTGGGGAAATACCACCTACAGTAATACGATTCGTCGAGAGATTTAGCAGATCGTTTAAAACGACATTTGATGATTGAGTAGAGATACCTACTGGAGATAAAGAAACTTTACTAGGAATAGCAATACCCAAATTATTTAAAACTTCATTACTAACTTCAAACACTTTCACTTCTAAAACTACTTCTGGATCAGGTTGATCATAAACTTGAATCAACTTTTCTGCGGCTTGTAAAATTTCAGGGCGATCACGAAGAGTAATCAAGCGATTCTTATCATCAATGTAAATAAATTTTGGATTTAAAATTGTCTTTAAAACATCCTGTGTCTTCTTGGGATCACCTGCTTTTAGGACAAAAGTTTTGATTTGTAGGTCTTCATACTGTTGTGTTTTATCTGCTGTATCATTAAAAACCAAATAGGTATTTTGATTCACAACCTTGTAGCGAAGCTTATTGGTTTTTAGAATTAGATCAAGTGTTTCAGAGATTTTGGCATTGCTGGCATAAATTGTAGTTTTGAGATCTGTTCCAACATCACTGTCAAAGATAAAGTTTATGCCTGCTGTTTGAGATACAACGTCCATCACTTGTCTGACATTGGCTTCTTTAAAATTGAGAGAAATCTTTTTATCAAGTAATGACTGTGACGTAGATATCTCTTCATTTGCAAGTGCAAAAGCAGAGTAGGTGAATGTTCCCCAGAACAAAGTTGTTAATAAATAATATTTTTTCATCGTCATTTAAGTATAAAGTACAAAAAACTGTTGGTTGGTCAAATCTAGAATCGTGATTTGGTCATTTTGAATGACACTAATTTTCCAGCGATTTCCTAATATATCGCCTGCTTTAACCACATAGGTTTCCCCATCGTTAGATAGGAATATTTTTTTGACTCCGCTCGGATCAACCATTTGACCTATGTATTGGAAATTAGGTGGGATGATTGGAGGAGGAGCTTGAACAATTGGAGCCTGTGCAATTGGTTTAATAATTGGAGTAATTTTAGGTGCAAGAGTTTTTTTAGGTGTTTCATTAACCACTAAAAATTGCTGGAATATTTCAGAGTTAGGGAGGGCGTTCTGCTGTAACCTCAGTGAGTGAAACTCTAATTGGGAATGATCAGTCTCAGCTTTTACTGCCCCCATCTTTTGATATGTGTCAGGAATCAACCAAGAAACTGCTGTCAAAGCTAGTGTAATAGTTAAGGCAGAAATGAAAATGAATTGTCTGATCATGAGCGTTCCTGCACTTGCCAAATGATATTCATATTTGGCTGTTTCTTTAGATCATCTTGTACAAGACTGAAGCTTAATAACTGGATATTTTGATAGTTTTTTAAATGATTTGTAGTATCAATCAAATTGCTAATTTTGCCTTGTAACTGTAATTGAACTTGTTGATTCTGCGGATCATATTTTGCATCTAAAACCTGAACATCAGCATATTGATAGGATTTTGCAATCTCAATTAGGGCAGTTCCTGTCAACGATTTACTGGAAACTTGCTGAATGTCTTGTTGTTTAATATTTCTTTTAACTTCATGTAGTAGTTCTATATTTTCTGCTGTGATTGCGTCCAGATTTTTCTCATATTGGGGTAGAACCAATAGATAACTAAAGATTGAAAACAAAAACAAAAAGGTGGTGATGATATCAAGTCTGATGAGTTGATTAATAGATTGGTATACAACCCATTTAATTTTTTGATGATTCATAGCGTACATTTTAAAGAAAACTCAACTTTATATGTCTTACTTTCAATTAAGGCTGAGGTTGAAAGTATTTCTATTTTCTGAATCTGTTGCATACTTAATAATGATGTTTTAAATAAACTTAAATCTTCAATAGAGCTTGCTTGTCCAGAGATTTCCAATTGATTCAAGCTTTTTTTATATTCCAATTTTTTTAATAGAATTTTTTCTCTAGGATATTGATTGATTTGTTCAATTATTGGAAAAGCATCTATTTGAAGTGCTGAAATTGAAGTTTTGGATGTTTTTTGATTTTGCTTATTTAGTTTCTCTAATTGTGTTTGCAAAGTCAGTTGGCTTTCTTGTTGTAAATTAAATTGCTGTTTCTTTGTCCATACTGTGAATAATGTAAAGACAGAAATTAAGAAGAATGCAAGCAATAGGCAATATCGGATGGGATGTTTAAAACGTTTATGGTCATAAATGTTAAAACTCATTTTATGCCCTTCCATGTTTGGAGTGTTACTTCAGTAATCTCTGATCTAGGCTTACGAATAATCATATCAAGCATATGATCCACATGAATAAATAGCGTTTCTGTTAATGGTTCTAAACAGGAAAAAACTTGTTCTTCCTTTACATTATTTTTAAAGAGATAAGTGGCAAGAGGTTGAATGTCTGTATTGAAAAACTTACGCTTATTCAAATATTGTTTGAGTGATTCCAACCAGTATTTATTAACAGCTATGCCTAGATAAGGCTTATTAAACTGTGGTTTTTCAAAGAAAAGTTGATACTTTTCAACTTCAAGATATGGAAAGTGTAATACAAAATTCTTTTGGTTTTGTTTTACAAAATGTTCAGCAGAATAGATCTGTTCTGCTGAATTGATAAAGATCTCATAACAGTCGGCACCCAAGAAAATTAAGCTTGGTTCGGCCAAGATAGCATTTGAAAATAGTTCTGAAAGTTGCCCTAAAGGCTGTAATTGAGTTTCTGTAATCAAATATAATTGTTGCTGGGTAATATAATATCTAGGCTTGGATTTATTTAAACGTAACACGGTTGACCTCTTCGAATGAAGTTTCACCATTTACTACCATTTCCAATGCCTGCTCACGCATGGAACTAATGCCGTATTCCAAAGCTTTTTGTTTCATTTCTGCTAAAGATGCTCGATGAATGATCATGTCTTTGAGTACATCATCCAGCACGAGAATTTCTGCAATTGCTTTTCGACCTTTATAGCCTGTTTGGTTACATTCCTTACAACCTGAAGCAATATAGTGATCTTGCTCTTGCTGTTTGCAATGAGAGCACAATATGCGAATTAGACGCTGTGCAATAATGCCATTCAGTGCACTTACAAAATTAAATTGATCAATTTCCATATGTTGGAAACGACCAACAACATCAAATACATTATTTGCATGAACAGTTGTAAAAACGAGGTGTCCAGTTAGTGCCGCTTGAATAGCAATTTCACCTGTTTCTTTGTCTCGGATTTCACCGACAAGAATTTTATCGGGATCATGACGAAGAATTGAACGTAGACCTTTAGCAAAAGTTAAGCCTTTTTTTGCATTGATGGGTACTTGTAAGACATTATCCAATGCATATTCAACAGGATCTTCAATAGTGATTAATTTCTCATAAGGTTTCAGTGTTTCATTAATCAATGCATATACGGTTGTAGTTTTACCAGAACCTGTTGGACCTGTCATAAGCACCATGCCATAAGGCTGATTGGCAATCTGATATAATTTTTCCCGATATTGCGGGTTATATCCCAAGTCAGATAAGAGAAGTTTTTGTCCCTGTTTTAAGATTCCATCTTTATCTAGTATCCGTAGAACAGCATCTTCTCCAAAGATTCCTGGAATAATTGAGACGCGAAAATCCAATAGTTTATGTTCTAAATTAATAGTAAAACGCCCATCTTGGGGAATGCGACGTTCGCCAATATCAAGTTCTGCTAAAACTTTAATTCTTGAAACGATCTGTTGAGCAAGTTCAGTTTGATATATTTGCTTGACCTTAATCAGAATGCCGTCAAGTCGGTAGCGAATTATTAACCCACCAGAAATATTTTCAAAATGAATATCGCTGGCTTTTTTAATATAAGCATCATATAGAGCAGTATTGACTATTTGAATCACTTCATTCGTTGTGTTTGCAATACTATTGAGAGAGATTAGTTCAATCTGTTCACTATGTGCTATATCACTTTGATAAGGATGCTCTTGATCTATTGTAGAGTTACTAGAAAAACTTTGTATTTGTTGTAGATGTTGCTTGATGAACTCAGGGCTGGAAAAATAAATTTGAGTATCTTGGACTTTGTCTTTTAAAAGTGAAGACAAGTTAAAGTGCCAAGGCGAAGGAAGAATCAAGACATTTTGATCATCATGTTTGACTAGGATTAAGTTATAGCGAAACATTTCCTGAAGGCTGATTGAATGATCAGAAATATTCAATTGAATAGCTTTATCCCAATAAGGAATTTTATATAAATTTTCTAAATGCGAAATTAGTTTAGACAATTGATTCTCATCAAATTTTTCTAACCAATTTTCATTGTTTAATGCTCTTGCTTTAAGAGAATTTAATAGGGTTTGATGGTTCATAATGAGCCCACCATATCAAAGATCGGAAGATAGAGCAGGATGACAATAAAACCAATGCCACTTCCGATCACAATCATTAACAGTGGCTCAATGACTTTGGATAGTTTTTCAATAAATCTAGAAATTTCGGCATCATGAAAATCAGCAGTTTTTTGGAGCATTTTACTGATATTTCCGTTCGTTTCTCCGCTTCTAATAAGGCGATTAGCAATGGGGGTTATTAGCTTATGTTTCTCTAATAAATCGCTAAATTTTTCACCCTGTTTTAGACCTTGTTCAATAAATGGGATCTTATTTTTTTGATTCTGATCTAATATATCCTTACAATTTTGTAGAGCATAAATGAGAGGATATCCTCCTTCAAGCATTAAGCTTAATCCTCGATAAAATCTAGTAAAAATAACAATATTATAATAGTAGGAAAAAGTCTCGATTTTAATTAGATTAGCCAGGCTAATATTAATAATATCTTTTCTATAATAAAAAATAGCCAAAAACATGAGGATAATAATCGTAATAATATAAGCTCGATATTGGGAAATATAACCGCCAGATTGAATCAATAAATTCGAAAAAAAGGGAAGTTTGAGATCAAGATCACTGTAAATTAGTGAAAATTTTGGAATGAGATAGAGCAAGAGAAATAAGAAAATAATGATACCAATTACCAAAACAGTAAAGGGATAGATAGAGGAATTGATGAGTTTGTTTTTGATCTTTTCGATATTTTCTGCATAAGCCAAATAACGCTCTATACCGATAACTAAACTTCCTGTTTTTTCATTTGATTTAATAATTGCAATACATAAGTCCGGAAAATATGCCTCTTGATAAGACATGCTTTGAGACAGAGTTTTACCTGCTCTGAGTTGAGCATAAATAGGCTGTAGAACATCATGGTAAATTTGTCCTCTTTCCCGTAGTACATCTACGACCTCGACAATACTTAATCCAGATTCTAATAAGGTCTTAAACTCGTATAGGAAAATGGTTAGATTAAAATGAGGCCTATAAGAAAGATTTTTAAAAATATTGTGGCTTTTCATTTACCAGTTACCAATATCTGTATTATCGTTCTCGCCACCTAATTTTTTATCTTTACCAAATGAAAAGACGTCATAGTCACCATTATGTTGACTAGGTACATTATATTGATATGGTGTTCCCCATGGATCAGCAGGAATACTCTTTTTTAAATAAGGACCATTCCAACCTTGTAAATTATTTGGACAATTTAATAAAGCTTTTAGACCTTCCTCAGCTGTTGGATATCGCCCTGTATCTATTCTAAAATTGTCCAAAGCTTTAACAAATGTATCAATTTGGGCTTTTGCAGTCGTGACTTCAGACTTATTAATATTTTTAAATAACTTTGGACCAACTATTCCTGCTAGTAATCCAATAATTACAACAACAATTAATAACTCTAAAAGTGTAAACCCCAAACTATTCTTTTTCATATTTTTCAAGTGGTTAAATTTTATTAAACAAATTTTATCAAAAAGTTACAAAACAATAAAGAAAAACAAATCTAAAGTTAATATATTAAAAATTCTTATTTTTTAAATTTATAACATTAATTAATAAATATAAGATGTTGGTCACATTTTTATTCATCATATCATTTATTATTTTATCTAAGGTAGGAGAAATTAGAAATCTTGCCTGTTTGCTTTAATGAACCCGTAACTTTAAGATTGGCACTGTTGCATAGTACGTTTCATTGTTTTTACAAAATCACGTGGTACTTCGGGGCTTTGTAAACTTAAACTACCAAGTTTAAGCATCAGTTTAGGGGAGTATTGACGTTCTAAGCGGTGATAAATACATGTACAACTTGCACGGCTATGACCGGCTGCCATACATTTTAAATAGAAATCACGTTGAGCATTAGTTTTCTGACCTGCAAAGGCAATAGATGCAAATAATAATCCACCTAAAAGAACTGAATAATTATAAAGTGACATATATCTACTCGTGATTGTTTTTTTCATTATCCATATTTTGGCATAACTTTTTCAGGTTCAAAATCAGTTGATATCAACTTGCGGCTTCATCATAGTTAGAACTGTTTTAGAGGTCAAATTGATTTGAAGATGATCACT
>Ga0207696_1000492_pt1 | contig 33173 bp, 26 predicted proteins | sample KBSS54metaG_FD_184403 | JGI IMG/M metagenome (GOLD analysis project Ga0207696, IMG submission 184403) | Switchgrass rhizosphere microbial communities from Kellogg Biological Station, Michigan, USA - KBS S5-4 metaG (SPAdes) (version 2) | ecosystem: Host-associated > Plants > Roots > Rhizosphere >...
TGACGGATGCTGCCGCCAAAACGTTAGCGATGCTTAAACGCGCCCGTCAGTATTAATCTCAATCCTCACCCTTGAACATTCCGCTGGTATTGTAAGCGGAATGTTCATTTCATTTTTTGCCACGTTTTGCTCCTTTTCTGCTCCACTCCCTGCAATCAAGCTGAAACCCCCTCCCTTAAGTGATGCAATATTGTGCGATGTTGTGACTTTGATAACAAATCAGACCCATAAAATAGACAAAATGTTAACCCTGACTCAAAAATAGAATTTTCACTATTCATTAAAATGAAATAAATGTTTTATTTAAAGGGTCGTTAAATCAACTGTACGCATTGCCGGGGTCACCCCGGTACTTGACTCTAAAGCTATGCCAATATCGGGAGCCGCTATGTTTAACATTGCCTTACTGGGCGCAGGTCGCATCGGCCAGATCCACGCCGCCAATATTGCAGCCCACAAAGAGACCACCCTTTGGTCAGTTGTTGATCCGAACCAGGAAAACGCCAGCCGCATTGCCACGCTGTATCAGGCTCGCCAGCAGAGCGTAAGCGAAGCGATGGCCGACCCAAACGTCCACGCGGTGCTGATTGCCTCCGCCACCGACACGCACGCCGATTTAATTGAACTTGCCGCTTTCCACGGCAAAGCCATCTTCTGTGAAAAACCTGTCCACCTCGATTTGGCCCGCGTGCGTGACTGCCTGAAAGTGGTCAAAGAACGCGATGTGCCGCTATTCATCGGTTTTAACCGCCGCTTTGATCCTCAGTTTCGCCGCGTCAAAACCCAGGCTCAGCAAGGGCTGATTGGCAAACCTGAATCGCTGATGATTATTTCCCGCGACCCGTCGCCACCGCCTGCGGAATACGTGCGCGTTTCCGGTGGTATGTTCCGCGATATGACCATCCACGATTTCGACATGGCGCGTTTCATCATGGGTGAAGAGCCAGTGGCGATTTATGCCCAGGGCAGCAATCTGGTTGACCCGGCGATTGGCGAAGCGGGTGACATTGACACCGCTTTCATCGTGCTGAAGTACGCATCCGGCGCGCTTGCCACCATCGTCAATAGCCGCCGTTCGGCTTATGGCTACGATCAGCGCCTGGAATTGCACGGTTCAAACGGCTTGTTATGCGCGGGCAACATTCTGGAAAACCAGGTGCAGCATTTCGGTGCCAACGGCTGCAACAGCGCACTGCCTGAGCACTTCTTCCTGCAACGATACAAAGAGGCTTATGCCGCAGAGTGGCTGCATTTTGTCGCCATTTTACGTGGTGAAGCGAAGCCAGAGTGCAGCGGTGACGACGGTGAACGTGCGCTGTATCTGGCCGACAAGGCACTGGAATCCCTGCGTTGCCAGCGTGAAATAGCGTTGTAACTCCCGAACCCTACACACAAAGAGAGATAACAATGAAAAAAATTATTCTTGCTGCCCTCATCGCACTCGCTACCGCTCCGGCTTTCGCCGAAAACGAGCAAATTGTCTTTAGTACGCCAAACCTGGCGATGCCGTTTGAAGTGCATATGCAGCGCACTGCGGTAAAAGCCGCTAAAGAAATGGGCGTGCAGTTACAGGTGCTGGACAGCCAGGGCAGCTCACCTAAACAAGTGGCCGATCTTGAAAACGCCATTACGCGCGGCGCTCAGGGGTTTATCGTTTCACCCAACGACGTTAACGCGGTCTCCAGCGCAGTCAGTGAAATTCAGGATGCCAAACTTCCTGTCGTCACGCTCGACCGTACGGTCACCACCGAGAAAAAAGTGCCGCACTTTGGTGCCAATAACTATAAAGGCGGCCAGGCGGTGGCTGACTACGTGAAGTCGAAATTCCCCAATGGCGCGGAGATTATTCTGCTGACCGGCCAGCCAGGTTCTTCTTCCAACATTGAACGTACCAAAGGCATTCGCGACAGCCTGAAAGCCGGTGGCGATAAATACAAAATCGTCGCCGATCAGACCGGTAACTGGATGCGTTCCGAAGGGATGCGCATTGTAGAAAGCGTGCTGCCGTCACTGCCGAAAAAACCACAAGTCATTCTTTCTGCTAACGACGATATGGCGCTGGGTGCCATCGAAGCCCTTCAGGAACAAGGCGTGAAACCGGGCGAAATCATGGTCACCGGTTTTGATGCGGTGCCAGAAGCGCTGGCGCGTGTGCGCGATGGTTGGCTGCAAGTCACCGCCGATCAGCGTCCGGGCTACGCGGTGACCACCGCAATGAGCCAACTGGTTGCCAACATCCGCGAGAAAAAAGAGATCACCGGTGCCGATTACGCACCAACCATGATCACCAAAGAGAATCTGGATAAAGCTGAACGTATCGGCGAAGCCGGCAAATAGTATCCGTCATCTTTCAAGCTGCAGCTGTGTTGGCTGCCTTCCCGCACCCCAGTCACATAGTTCGCTATGTTCCTGGGGATGCGCTCAGTTGCCGCCGTGCTGCAGCTTGAAATCTAAAGGATACCTGCGGAAAGAGGAGCAGTCTGATGTCGCAATCCTTATTGAAAGTCAGCGAACTGGCGAAAAGCTTTTCCGGCGTTTGGGCGCTGAGCAATGCACAGCTCACCGTCGGGCAGGGGGAAATCCATGCGCTGCTCGGCGAAAATGGCGCGGGTAAATCCACGCTGTTGAAGGCACTGGCGGGCGCACAGCCGCAAACTCGTGGTGAAATCTGGTTTAACGGTGAAACGCTGGCGGTGGACGAGTCGCCGGTGGCCCGTCAGCAAAAAGGCATTATCACGATTTATCAGGAATTTAACCTGCTGCCGAATATGACGGTGGCGGAAAATATGTTTCTTGGGCGCGAACCACGCCGTCGCAATTTAATCGTCGATGCCAAAGCGGTAAACCAGGAAGCGCAGGTGATTCTTGATTATCTGCAACTCAACGTGGCACCGACCACAGCGGTGGCGCGCCTGAGCGTCGCCCAGCAACAGATGGTGGAAATTGCCCGTGCGTTAACCCTTAACGCCAAACTGATCATTATGGACGAACCTTCGGCGGCGCTGAGTGACAGTGAAGTCGAAAGCCTGCACCGCGTGGTGCGCGAACTAAAAGGCCGCGGCGTCAGCATTATTTACGTCACCCACCGCCTGCATGAAGTTTTCCAGCTTTGCGACCGTTTTACCGTGTTCCAGGACGGGCGCTACACCGGCTCCGGCGAAGTCGCAGGCACCAGTGTTGAACAAATTATTCGTCTGATGGTGGGGCGCGATGTGGTGTTTGACCGCCGTGACTCGAGCCTGACCCATCATGAAGATAAACCCATTCGCCTGTCCGTGAAGGGGTTAAGCCGTGAGAAACCGCCGCTTGATCCGCACGGCATCGCGCTTAAAGACATCAGTTTTCACGTGCACAGTGGCGAAGTTCTGGGGATTGCCGGGCTGGTGGGTGCAGGCCGTACCGAGGTGGCGCGTTGCCTGTTCGGCGCGGACAAATTCACCCAGGGAACTTTCGAGTTAGACGGCAAACCTTACCAGCCGCAAAACCCAATGTACGCGCTGGAGTGTGGCATTGCCCTGGTACCGGAAGACCGCAAAAAAGAGGGCGCGGTGCTGGGGTTATCGATTCGCGAAAACCTCACGCTATCAAGCCTGTCCTCGCTGCTGACCTGGCGCTATTTCGTCAGCCCGCGCAAAGAAGATGCGCTGATTGAAGCCTACCAAAAGGCGCTGCAAATCAAGATGGTCAACGCCGAACAGGAAGTGCGCAAGTTGTCCGGCGGCAATCAGCAAAAAGTGATTCTGGCGCGCTGCATGGCGCTCAACCCAAAAGTGCTGATTGTCGATGAACCGACGCGCGGTATCGACGTCGGCACTAAATCTGAAGTCCACCAGGTGCTGTTTGATATGGCTAAACAAGGCGTCGCGGTGATTGTTATCTCCTCAGACTTACCTGAAATCCTTGCGGTTTCCGACCGGATCATCACCCTCAGCGAAGGGCGGGTGACCGGCGAATTACACGGTGACGACGCTAACGAAGAACGGCTGATGACCCTGATGGCTATCAACCACCACGCTTTAAACGCCGCATAACGGGGGAGCCCATGACACAGATGATTTCCAAAACTCAGGCTCCGGCGAAGGGCGCATCGCGCTTTGATCCGATTGCCTTCTTTGAACGCTTTGGTGTGCTGATATTTATGATTCTGCTGCTGGTGTTCTTCCAGTTGCAAAACAGCAACTTCCTTAGCGAACGTAATATTTTCAACATCCTGACCGAAGTGTCGATCTACGGGATCATTGCCGTCGGCATGACCTTTGTGATCCTCACGGCGGGTATCGATCTCTCGGTGGGGTCGATTCTGGCGGTGTGCGCCATGACTGCCGCTTATGTGATTAAAGGCGACAACTTTACCACCGTGGATGCCGACGCATGGGGTGGTTTTAGCTGGTTGCTGGGGCTGGGGATTTGCCTCGCGATCGGCACGTTTATCGGTTTTCTGCATGGCCTTGGCGTCACGCGTCTGCGTCTGCCGCCGTTTATCGTCACGCTCGGTGGTATGACGATTTGGCGCGGCCTGACGCTGGTGATTAACGATGGTGCGCCTATCGCGGGCTTTGACGCTGGTTATCGCTGGTGGGGGCGCGGGGATATTCTCGGCATATCTGTGCCGATCTGGATTTTCGCCATCGTTTCTATTCTTGGCTATCTGGCGCTGCATAAAACCCGCTGGGGCCGCTTTGTCTATGCGATTGGCGGCAACCCCGAAGCGGCGCGCCTGGCTGGGGTCAACGTTAAACGGGTACTGGTCAGCGTTTATGTGGTGATTGGTTGTCTGGCGGGGCTTGCCGGGTTTGTGCTCAGTGCGCGTCTGGGCAGTGCCGAAGCGGTGGCGGGTATCTCGTTTGAGCTGCGCGTGATTGCCTCGGTGGTGATTGGCGGCACCTCGTTGATGGGCGGCTACGGGCGCATCAGCGGCACGATTATCGGTGCCATCATCATGGGCATTCTGATTAACGGGCTGGTGCTGATGAACGTCTCGGCTTACTACCAGCAAATTATTACCGGTCTGATCATCGTACTGGCGGTAGCGTTTGATACCTACGCCAAGAGCCGTCGTGGCGCGATTTAATCCAGGAACACACTATGAAAAAAGTCAGGATTGGTTTAATCGGCACCGGTTATATCGGCAAAGCCCATGCGATTGCTTACGCCCAGGCACCGACCGTATTTGATTTGCGCGGCGAGTTGGTGCGCGAAATGGTGGCAGAAGTGACGCCTGAACTGGCCGCCACACGTGCCGCCGCTTTTGGATTTAACCGCTCAACCGGCAACTGGCGCGAGCTGGTGGCGGATCCAAATATTGACGTGGTGGATATTTGCTCACCGAACCATCTGCATAAAGAGATGGCGCTGGAGGCGATTCGCCACGGCAAACACGTTTACTCGGAAAAGCCGCTGGCGCTTAACGCCCGTGATGCCCGATTGATGGTCGATGCGGCGCATTGTGCCGGAGTGAAAACTCTCGTCGGCTTCAATTACATGAAAAACCCCACCGCGCAGCTGGCAAAACAGATTATCGAGCGCGGGGAAATTGGCGAGGTTATCCACTTTTACGGCACCCATAACGAAGACTATATGTCTGACCCGCTCGCGCCGATTCACTGGCACTGCTTCAAAGAGACGGCTGGCCTTGGGGCGCTTGGCGATCTCGCGGCGCATATCGTCAATATGGCGCAGTACCTGGTGGGGGATATCCAGCAAGTTTGTGGCGACCTGAAAACCGTGGTGCCACAGCGCCCGGCACAGGCAGGCAGCAGCGAGATGGTCGCCGTGGAAAACGAAGATCAGGCACACGCCATGGTGCGTTTTGAGGGCGGGGCGCAGGGTGTGATTGAAACCTCCCGCGTGGCTTGTGGGCGCAAAATGGGACTGACCTGGACGGTGACGGGAACCAAAGGCGCGATCACTTTTACCCAGGAGCGCATGGCAGAGCTGAAGCTGTATCTGCAAAGCGATCCTGAAGGCCGCCAGGGGTTCCGCACGCTGCTCGTCGGCCCGGCGCATCCTGACTACGGCGCGTTCTGTATGGGCGCGGGTCATGGCATTGGTTTTAACGATCAGAAAACCGTCGAAGTGCGTGATTTGATCGACGGGATCGCCGCTGACGCGCCAATGTGGCCGGACTTTGAAGAGGGCTGGAAGGTGTCGCGCATCCTCGATGCTATCGCCCTGTCTCACCAGAGTGGCCGCTGGGTAAACGTATCTGAAATTGTTTGAGGACGGAGCATGAAACAAAAGCAGTTAGATCTGATTTGCATGGGGCGAGTCGCGGTTGATCTCTACAGCCAGCAGATTGGCGCACGCCTCGAGGATGCCAGCAGTTTCGCCCGCTATTTGGGCGGTTCATCGGGGAATGTCGCTTACGGAACGGCACGACAGGGGCTGAAGTCGTCGATGCTGGCTCGCGTTGGCGACGAGCATATGGGGCGTTTTCTGCGTGAGGAACTGACGCAAGTCGGTTGTGATACCAGCCATCTGATTACCGATACCGAACGGCTCACCGCGCTGGTGCTGCTCGGCATCAAAGACCGGGACACCTTTCCGCTGATTTTTTACCGCGATAACTGCGCGGATATGGCGATTACCGCCAGTGATTTTAGCGAGGAGTACATTGCTTCGGCGCGTTGTCTTGCCATCACCGGAACCCATCTTTCCCATCCCGCGACCCGCGAGGCGGTGCTGACCGCGCTGAACTATGCGCGGCGCAACGAAGTGCGCACCGCACTGGACATTGACTACCGTCCGGTGCTCTGGGGGCTGACGGCGCTGGGCGATGGGGAAACGCGTTTTATCGCCGCCCAGCAAGTCACACAGCAACTGCAATCGGTGCTGCATCTGTTTGATGTGATTGTCGGCACGGAGGAAGAGTTCCACATTGCTGGCGGCTCGACGGACACACTTACTGCCCTGAAACAGGTGCGTGAAGTGAGCGGCGCAACACTGGTGTGTAAGCGTGGTGCACAAGGCTGTTCGGTGTTTACCGGCCAGATCCCGGACTCGCTGGACGGCGGCATTAATGTCACGGGCGTGCGGGTTGAAGTGCTGAATGTGCTGGGGGCGGGCGATGCGTTTATGTCCGGCCTGATGCGTGGTTATCTCAATGATGAAGGCTGGGAGCAGGCGTGTCGTTACGCGAACGCCTGTGGCGCACTGGTGGTTTCACGCCACGGTTGTGCGCCAGCCATGCCGAGCAAAGTGGAGCTTGATGACTATTTAGCCCGCGAACAGCAAGTGCCACGCCCCGATCTTGACGCGCGTCTGAATCATCTGCATCGCGTAACCACTCGCCGCCGGCAGTGGCCGGAACTGTGCGTAATGGCCTTTGATCATCGCAGTCAGCTTGAAGATATGGCATTGAGCTGCGGGGCAGATTTAAAGCGCATTCCGGCGCTGAAGCAGCTGATTTTGCAGGCCAGCCGTGAGGCGGCAAAGCATGCCGAACTGGAAGGGAAAGCTGGTCTGTTGTGCGACGGGACCTTCGGCCAGGATGCACTGAATGCCATTACTGGCGAAGGGTGGTGGATTGGCCGCCCAATCGAGCTACCCGGTTCGCGCCCGCTGGAGATGGAACACGGCAATATTGGCTCGCAGCTGATTAGCTGGCCGCAGGAACACATCGTCAAATGTCTGGTGTTCTTCCATCCGGAAGACGCTCACGCTTTGCGCCTTGAGCAAGAGCAAAAGGTGGCGGAGGTGTATCGCGCCTGTTGCCAGTCCGGCCATGAATTACTGCTGGAAGTGATTTTGCCCGCCGACATGCCGCGCAGCGATGATCTTTATTTGCGAGCGATCTCGCGCTTCTACAACCTCGGTATTTATCCGGACTGGTGGAAATTGCCGCCGCTTAGCAGCCAGGGATGGGAAGCCTTGAGCGAGCTGGTAGAAAAACGCGATCCGCATTGCCGTGGCGTCGTCATTCTTGGACTGGATGCGGCAGTGGAAGTGCTGCGCGCCGGATTTAATGCGGCGGCAGATTATCCGATTGTGAAAGGTTTTGCGGTAGGGCGCACCTTGTTTGGTGAAGCGTCGCAGGCCTGGTTAAAACGCGAGATTGATGATGCGCAACTGATTGCCCGTATCCGGGACAACTACCTGCGGTTGATAGCCTTATGGCGTGCACGCGGGCAGACACAATTCTAAGGAGAAGATCATGACTGTACATTTAGGCATTAACCCACTGACCTGGACCAATGACGACCTGCCTTCACTGGGTGCTGACACTTCGCTGGAAACTTGCCTGAGCGAAGGGAAAGAAGCCGGTTTTGCAGGCTTTGAACTGGGGAATAAATTCCCGCGTGAGGCGCGTGTTCTGGGGCCAATTCTGGATAAGCATCAGCTGAAACTGGTCTCCGGCTGGTACTCGGGCCGCCTGCTGGAACGTTCCGTTGAAGAAGAAATTGAGGCGGTGCAGCCCCATTTAACGCTGCTGCGCGAACTGGGAGCAAAGGTGTTGGTGTTTGCTGAAGTCTCTGGTTGTATTCACGGTGAGCAGCAAACGCCGGTTCACCTGCGCCCGCGTTTCCCTGCTGAACGTTGGGCAGAATATGGCGAAAAGCTGACGGCTTTTGCGCGCTACACCCAACAACAGGGCGTACAAATTGCCTACCATCACCATATGGGAACAGTGATTGAGAGCGCTCAGGATGTGGATAACCTGATGACTCACACCGGGCCAGAAGTCGGTTTGTTGCTCGATACCGGTCACCTTACTTTTGCCGGGGCCTCGCCACTGAAAGTCGCCGAGCGCTGGATTGAGCGCATCAATCATGTGCACTGCAAAGACGTGCGCGCTGACGTGCTGGCAGATGTTAAAAACCGCAAGACCAGTTTCCTCGATGCCGTGCTGAGTGGCGTTTTCACCGTACCGGGCGACGGTTGCGTGGATTACCCGCCGATTATGGCGCTGCTGAAAAAACAAGGTTACAGCGGCTGGCTGGTGGTGGAAGCGGAGCAAGATCCGGCGATCGCCCATCCGCTGACTTACGCACGCCTGGGCTACAACAACCTCAGCAAACTGGCGCGGGATGCCGGGCTGATTTAACTGTGCTGATTTAAGGAGTACCGATGTCCAGATTACTTTCGCGCTGGCAACAGCCAGACGAGCAGGGGCGTACGCAACACATTACGCCGCATACGGCAGGCTGGGGATATGTCGGTTTTGACGTTTATCAACTGCGTGAAGGGCAGCGCCTGGAATTGCCCGCAGTGGATGACGAGCGTTGCCTGGTGTTGGTGGCAGGACGCGCCACCATCGACACGCCTTATGCACGTTTCCCGGAAATTGGTGACCGTATGAGCCCGTTTGAGCGGCGTAAACCGTGGGCGGTGTATGTCACAAGCGGCGAAACGGTGCAAGTCGAAGCGCTGACCCAGCTTGAACTGGCGGTATGTTCGGCACCGGGTAAAGGCACGCACAAAACACGGCTTATCGCGCCGCAAGATATTGCTGCCGAGGCGCGGGGTAAAGGCCATAACCAGCGCTATGTGCATAATATTCTGCCGGAAGATAAAGCCGCCGACAGCTTGTTGGTTGTCGAAGTGTATACCAATGAAGGCTGCACCAGCTCTTATCCCAGCCATAAGCACGACACGGATAACCCGCCCAACGAAACCTATCTTGAGGAGACGTATTACCATCGCCTCAACCCGTCGCAGGGTTTCTGTATGCAGCGTGTGTATACCGATGACCGTTCACTGGACGAGTGCATGGCGGTCTATGACAAAGACGTGGTGAAGGTGCCGAAGGGATATCATCCGGTGGCCACTATGGCGGGTTATGACAGCTATTATTTGAACGTGATGGCTGGGCCGGTTCGCAAGTGGATGTTTACCTGGGAGCAGGATCATGCCTGGGTAAATAGCGAGGAATATCAGGGGTAGACGCGGGTATTAACTGAAAAGGGTGGATGCCATATAGCATCCACCCTTTTTTAGGCTTTTAGTGCAGGATTTTCGCCAGGAAGTCTTTCGCTCGCTCAGACTGCGGATTGTTGAAGAAGTCTTCTTTATTGGAATCTTCGACAATCTTCCCTTCATCCATAAAGATCACGCGGTTCGCCACTTTACGGGCAAAGCCCATTTCGTGTGTCACCACCATCATGGTCATGCCTTCGTTTGCCAGTTCGACCATCACGTCCAGCACTTCGTTGATCATCTCGGGATCAAGCGCGGAAGTTGGTTCGTCAAACAGCATGGCAACCGGGTCCATACACAACGCGCGCGCAATCGCCACACGTTGCTGCTGGCCGCCGGAAAGCTGCGCCGGGAACTTATCGGCATGCGCCGTCAGCCCAACGCGCTCGAGCAACTTAAGCCCTTTTTTACGCGACTCTTCTTTGTTGCGCTTCAGCACTTTCACTTGTGCCAGCGTCAGGTTTTCAATAATCGACAGATGCGGGAAAAGCTCAAAATGTTGGAACACCATGCCAACGTGCGAGCGCAATTCAGCCAGATTGGTTTTCTTGTGGTTTACCTGCGTGCCGTTTACCACGATCTCGCCTTTTTGCACCGGTTCCAGACCGTTGACGGTTTTGATCAGTGTTGATTTACCGGAACCAGACGGCCCACAAACTACCACCACTTCGCCTTTTTTAACGCTCGTTGAGCAGTCGGTTAGCACCTGAAAGTGACCGTACCATTTAGAAACATTTTTCAGGGAAATCATTACACTGTCCTTTTCTTCAAGTAGGTAACCAACAGCGAGGCACTCAAACTGATGACGAAATACACCAAACCGGCAAACAGAATCATCTCAACCTGGGTTCCGTCGCGCTCGCCAATGGTGGTCGCGGTACGGAAGAAATCAGCCAGGCTTAATACATATACCAGCGACGTATCCTGGAATAAGACGATGCCCTGGGTTAACAGTAACGGCACCATCGCGCGGAAGGCTTGTGGCAGGATAATCAGTTTCATTGACTGCCAGTGTGTCATCCCGAGCGCCAGCGCGGCATGAGACTGCCCGCGTGAAATGCTCTGAATACCGGCACGAATAATTTCGGAATAGTAGGCGGCTTCAAACATCGAGAAGGCGACCATCGCCGAAATCAGGCGGATGTCCGTCTGTGGCGAAAGCCCCAGTACTTTCTGTAAGAAACCCGGCACCACCAGATAGAACCACAGCAGCACCATCACCAGCGGGATAGAACGGAAAACGTTGACGTAGGCGCTGGCAAACCAGGCGATTGGCTTGATTGGCGACAGGCGCATCACCGCCAGCAAGGTTCCCCACACGATACCGATGACCACCGCAGTGACCGTGATTTTCAGGGTAATAATTAACCCCTGAATCAGGTATGGCATAGCGGGTAAAATTGAAGTCCAGTCAAAATCGTACATTATTTGCCTCCCATGTTGCCAGGCAGGCGAATTTTACGTTCAACCACATACATCACCAGCATAATCACGGCGTTAATCAGCACATAAGCAAGTGTGATGGCGGTAAAGGATTCGTAGGCGTGAGCAGAGTAGTCGAGCAATTTACCGGCTTGCGCGGCCATATCGACCAGGCCAATGGTTGATGCGATGGCCGAGTTCTTCACCAGGTTCATCATCTCAGAGGTCATTGGCGGCACAATCACGCGGTAGGCATTCGGCAGCAAAACATAACGATAGGCTTGCGGCAGGGTCAGCCCCATCGCGAGTGCCGCGTTTTTCTGCCCGCGAGGTAGCGATTGAATAGCAGCACGAACTTGTTCGCAGACACGAGCGGCGGTAAACAGACCGAGGCAAATCATCGACGAGAGGAAGAATTGTATATTCGGGTCAAGCTCAGACTTAAACCACATGCCGAGGTTTTCGGGCAGTAATTCCGGCACCACTAAGTACCAGGTAAAAAACTGCACGATAAGCGGCACATTACGGAATAACTCGACATACAGTGTGCCCATACCCGAAAGCCATTTATTCGGGACGGTACGCAAAATACCGAACAGTGAGCCGACAAAGAAAGCGATTATCCATGCGCAGATGGACAAGGCAACGGTGACCTGGAAGCCATTCCAGATCCAGCCCAGATAAGTGGTGTTGCCGAACGGGGCGGGCTGTAAAAATATTCCCCAGTTCCAGTCTATAGACATAACGTACTCCGAGAAAAAATTGAGGGTAGCACTAGCGCTACCCTCGAAGATTGATGAGAAGCTTGCACCCGTATTTCAGGTCGTTGCCTGAAATTTTGGGTACTTTCACGCCGGATGGGGAACGGCCATCCGACGCATAGTCTGTCCGAGCTTCAGTTCGTCAATCGAGAGGGCAAGGTCATCCCGGCCCCTGGTTCTATACCCGTTATCCTTCAAGCTGCAGGGGTGTTGGCTGCAACTCGAATGCTAACGGGTATGATTAATTAACTGCTTTATCGTTTGGTGTTTTGAACAAGGCTTTCATGTCGTCAGACAGCGCGAAGTTCATGTTGATGTTTTTCGGTGGGATTGGGTTCATGAACCACTTATCGAACCATTTAGCTGCTTCACCGGACGTTTGTGTCTGAGCAATGGTGTCATCCATCAGCTTTTTAAAATCAGCATCGTCTTTACGCAACATACAGCCGTACGCTTCGTGTGATTGCGGAGTGCCAACGATTTCCCAGTTATCCTGTTTCTTCGCTTTTGCACGCTCACCGGCTAACAGGGCATCATCCATCATAAAGGCGACAGCACGGCCACTTTCCAGGGTGCGGAACGAGTCACCGTGGTCTTTGGCGCTGATAATGCGCATGTCCATTTTCTTCTCTTCATTCAGCTTGTTAAGCAGAACTTCAGAAGTGGTACCGGAGGTCACAACCACCGCTTTGCCTTTCAGATCGGCAAAGTCTTTAATCTCGCCGCCTTTCTTAACCAGCAAACGAGTACCTACCACGAAGATAGTGTTGGAGAACGAGGCTTGTTTCTGGCGTTCCAGGTTATTGGTGGTTGAACCGCACTCAAAATCGAAAGTCCCGTTTTGCAGCAATGGAATACGGTTCTGAGAGGTAATCGGGATCAACTTAACTTGCAGGTCAGGTTTGTTGAGTTTTTTCTTTACCGCTTCAACGATGGCATTGGAATAAGCCTGTGAATAGCCGACCACTTTCTGTTGATTATCGTAGTAAGAGAAAGGAACGGAAGATTCACGGTGACCGACCACAATAACGCCATTAGCGGCAATCTTATCCAGAGTGCTTTGTTGAGCAGCAGGTTTCGCATCTTCAGCGTGCGCGATACCCGCGCCTAAACCCATAACCAGCAAAGCTGAGGCTAGTTTACGTAATTGCATGACCAACTCCTTTGTCCTAATGCCACAGGGCATTGATACCTGATGTGAATGTTATTTTGTTGTTGTGTGTTACTAAAACAGGGTGAAACTTGTTCTTTTGTTAACATTTAACATAGCTTGATGTAAAGAATTTGCTATCCAGATGTTTATTTTTGCGAAGTGCGCCGCACCGTTTAAAGGCAAAAATATCTCCTTGCACTACTTTAGTGCTCGTAATGTCATTGTTTGGTGCAGCTCAATGCTTCCTGCTACCCATAGGGTTTGGTTTCAGCATTTTGTTTGTTTCTAATGAGTAAATATTTGCAAAGGTTGTGCCAGAAATAAAAAAGGCCAGCAGTAGCTGGCCATTTTTAGGATGATGCGGGGTTAAAACTTGCGGCGAGAACGAAGAGCCAGCAGAACCGAGGCAAAGCCAAATATCAATGTCAGCCCCCACAGCGGCCAGTCACCGAAGCGCGCATACGGCGTAATACCGCGCGTTGGCGTGACCTTCGCTTCCAGCACTTCGCGCGTAAACTGCGGGATGACTGCATCGACATCGCCATCAGCATTCACCACGGCAGTGATGCCGTTGTTAGTGCTGCGCAGCAGTGGACGACCCAATTCCAGCGAGCGCATGCGTGCCATCTGGAAATGCTGCCACGGGCCAATCGACTTACCGAACCACGCATCGTTGGAAATGGTCAGCAGGAAGTCTGTGTCCGGACGGAAGTTATCACGCACTTGTTCGCCAAGGATGATTTCATAACAGATAGCAGGCGTGAGCTTGATACCGTTGGCTGCAAGTTGTGGCTGTAAATACGGGCCACGGCTAAATGATGACATCGGCAAATCAAAGAACGGGGCCAGCGGGCGCAGAATGGATTCCAGCGGCACAAACTCACCAAACGGTACCAGGTGGTTTTTGTTGTACCGATCGGCGCTGTTGTAGCTGTACTGGTTACCTTCACCCAGCGTGATAATGGTGTTGTAGGTGTCGTAGCGGTTTTGTTTATTCAAACGCGCGTCAACAATACCGGTAATCAGCGAGCTGTGTTTAGAGCGCAGCAGGTCGTCCATCATCGTCAGGAATTGCTGCTGGTTTATCTCCAGATCCGGGATTGCCGATTCAGGCCAGATAATCAGCTGGGATTTACCCATCTGCGGCTGTGTTTTATCGAGGTAAATCTTCAGCGTATTCAGCAACTGGTTTTCATCCCATTTCAGGGATTGTGGAATATCGCCCTGAACCATCGCGACATCGACGGTGCGTTCAGGCTGCGGTTGATACCACTGAATCGAACGTAATGGCCACGGTAGCAGCAACAACGCAGCGGCAATGACCGCAGGACGCCAGTTGCGTTCATGCAGTGCATAAACCAACAAGCCGCTGATAACCATCAGCAGGAAGGTGATGCTTTCGACGCCAAGAATTGGCGCAATGCCTTTTAGCGGACCATCAATCTGGCTATAACCAAATTGCAGCCACGGGAAACCGGTTAATACCCAGCCGCGCAGGAATTCAGTGAGTTGCCATAGCATGGGTGCTGCAATAGCCACACGCCACCACGTCGTTTTCGGGCAGAGTTTACTGAGGAAACCGCCAAATAAGCCGGTATATAACGACAAGTAAGCGGCAAGCAAAACCACCAAAAAGATATTCACCGGGCCAGGCATACCACCAAATTGCGCGATACTGACATACACCCAGTTTATGCCTGAGCCAAATAGCCCCAGCCCCCAGAAGAAACCAATCCAGGCGCTTTGAATAGGACGGCGATTGAGAGTCAGCCCCTGAAGCCCAGCCAAAGAAAGAATGGCGGCAGGCCAGAAATCGTAAGGGGAGAAAGCCAGCGTTCCGCAGGCACCAAAAAGCAGCGCCAGCAACAGACGAACGCGCTGGCGTCGAAGGAGTAGGGCTATAGCCATCTTTAAATTAATCTTCCAGTTTCGGTTGTGGCGAGTCGTCCGGAATTCTGACATGAACCTGAATCACACGGCGGCTATCTGCCATCGCGACTTTAAACTGATAACCATCAATTTCAATGGTTTCGCCACGGGCAGGTAAGTGGCCAAAGGCCTGCATCACTAATCCACCAATGGTATCCACTTCGTCATCATTGAAATGGGTAGCGAAGGTGTCGTTGAAATCTTCGATTGAGGCCAAAGCACGGACCGTCCATGTATGGCGGCTTAGCTGGCGGAAATCGCTATCTTCTTCGTCGTCGTACTCATCTTCAATTTCCCCGACAATCAGTTCGAGAATATCTTCGATAGTCACAAGGCCGGAAACCCCGCCAAACTCATCAATCACAATCGCCATGTGGTAGCGCTGCTGACGAAACTCTTTCAGCATGCGGTCAACACGCTTACTTTCTGGCACAACAACGGCCTGACGTAACACTTTTTCCATGCTAAATGGCTCAGTATCGCTGCGCATAAACGGCAGCAGATCTTTGGCCATCAGAATCCCTTCGATATGATCTTTGTCTTCACTGATCACCGGGAAGCGGGAGTGTGCTGATTCGATGATCACATCGAGGCATTCGTCCAGCGTCTGGTTGTGTTTGAGCGTTACCATTTGCGAGCGAGGGATCATGATGTCGCGGACGCGTTGGTCGGCGATGTCCATCACGCCTTCGAGCATGTCGCGGGTATCCTGATCGATCAGATCATTTTGCTCAGAATCACGGATGAGTGTCAGCAGATCGTCACGGTTTTTAGGTTCACCGTGGAATAGCTGGTTGAGAATCAGGGAAAAGAATCCCTTCTTACTGGCAGGCGTGTCACTGTTTTGTGAGTTGTCGTCGCTCATGGCGTTTGGTTTGAGGCCTCTCGATAATGAATTGATAACAGGCAGTTTAATCGTGCACTGCCTGCGGTTCTGCGCTCAGAAGGGTTAACCCTACAGAGACTATTCTTTCTCGGCAATGTACGGATCAGCATACCCAAGAGCAAGCATTATCTCTGTTTCCAGGGATTCCATCTCTTCGGCTTCCTCATCTTCAATATGATCATAGCCAAGCAGATGCAAACTACCGTGGATGACCATATGTGCCCAATGTGCATCCAGCGGTTTTTGCTGCTCTTTTGCTTCTTGTTCCACCACCTGACGGCAAATAATCAGGTCGCCCAGTAACGGAAGTTCAATGCCTGGCGGGGCTTCAAACGGGAACGAAAGCACGTTGGTGGATTTATCTTTCCCACGGTAAGTGAGGTTCAGATCGTGGCTCTCTGCATCATCCACCAGGCGAATCGTAACTTCTGATTCTTCCTGAAACTGTGGAATGACCGCATCAAGCCAGGTCTGAAATTGTTCTTCCGTTGGCAGGCCGCTTGCGTCTTCACACGCGACCTGTAAATCCAGTATTACCTGACTCATTTACTCTCCTGAGCGGCAGCATTGATTGCCATCGCTTCTCGCTTGCGCTCTGCTGCGAGTTCATCTTTACGAACCTGTTCGGCGTTTTCCCACGCTTCATAGGCATTCACAATGCGTGCCACCACCGGGTGGCGTACTACGTCTTCGCTGTTAAGGAAGTTAAAACTGATTTCATCGACTTCGGCCAGCACCTCAATGGCGTGGCGCAGGCCGGATTTCAGATTTTTTGGCAAATCGATTTGGGTGACATCACCAGTAATTACTGCTTTGGAGTTGAAGCCAATGCGCGTCAGGAACATCTTCATCTGTTCGATGGTGGTGTTCTGGCTTTCATCAAGAATGATGAAAGCATCGTTTAATGTACGCCCACGCATGTAGGCCAATGGTGCGACTTCAATAACATTGCGCTCCATTAGCTTTTCAACGCGCTCAAAACCGAGCATCTCAAACAGGGCGTCGTAAAGCGGACGCAAGTAAGGGTCGACTTTTTGGCTTAAATCGCCAGGCAGGAAGCCCAGTTTTTCACCGGCTTCGACGGCTGGGCGCGTCAGCAGAATACGACGGATATCTTGACGTTCCAGCGCATCCACTGCCGCAGCAACTGCGAGGTACGTTTTACCGGTACCAGCAGGGCCGACGCCAAAGGTGATGTCATGGTCGAGAATATTGGCGATGTATTGCGCCTGATTTGGCGTGCGTGGCTTGATAACGCCACGTTTGGTCTTGATATTGACCGCTTTGCCGTACTCAGGAACACTTTCGGCAGACTGTTCCAGGACGCGAATTTCTTTGATGGCGAGATGGATTTGTTCAGGGGTTATATCCTGAGTCTCGCCGCGCATCGGTGCGGTATCAACGTACAGATTGCGCAGAATATCTGCCGCGGCGTTTACTAAAATCGGGCGACCCGTGAGCTTGAAGTGATAGTCGCGACGGTTGATTTCGATCCCCAGCCGACGTTCAAGCTGCTTGATGTTGTCATCAAATGGGCCACACAGGCTTAGCAGACGCGCATTGTCTGCGGGTTCTAGCGTAATTTCACGTGTTTCGATATTCAAACTTATCCTCGGGGTCACTCTGGGCCAGTTGAAGGAGTTGCTGCATTAACGCAGGCCATAAAAAGATTATTTACGGCGAGTGAAGATGGTGCAAGCCTGGTTTTTGATATTTGGGTGGCTGATTCAGAATGCAAGTGCAAATACTGAAAATGCCCGTCGGTTCACGGCGTTAGTGAACCGACGGGCAAAGCAGGGAGGAATTAAGGCTGATAAATTCCAACGCCGATTTCATTTTCTTTACGAGTGCGGGCAATAACTGACTCCGGAGACTCGGCAATACGCAGGCCCATCTGGTCTTCGGTGCGCACGACTTTTCCGCGCAGTGAGTTGTTAGTAGCCACTTCAGTAATTTCGACATCGACAAATTTACCGACCATGTCCGGGGTGCCCGCAAAGTTGACGCCACGGTTGTGTTCGGAACGACCGGTCAGCTCCATAATGTTTCTGCGTGACGTGCCTTCAACCAGAATGCGTTGTGTGGTGCCAACCATTTTCCGGCTCAACTCCATTGCTTGCTGATTGATGCGGTCTTGCAGAATATACAGACGCTGTTTTTTCTCTTCTTCTGGCACGTCGTCAACCATATCGGCGGCGGGGGTGCCAGGGCGTGAGGAGAAGATGAAGCTGTAGCTGACGTCAAAATTCACATCGGCAATCACTTTCATGGTTTGCTCGAAGTCCTGCTGGGTTTCACCAGGGAAGCCAACGATAAAGTCAGAGCTAATCTGGATATCTGGACGGGCTGCGCGTAGCTTGCGAATCGTCGATTTGTATTCAAGAGCGGTATGGGTACGACCCATCAGGTTCAACACACGGTCTGAACCACTTTGAATCGGCAGATGCAGGAAACTCACCAGCTCAGGCGTATCACGATAAACCTCGATGATATCGTCGGTGAATTCAATCGGGTGGCTGGTGGTAAAACGAATACGGTCAATACCGTCAATTGCCGCCACCAGGCGCAGCAGTTCTGCGAATGAACAGATACCACCATCGAAAGTCGGCCCGCGGTAAGCATTCACGTTTTGGCCAAGCAGATTCACTTCACGCACGCCTTGCGCTGCGAGTTGTGCGATTTCAAACAGCACATCATCACACGGGCGGTTCACTTCCTCACCGCGGGTATAAGGCACCACGCAGTAAGTACAATACTTGTTACAGCCTTCCATAATAGAAACGAAAGCGGTCGGGCCATCGGCTTTTGGCTCTGGCAGACGGTCAAACTTTTCGATTTCCGGGAAACTGACGTCAACGATTGGGCTACGGTTGCCACTAACTTTGTTGATCATTTCCGGTAAGCGATGCAGGGTTTGCGGTCCGAAAACGATATCAACATAGTGCGCGCGACTGCGGATCAGCTTGCCTTCCTGGGAAGCAACGCAGCCGCCAACGCCGATAATGATATCGGGATTTTTGCGCTTTAAGAGTTTCCAACGGCCAAGCAGATGGAATACTTTTTCCTGGGCCTTTTCACGGATAGAGCAGGTATTGAGCAGCAATACGTCCGCTTCTTTTGGGTTATCCGTGAGGATATAGCCATGCGTGCTGTTCAGCAGATCGGCCATCTTCGATGAATCGTATTCGTTCATCTGACAGCCCCAGGTTTTGATATGGAGTTTTTTTGTCATCGACTTGCCATTGCTCAGTTAAAGCCAGGAATTCAGGCCGCGTATTGTAATGCTTTGGCCTTGATGTGACCAGCCTACGAAACCGGCGTAAAAATCCGGTAGAATCAGGATAGACAATTTAAGGACAAAATCATCATGTTGAACCAGCCAATAGATGTTGCGGTAGTCGGCGGGGGGATGGTCGGCGCGGCTGCCGCTCTTGGTCTCGCGCAAAATGGTTTTCAAGTGGCAGTTATTGAGCATCAGGCGCCTGCTGCCTTTGACGCCACAAGCCAACCCGATGTGCGTATTTCGGCTATCAGCAGCGCGTCAGTGGGTTTACTGAAATCGCTAGGTGTCTGGCAGGCGATTCGGGCAATGCGTACACATGCGTATCGCCAGCTTGAAACCTGGGAGTGGGAAAGCGCACACGTGAGCTTTAATGCCCAGGAGCTTGGACTGCCAGAACTGGGTTATATGGTTGAAAACCAGGTTTTGCAGCTGGCTTTATGGCAGGCGCTGGAAGCCCATCCGAACGTTACGTTGCTCTGCCCGGCTCAAATTGACCGTATGCACGGGCAAGCAGGGAAGTGGACGCTGCATTTTGCGGATGAGCAGACCTTAACGGTGCCGATGGTGATTGGTGCTGATGGTGCGAATTCACAGGTGCGCCGCTGGGCGGGCATTGGTATTCATGCCTGGCAATATCGCCAGTCTTGCATGTTAATTACCGTGAAGTGCGAGTCTCAGCCTGGCGACAGTACCTGGCAGCATTTCACACCAGCAGGGCCGCATGCGTTTTTACCGTTGTTCGATAATTGGGCATCTCTGGTGTGGTACGACTCACCGGCTCGAATTCGCCAGTTGCAAAATATGTCGATGCCGCAGCTGCAAAAAGCCATTCAAGCGAATTTTCCTGAACGCTTAGGCAAAGTCACTCCCGTCGCCAGTGGCGCATTCCCGCTGACGCGTCGCCATGCGTTGCAATACACGCAACAAGGTTTGGCGCTGATTGGTGACGCTGCGCATACCATTCACCCGTTAGCCGGGCAGGGGGTAAATCTCGGTTATCGTGATGTGGAAGCGCTGCTTGATGTGATGATCAATGCGCGTAGTTATGGGGAGAATTGGGCGGATGCGCGAGTGTTAAAACGCTACCAGACGCGCAGGCAAGCGGATAATTTCCTGATGCAAAGCGGCATGGATCTGTTCTACGCCGGTTTCAGTAACAACTTAGGGCCGCTGCGAGTCATTAGAAATCTGGGGCTGATGGCAGCAGAACGCGGCGGTGTACTGAAACGCCAGGCGTTGAAGTATGCGTTAGGGCTTTAAAATTACCGGGAGCTTAAAGCAATCGTGAAAACAGAGGTTGTCGAACGCCTTCCGTTTCTAGAAAACCCTGATACCAGACACTACCTGTTTCAGTAACCAGAGATTCACATTGCCATTTATTGGTCATTATTAGATAGAGCATGTATGTGCTTTTACTCACGGCATACAGCAAGCACAACAACACTGGCAGAGCGATCATCACAAGCATGGGCGTGGTGCGTTCAGGCTTGATGAAGTCCTGTGCCAGAATGGCTATTGATGCGCACTGCATGAGAGTTTTTGCCACAAAGCAGCGGACGAAAAACTGCTTTATTCTATCGGATGACCAGAAACATGGGTTTTTAAGCACCGCCCGCTGTTCCTGAGTAGGAAAACCATAGATATAGATTGTCCAGTGGCTATTTTCTGTCAGCGTATACGCTGTGCCTGTTTCGTTTAGACGATGCAGGCGCATGGAAATGATAATGGGAAATATAAACCCCAGCAGAAAGAAATAACTTAATGGTGCTGACAGACCAAACCATGCCAAAGCGACACTGAGCAGGAAAGCGATAAGGGTTGATATACGGTTAGAAAATGGTGAGAAAATCTGATAATTCATCGCAATATCCTTTTGCAGAAAAGGCATGCACTTTATCACCAGGAGTAAGTTCAAGGTATCTGAAGTGAGGGTTTTGTAGGAATCTGGATAAAACGCAGAAAAGCAAAAAGCTCGCCGAAGCGAGCTTTTCATTTTTGGCTGGGGTACGAGGATTCGAACCTCGGAATGCTGGTATCAGAAACCAGAGCCTTACCGCTTGGCGATACCCCAAAAATATGGTGGCTACTACGGGAATCGAACCTGTGACCCCATCATTATGAGTGATGTGCTCTAACCAGCTGAGCTAAGTAGCCTAATTTTAAAACTATTTCTTCGACTGGCTGGGGTACCTGGATTCGAACCAGGGAATGCCGGTATCAAAAACCGGTGCCTTACCGCTTGGCGATACCCCAACTTAGGGCGCACAAAACTAACGTGCTATGTCGAAAACTGCTATATCAAAAAAAGTGGCTGGGGTACCTGGATTCGAACCAGGGAATGCCGGTATCAAAAACCGGTGCCTTACCGCTTGGCGATACCCCATCCGTGCAACGCGTTAAAATGGTGCGGGAGGCGAGACTTGAACTCGCACACCTTGCGGCGCCAGAACCTAAATCTGGTGCGTCTACCAATTTCGCCACTCCCGCGCTAAAAAAAGAATAATGGTGGCTACTACGGGAATCGAACCTGTGACCCCATCATTATGAGTGATGTGCTCTAACCAGCTGAGCTAAGTAGCCTTCTTTTTTTCTGCGTAACCTTATCGGCGTTGCGGGGCGCATTATGCGTAGTTGGACTTCTAGCGTCAACAAATTTTTTCCCGAAAAGTCGCGGAAATTGTCTGTTTGACTAGCTTACGAACAGCTTGATGCAATATTCGTCAATTATCGGTTATTTCGTGGTTTTATTTGATGAAAAACCCCGAATAAGGGCTGGGGATATTGCAGAAACAAAAACGGGCCCGTAGGCCCGTGTGTCTAATTTTGCTCGCTTATTTGTAAGCGGACTGGTGAACGCCTACTGCACGGCCTGATGGATCATTCATTGTTTTGAAGGCTTCATCCCATTCAATGGCCTTAGCGGACGAACAGGCAACGGATGGGCCGCCTGGAACACATTGCGCAGCACTTGGCAGTGGGAACAATTCTTCGAAGATTTCACGGTACAAATAAGCTTCTTTAGAGCCTGGTGTGTTGTACGGGAAGCGATAGCTTGCGGTTTCCAGTTGTTGGTCGGTGACCTGACCCGCAGCAACTTCTTTCAGCGTGTCAATCCAGCTGTAACCTACACCATCGGAGAACTGCTCTTTCTGACGCCATGCCACACTTGCTGGCAGATAGGATTCAAAACATTCACGAAGGATATGTTTTTCCATCTTGCCGTTGCCGCACATTTTGTCTTTCGGGTTGATACGCATCGCGACATCGAGGAATTTTTTGTCCAGGAACGGTACGCGAGCTTCAACACCCCAGGCCGACATCGCTTTGTTAGCACGTGCACAGTCGAACATATGCAGTGCTTGCAGCTTGCGAACGGTTTCTTCGTGCAGCTCTTTATCGTTTGGCGCTTTATGGAAGTACAAGTAGCCGCCAAACACTTCATCAGAACCTTCACCAGACAGCACCATCTTGATGCCCATGGCTTTGATTTTGCGTGACATCAAATACATTGGGGTAGAGGCGCGAATGGTGGTCACATCGTAAGTTTCAATGTGATAGATAACATCGCGAATCGCATCCAGGCCTTCTTGCACCGTGAAATGAATTTCGTGGTGCACGGTGCCTAAGTGGTTCGCCACTTCTTGCGCCGCAATCAGGTCAGGAGAACCGACCAGGCCGACCGCAAAGGAGTGCAACTGAGGCCACCAGGCTTCTGAACGCTCTTCATCTTCTACACGACGCGCAGCAAATTTCTTGGTAATTGCAGAGATAACGGATGAATCCAGACCACCAGACAGCAGCACGCCGTACGGCACGTCAGACATCAGGTGGCTTTTTACGGAATCTTCCAGCGCCTGGCGCAATTCGTTTTTGTCGGTGACGTTATCTTTTACTGCATCGTATTCGAACCAGTCACGCTGGTAGTAACTACGGATTTCACCGTCTTTACTCCACAGATAGCTGCCTGCCGGGAACTCTTTAATGGTGCGGCAAACTGGAACCAGCGCTTTCATTTCGGAAGCGACATACATGTTGCCGTGTTCGTCATAACCCATATACAAAGGGATGATGCCGATATGGTCGCGGCCAATCAGGTAAGCGTCTTGTGTTTCGTCATACAGAATGAAGGCAAACATTCCCTGCAGGTCATCGAGGAACTCTTGGCCTTTTTCCTGATACAGCGCCAGGATGACTTCGCAGTCAGAACCTGTCTGGAATTCGTAACGGTCACCGTATTCTGCGCGCAGCGCCTGGTGGTTGTAGATTTCACCGTTAACTGCCAGTGCGTGAGTTTTTTCTTTGTTATACAGCGGCTGTGCGCCAGCGTTGACGTCAACAATAGAGAGGCGTTCATGGGAAAGAATGGCTTTATCATTTGCGTAAACACCAGACCAGTCCGGGCCGCGGTGGCGCATCAGACGAGACAACTCAAGCGCTTTTTTACGCAATTCGACCGCATCGGTCTTGATATCCAGAACACCAAAAATTGAACACATAGAACTCTCTCCGTAATGCTTCTGTGAGCCATTAAATTGTTTATACCCGTCATACTTCAAGTTGCAGGGGTGTTGGCTGCACTATTCGGCTCATCCATGAGCCTCACCCCTTTGGGGCTGCCGCAAGCGGCGTTCAAATCTGCTCCGGGCAGATTTGTCACAAACCCCAGTCACTTACTCAAGTAAGCTCCTGGGGATTTGCTCCCTTGCCGCCTACCTGAAACTCGAATTATTTTGGGTATAGTTGCGTTGCATGACTATGAAAATGCGCAATCATTGACGGGAATGCAAGCCCTTTAGTCTTTCAGGGGTAAATAGTTCAATTGCGATTGTTGATTATTGAAAAATGATAAGGGAATAGACGGAATAATTAGCGGATCGGCAATTTAATGAAAGGATCGTTAAATGATGGTTGCAGATTGATAGGGTGGATTAGCGAATGCATTATCCACCACTTAAACGTTTAGATAATATCGACTTCAGCGACCGACGGGTAAATCCACGAAGGGCGGAACGGCATGGCATCAATATCGTTTAACGTCGAAACACCCGACAGCACCAGAATGGTTTCTAAACCCGCCTGGAAGCCTGCAAGAATATCGGTACGCAAGTTATCGCCAACAATCACCGTATGCTCGGAATGCGCCTGCATCTTGTTGAGTGCGGCACGGATAATCCACGGGCTAGGCTTGCCGACACAGAACGGTTTACGACCCGAAATTTTCTCGATCCCTGCGCAAAGCGCACCACAGGCTGGATAGTAACCACGGCCATGTGTATCAGGGTTAGTCGCAATAAAGCGAGCGCCGTTAGCCACAAAATAGGCGGCCTTGTGCATCATTTCCCAGTTATAGGAACGTGTTTCCCCGACGATAACAAAGTCTGGGTTGATGTCAGTGATTGTGAAACCGGCTTTATACAGCTCGTGAATCAATGCACCTTCACCGACAACATAGGCTTTCTTCCCTTCCTGACGGCGCAGGAAATCGGCAGTAGCCATTGCGGAGGTATAGAAGACGCTGTCCGGCACATCAATACCGGCGGATGCAAAACGGTTCGCCAGATCCTGGCCTGTCTGCGAAGGGTAGTTAGTCAGCAGAACTAACGGCATGCCCTTTTCCATGATGCGCGCTAAGAATTCATTAGCACCTGGTACGGCGATGTTGTCGTGCATCAGCACGCCGTCAATATCACAAATTACATTCTGAATGGTCATTGATTACCTTGGCTCACATTTCAGGAAGGCGTAACTATATCGTAAAAAGGCTTACGGCTGAGTTAACTTTCCAGCAAACGTTGCAGCAGAACGCCATTCAACATCGAGCGTTTTACCAAAGCAAACGCGCCAATAGCGGAACGGTCATCGAGTTTTGAACGCACGACAGGCAGGTTTTTGCGGAACGCTTTCAGTACCTGAGTGTTGATACAGCTTTCAATCGCGGGCAGAAGCACTTTTTCGGCTTCAATGATTTCCCCGGCAATCACGACTTTTTGCGGGTTAAACAAGTTAATGGCAATGGCGATGGCTTTACCAAGATGGCGGCCAACATGTTCAATGACTTCGCAGGCTAGCGCATCGCCTTTATTGGCGGCTTTGCAGATGGTAGTAATATCGCAATCTTCGAGTGTCAGGCGGCTGTTGTAACCTTGTTCAAGTAAGTGACGCACACGATGTTCAATAGCGGCATTAGCCGCAATCGTTTCCAGACAACCAAAGTTTCCGCAGTGGCAACGCTCGCCTAAAGGATCCACCTGAATGTGACCAATCTCTCCGACATTACCGTTACGGCCAATAAAAATTCGCCCGTTGGATAAAATCCCCGCCCCCGTGCCGCGGTGAACGCGCACCAAAATGGAGTCATCACAGTCGTGAGTTGCACCAAAGTAGTGCTCAGCAAGTGCCAGGCTACGGATGTCATGCCCCACATAGCAGGTCACTTTGAACTGTTTTTCAAGGCTATCGACCAGCGACCAGTTGTTCACCTGGATATGTGGCATGTAACGAATCACGCCGCTTTCAGGGTCAACCAGACCAGGCAAGATCACTGAGATAGCGATCAGCTCACGCATCTTGCGTAAATTTTGCTCGATGAACTGCGATATAGCATTGAGTAATGCGTGCTCAAGCGTTTCCTGAGTACGTTCAGGAAGGGAGTAATGTTCTTCGGCAAGCGGTTTAGCGCTGAGATCAAACAGCGTGATGGTGGCGTCATGGCGGCCAAGACGCACGCCAATGGCGTGGAAATTGCGGGTTTCAGTAATAATTGAGATAGCGCGGCGGCCTCCGGTGGAAGCCTGTTGATCAACTTCTTTGATCAAGCCGCGCTCAATGAGCTGACGAGTAATTTTCGTGACGCTGGCCGGTGCAAGCTGGCTTTGCTCGGCAATCTGAATGCGGGAGATTGGCCCGTGTTGGTCGATCAGGCGGTATACCGCCGCGCTATTCAGCTGTTTTACCAGATCGACATTACCAATTTGAGCCTGTCCGCCAGTCGTCATGCCTTAATTACTCAGTTACGACCTCGTTACCATTAACGAATGTCTTGGTGATTTTAAAATCGCGGGTAAATGCCGTCAGGTTGGCGACTTTCCCAGCTTCGATAGTCCCTATTTGCTGCTCAACACCCATCGCTCGGGCAGGGTAGAGAGTGGCCATACGCAAGACTTCGTCCAAAGCGATACCTGCATGCTCAACCAGGTTACGTACCCCTTCAATCATCGTCAGGGCAGAACCGCTCAGCGTACCGTTCTCATCTACACATAAACCATCACGGTAGTATATTGTTTTTCCTGCGAAAATGAACTCGTCGATATTCGCACCCGCCGGAGCAGTTGCATCGGTGACCAGGCAAAGCTTATCGCCCTTAACCTTTTTCGCCGTACGAATATTGGCATAGTCCACATGCAAGCCATCGGCAATGATACCGCAGTAAACATCGGGTTCATCAAAAATTGCGCCTGCAAGACCCGGTTCACGGCCAGTGATATATGGCATCGCATTGAAAAGGTGGGTTGCGAAGGTAATTCCTGCACGGAAACCAATTTTGGCTTCTTTTACGGTTGCATTGGAGTGCCCGGCAGAAACGACAATGCCAGAAGCGACCAATTTGCTAATGACTTCTGGTGCCACCATTTCTGGCGCTAAAGTGACTTTGGTGATCACATCTGCGTTTTGGCACAGGAAATCGACCAGTTCGGAGTCAGGTTTACGCACGAAACTTGGGTTGTGCGTACCCTTTTTCACCATATTCAGCCATGGGCCTTCAAGATGCAGACCGAGTGCCTGGTGCTGATATTTCGCCAGGTATTCGCGCATCACTTTCACGCCTTGCTTCATCAGCTCATCGCTGCTGGTAATCAGTGTTGGTAAATAGCTGGTGCAGCCAGAACGCTCATTGGCTTTCTGCATGATTTCCAGCGTTTCAACGGTCACCGCATCGGCTGAATCGTTGAACTGCACACCACCACAACCATTCAACTGCACATCAATAAAACCGGGGGCGATGATTGCACCGCCCACATCGCGAGTCTCAATACCCGCTGGGAGATCTGAGCGCGGGCAAACGCGTTCAATCAGGCCGTTCGCGATAATTACCGCGTGATCATCAAGAATTTCATGGCCGGTATAAATCCGACCGTGAGTTAATGCAAACATAGGTACCCCCGGTAATGACTATTACTTAAAGATCTTTGATATTTTCTGCTTCAAGTTCATTGAAGTACTTCAGCGTCTTCACTTTCAGTTCCATGGTGGACGGCTCATCACAAACTACCACTGCTTTAGGATGCAGTTGCAGACAGCTAATGGTCCACATGTGATTCACGTTGCCTTCCACAGCCGCTTGCAGCGCTTGCGCTTTCAAATGACCAAGAACCAAAATCATCACTTCTTCTGCATCAAGCAGTGTGCCCACGCCAACAGTCAGCGCATATTTTGGCACTTGAGAGACATCGCCACCAAAGAAACGGGAGTTTGCAACACGGGTGTCATGAGTCAGCGTTTTGATACGAGTACGGGATGCCAAAGAAGATGCCGGTTCGTTGAACGCGATATGACCATCGTTGCCTACGCCACCCATAAACAGGTGAATTTTGCCGTAAGAACGAATTTTTTCTTCATAGCGACGGCACTCGGCGTCAACATCTTCGGCGTTACCATTCAGCAGGTTGATGTTTTCCGCTGGGATATCAACGTGATCAAAGAAATTGCGGTGCATGAACGTATGATAGCTTTCCGGGTGCTCTTTTGGCAGACCAACGTATTCATCCATGTTAAAGGTGACGACGTTTTTAAAGCTAACCTGGCCCGCTTTGTGCATCTCTACCAGCGCTTTGTACGCTTCAAGAGGCGTGCCGCCGGTTGGCAGACCCAGCAAGAAAGGACGATCTGCTGTCGGATTAAACGCATTGATACGCTTAACGATATGGCGTGCTGCCCATTTGCCTACTTGAGCCGGGGTAGCCAGGGGAATCAGTCTCATCATTCACCTCATAAGTTAATAGAAATACGGATGTCGCCAGATTGATTATCCGAACCCTCTAAGGGTAAACCAGTTTCTTCCTGGTCATAACGGCATCAATCCGTCTTGATTTTTCGGATGATAAAATAAGTTTTAGTCGATAGCTAGCCAAAGGGGAGTGCAATAACAATATTTGGTGATTTTAATCACAAAAAAAGGGTGTTTAATTTGCGATACGAATTAATTTTTCACACACTCAGAAGGTTGGTGAATCTTCGCCATGCTTTCAAGGTTTGTTAAACAATAATAAAACTGCTTTGAACGAGCCTTAACGGGGTCTCATAGGGGGAATTAACGTGAGTATTCTTGGTTACATGCAAAAGGTTGGCCGCGCACTTATGGTGCCGGTTGCCACATTACCAGCCGCAGCCATATTAATGGGTGTTGGCTACTGGATTGACCCAACGAGCTGGGGCGGTGATAACGCATTAGCCGCGTTGTTCATCAAATCTGGTGCTGCAATTATTGATAACATGGGTGTGCTGTTTGCCATTGGTGTGGCTTACGGTATGTCCAAAGATAAAGATGGTGCTGCTGCACTAACCGGCTTTGTCGGTTTCCTGGTTCTGACCACACTTTGTTCGCCAGCGGCTGTTTCCATGATCAAGCATATTCCGCTGGATCAGGTTCCGTTTGCGTTCTCTAAAATTCAGAACCAATTTGTTGGTATCATGGTGGGGATTATCTCCGCAGAGTTGTACAACCGCTTCAGCAGTGTCGAACTGCCAAGAGCGTTGTCCTTCTTCAGCGGCCGCCGCCTGGTTCCAATCCTCACCTCCTTCGTGATGATTGCTGTTGCCTTTATCATGATGTTCATCTGGCCAATCGTGTTTAGCGGCCTGGTAAACTTTGGTGAGCACATTCAGAAGTTGGGTTCTGTTGGCGCAGGTGTGTATGCGTTCTTCAACCGTCTGCTGATTCCAGTGGGTCTGCACCACGCGCTGAACTCCGTATTCTGGTTCGACGTTGCGGGTATCAACGATATTCCTAAGTTCCTTGGCGGTGCTAAATCTATCGCTGAAGGTACCGGTATTGTGGGTATCACAGGTCGTTACCAGGCTGGTTTCTTCCCAATCATGATGTTCGGTCTTCCAGGTGCTGCGCTGGCAATTTACCAGTGTGCGCGTCCTGAAAACAAAGCCAAAGTCATGGGTATCATGATGGCGGGTGCGTTTGCTGCCTTCTTTACTGGTATCACCGAACCGTTGGAATTCTCCTTCATGTTCGTGGCCCCAGTTCTGTATCTGATTCACGCAGTGCTGACGGGTATCTCCGTATTTATCGCAGCAAGCATGCATTGGATTGCTGGTTTCGGCTTCAGTGCGGGTCTGGTGGATATGGTGCTTTCTTCCCGTAACCCACTGGCGACACACTGGTACATGCTGATCCCGCAAGGCCTGGTGTTCTTCGCTATCTACTACGTTGTGTTCCGTTTCACTATCACCAAATTCAATCTGTTGACCCCAGGGCGTGAACTGGCTGTTGCAGGTGATGAAACTGATGGTCAGGACGTGAATGTTAGCGCCAATAGCAATCAAGATGTTTCTGAGCTGGCTCGTCAGTACATCGCTGCTGTGGGTGGCTCAGCTAACCTGACAGGTATCGACGCGTGTATCACTCGTCTGCGCCTGAACGTAAAAGACTCTTCATTGGTTAACGAATCTCTGGCTAAACGCCTGGGTGCAACCGGTGTTATCCGTCTGAACAAAACCAGCGTGCAAATCATCGTCGGCTTCGTCGCTGAGAAAATTGCTAACGCAATGAAAACGGTAGGTGATGTTGCAGCGGCTCCAGTTAGCGCTACAGCTGCACCGGTTGCCGCAGCTACTGCAAAACCACAGGCTGTACCAAACGCTGTCACCATCGCCGCTCTGGTTTCTCCAGTAACGGGTGATGTGGTTGCTCTGGAACAAGTTCCAGATGAAGCCTTCGCCAGCAAAGCAGTAGGTGATGGTGTTGCTGTTAAGCCAACCGAGAAAATGGTTGTCGCGCCAGCTGCCGGTACTATCGTTAAGATCTTTAACACTAACCACGCGTTCTGTCTGGAAACCGAAAAAGGTGCAGAAATCGTTGTCCATATGGGCATTGATACTGTCGCACTGAACGGCCAGGGCTTTACTCGTCTGGTAGAAGAGGGTGCTGAAGTGGTTGCAGGCCAGCCGATTCTGGAAATGGACCTTGATTTCCTGAACGCAAATGCTCGCTCCATGATTAGCCCGGTTGTTTGCAGCAACATTGATGACTACAGCGGTCTGGTTATTCAGGCGCAAGGTTCAGTGGTTGCGGGGCAAACGCCTCTGTACGAAATTAAAGGCAAATAATCGCTCCTGAGTCATAGATTGTGCCTTTAGCGGCTGGAGAGTATTTTCTCCAGCCGCTTTTTTATTGCTCCAGCTTGACCCTTCCCGATCCCCTTATTTATTCAACAAAAGGTTGTTTCCGACGCTTGCTTATAAGATCATGTGCCGATAACTGAAGTTTTTGCACAGAGGAACCCGCGATGAGTGAGGCAGAAGCCCGCCCAACTAACTTTATTCGCCAGATTATTGATGAAGATTTGGCTAATGGTAAGCACACCAGCATTTGCACCCGTTTTCCGCCAGAGCCAAATGGCTATCTGCATATCGGCCATGCAAAATCCATCTGCCTGAACTTTGGTATCGCACAAGATTATCAAGGGCAGTGCAACCTGCGTTTCGATGACACTAACCCAGCAAAAGAAGACATCGAATTCGTAGATTCAATTAAGCACGATGTTAAATGGCTTGGTTTTCACTGGTCAGGCAATGTGCGCTACTCCTCCGATTATTTCGATCAGTTGTTCAACTATGCTGTAGAGCTTGTCAATAAAGGTCTGGCGTATGTTGACGAACTGACTCCAGAGCAGATCCGTGAATATCGCGGCTCATTGACCGCACCTGGGAAAAATAGCCCATACCGCGATCGTAGCGTCGAGGAAAACCTCGCGCTGTTCGAGAAAATGCGTAACGGTGAATTTGCTGAAGGCACTGCGTGCCTGCGTGCGAAAATCGACATGGCATCACCATTTATCGTGATGCGCGATCCGGTTATTTATCGCATCAAATTTGCTGAACACCATCAGACTGGTACCAAGTGGTGCATCTATCCGATGTACGACTTCACGCACTGCATTTCCGATGCGCTGGAAGGTATTACTCACTCTCTATGTACGCTGGAGTTCCAGGACAACCGTCGTCTGTACGATTGGGTGCTGGACAACATCACTATTCCTGTGCACCCGCGTCAGTACGAGTTCTCTCGCCTGAATCTCGAATACTCCATCATGTCTAAGCGTAAGCTGAACCTGCTGGTGACTGAGAAAGTAGTGGAAGGGTGGGATGACCCACGTATGCCAACCATTTCTGGCCTGCGTCGTCGTGGTTACACTGCCGGTTCTATTCGTGAGTTCTGTAAGCGTATTGGCGTGACCAAACAAGACAACACCGTTGAAATGGCTGCTTTGGAATCATGTATTCGTGATGACCTGAACGAAAACGCCCCGCGCGCGATGGCAGTGCTCGATCCGGTGAAAGTGATTATTGAAAACTTCCCGCAGGGCGAAGTGGAAATGGTCACCATGCCAAACCATCCGAACAAGCCAGAGATGGGTAGCCGCCAGGTGCCGTTCAGCCGTGAGATTTACATTGATCGTGCTGACTTCCGCGAAGAAGCGAATAAGCAGTACAAGCGTCTGGTATTGGGCAAAGAAGTCCGCCTGCGTAATGCTTATGTGATTAAAGCCGATCGTGTTGAGAAAGATGAAGCCGGGAATATCACCGTGCTGCATTGTTCCTACGATCCGGACACATTAAGCAAAGACCCGGCTGATGGCCGTAAAGTAAAAGGCGTTATTCATTGGGTAAGTGCTGAACACGCCTTGCCAGTTGAAATTCGCCTTTACGACCGTCTGTTCAGCGTGGCTAATCCAGGTGCGGCGGAAGATTTCCTGGCAACGATCAACCCAGAGTCTCTGGTGATTAAGCAAGGTTTCGTCGAACCAAGCCTGCAAAATGCTGAGAAAGGCAAAGCGTATCAGTTCGAGCGTGAAGGTTATTTCTGCCTTGATAGCCGTCTGGCAACTGCGGAAAAACTGGTGTTTAACCGCACCGTTGGTTTGCGTGATACCTGGGCCAAAATAGGCGAGTAATTAGTTATACACGCAGTCAATATGTAACAAAGACGCCGCAAATCGCGGCGTTTTTTTTTGCTTAATAATCACAGGATTAAATATTTACTTACATTCGCGATGCGAATTAATGTTATTTATATTTCCCTGGGAATTCTCTGGCTGGTCAATCTCGGAACATAATAAATCCTTTCTTTTATCATGTGAGCGCTCTCATATGGTGGTTTATATCAATATTTGTTGATTTATAAACATAAAATTCCACAGTTGATTTTTGTTACAAATACTCATGAATTATGTGCTCTCTGTCATAATATCGGAATGAACTCTTACAAAGTCGTTGATAATTCGCGTCGCGAAAAATAGTCTTATGGGGAGCAGTAAATGCGGGAAAATATTTATAACCGCTTTAGCCGTTAGGCATTTTTACTTTTTTCGCTATCTGACGTCTTTTAACGTCCGGCGATTATTTATACGTCAAAGAGGAATTTTATATGCGTACGTTTAGTGGCAAACGTAGTGCGCTGGCCCTTGCTATTGCAGGCGTCACGGCTCTTTCTGGACTGGTTGTTATCCCTCAGGCAAGTGCAGCAGGTTTTTTTGATGATTCAACACTGACCGGTGGTGTTTATTACTGGCAGCGTGAACGTGACCGTAAAGA
>Ga0207696_1000494_pt1 | contig 33110 bp, 29 predicted proteins | sample KBSS54metaG_FD_184403 | JGI IMG/M metagenome (GOLD analysis project Ga0207696, IMG submission 184403) | Switchgrass rhizosphere microbial communities from Kellogg Biological Station, Michigan, USA - KBS S5-4 metaG (SPAdes) (version 2) | ecosystem: Host-associated > Plants > Roots > Rhizosphere >...
CCACGCCCCAGTCCAGGCCGATCACGAACCACAGGTTGAGCACGATGTTGATCAGGTTGGTGCTCAGCAGAATCGCCAGCGGTGCCCGGGCGTTCTGCGTGCCGAGGAACCAGCCGACCAGCGCATAACTGGCCAGCGCTGCCGGCAGCCCGAACAGCCGGGTGTGGAAGAAGTCGCGGGTCAGCTGATCCAGTTCTGCCGATGGTTGCATGAAGTGCAGCGCGACGCCGCTCAGCGGTACGCCCAGGGTGCCGAGCAGCAGCGCCAGCCCCATTGCCAGCAGCAGGCCCTGAAGCAGAATCTGCCGCAAGGCTGCACCGTCGCTGCGCCCGGCCGCCTGCGCGGCGAAACCGGTGGTGCCCATGCGCAGAAAACCCATGGCCCAGGCCAGAAAGGTGTACAGGCTGGCGCCTACCGCCACTGCGCCCAGTTGATGGGCGTGGGGCAGGTGACCGATGACGGTGCTGTCGACCAGCGCCACCAGCGGCACGGAAATATTGGAGAGGATCATGGGGGCGGCGAGGGCCCAGACCCGGCGATGGGTCGGGCGGTCGCGCCAGTCGGCGATCAGGTTGGACATGCGGGCTCCTTGGGGAGCGGCATTGTAGCGGGAGGTGTCAGTGAATGATCCAGCTCAGCAGCCACAATCCCAGCAGCAACCAGATGATCCCGGCAATGATCGAGGCATTCATGAACGCGCGGATTGCCGACCACAGCAGCATCAGGCCGACGATCAGCGCGATGATGCTGATGATCGACGTGTCCATGCCCAGCGCCTTCGACAGCCCGTCGACAAAGTTGCCCCCGGCGTTGCCCAGCAGATTGAACAGGCCGCTGAGGCCATCGACGATGAAGCGGATGATCGAGCCGAGCGCCTGGCCCAGCCATTCGAAAAAGCTTTCTACCTGCATGTCTGTTTCCTGATGAAAGAGCTGAGCCTTGGGCCGCAGCGGGTGCGGTCGAGTTCCCTGCAAGCATAGAGGGTTTTAACGGGCGACTGGCCCTTGCCTTCGATCCGCATCCCCCCGAAGCTATACGTCTTCAGGAGAGCCCGATGAACCTTGTTGAACTGACCGAACGCCTGCACGCCATTCGCGACCGCAATGACTGGCGGCAATTTCACAGCCCGAAAAACCTGGCCATGGCCGCCAGCGTGGAAATGTCCGAACTGGTGGAAATCTTCCAGTGGCTGACCGAAGACCAGTCCCGCCAATTGCCGGCGGACAAACTCGCCCACGCCGGGCAGGAAGTCGGCGACATCGTTCTGTATCTGTTGCTGCTGTGCAGCGAACTGGGGCTGGACATGAATGAAGTGGTGCGCAGCAAACTCGCCGACAGCGAACGGCGGTTCAGCTGATGAGCGACCGTCATTTCGATCAGCTGGCGACCCGTTTCGCCGAAAAAATCTACGGTGGCGCCAAAGGCGCGATCCGCCTCGCCGTGTTGCAGGCCGACCTCGCCGAAGCCCTGCCGGATCGTCCGTTGCGGGTGCTGGACATTGGTGGCGGGCTGGGCCACATGTCGCTGTGGCTGGCCGAGCGCGGGCACCAGGTGACCTTCACCGAGCCGGCCGAACCGATGCTCGAAGGCGCACGCCAGCGTTTTGCCGACGCCGGGCAAACCGCGACGTTCATTCAGGCGTCCTGGCAGGAACTGCTCGGCCAGCTCACCGAGCCCTACGATCTGGTGCTGTGCCATGCGGTACTGGAGTGGCTGGCCGAACCCCACGCGATCCTGCCGGTGCTGCATCAGTTGACCAAGCCCGGCGGCTGGCTGTCGCTGGCGTTCTACAACCGCGATGCGCTGATTTACCGGAACCTGCTCAAAGGCCATTTCAAGAAAATGCGCAAGAACGACATGGCCGGCGAAAAGCAGAGCCTGACCCCGCAGCAGCCACTCGATCCACGGGAACTGGCAACGCAACTCGCCGGGTTGTGGCAGGTCGAAACCCAGAGCGGGGTGCGGGTTTTCCACGACTACATGCCGGTGGAATTCCAGGCCCGCGCCGAGTTGATTGATTTGCTCGAGATGGAGCTCGCCCACCGTCGTCACCCAAGCTTCGCCGGGCTTGGGCGCTACTTGCACTGGATCTGCCGGCCGATCTGATCGGAGCGAGAAATGAAAGGTCATTCAGGGTTACTGCTGATCTGTCTGGGGGTGGCCGCCTGCCAGGGCAGCAACCCTTACGTGGCGCAGTCGCGACCATTGCCGCCGGCGCCCCCGCAAGCGGCGACCACCTTCGACCGCAGCGCTTATCCCGCGCCCCCTCGTGATTACGGGCGCTATCGCAGTTGGGCGTGGCTCAACGGTCAGCTGCCGCCGGGCACGGCCTGGGCCGATTCGGCGCAAGTGGCCGAAGCCGTCAGCAGTGCGCTGGACCAGCGCGGTTTACGCCCGCTGCATGACAATCGTCCGGCCGATCTGCTGGTCAGTGCCAACCTGAGCCTGGAAACCCGCCTGCGTCAGGTGCAGGACGATTACGGTTACTACGGCGGCGGCTACGGCGGTTATGACCGTTATGGCCGGGGTTACGGGATGTACAACACGGTGCCGATCGTGCGTACCTATCAGGAGCAGGTCGTGGTGGTACGGGTCGATCTGTTCGACGCCGGCAGTGGTCAGCCGGTCTGGAGCGCCAGCGCCGAAACCGGCACCCAGAGCAAACAAGGTGATCGCACCGATGCGATTCGGGAGGCTGTCGAAAAGGCCATGTCGGCGTATCCTCCCGGTTAGCCTTCTGCAAATGAAGGCGCTCTCAGGTTCATGTCTTCCACCGGAGAAAAACCATGTTCCGCCGTCTCGCTTTACTGGCCGTGGCCGCACTGCTCAGTGCCTGCGCCTCCAACCAGGTCAATCATGATTTCGACGCCAGCCGCGACTTCGCCGCGTATCGCAGCTGGAGCTGGAAAGACCCCGCCCTGCAATACCGCCCAGACGATCCACGGATCAAGAGCGACCTGACCGAACAACGCATCCGCCAGGCTGTTGCCGACCAACTGGATCAGCGTGGTCTGCGCCCGGCCGCTTCGGGTGCCCGAGGCGATCTGTTTGTGCAGACCTACCTGATCGTCGAGGACCGGCAGCAACAGGTGACCACCAACTACGGCGGCGGTTGGGGTGGCCCGTGGAACGGTTACTGGGGCGCCCCGATGTACAACGAAACCCGCAACATCACCTACAAGGTGGCGACCATTCAGGTCGATCTGCTCGATGGCAAGGACGGCAAACTGGTGTGGCGCGGCAGCGACGAGCAAATACTCAGCCGCACGCCGAACCCGGCGGATCGCAGCAATGCCATCCGCGAAACCGTGGCGCGGATCCTGTCCAACTATCCACCGCGTTGAGTCTGTTGAAAAAAGTTCGGGAGCCAAATGGCTCCCGTTTTTTATGGACGGGTGAAACTGGCGCGTTGCCAGCAGTGTCGGTGCAGCGCGTCTACACTCAAATCCACCAATGGAGGTTGCGCCCGGCCGTGCGCCGGCAAAGGAGTGCGCCATGTCGCGTCATCCGCAGTGCGGCGGGCCAGCCCGGCAGCGGGGGGCCATCGGCCTGATGGCGGCCGCCACCCTCAGCCTGGCGCTGGTGTTGATGTTGCTGGTCGTGGACAGCGGCCGCTTGTACATGGAGCAACGCAAACTGCAGCGCCTGGTGGACACCGCCGCCCTCGAAGCCGTCAGCCGTGGCGGCAATTGCCTGCCCGGCCTCACCGCCGCCAGTTACGCGGGGCAAAGCGCGACACGCAACGGGTTTGTCGCTAATGCCAACAACGTGCTCGTGATCGATTGCGGAAAGTTGGCGACAGCCGCCACCGGCTTGCGCACTTTTACGGTGGACGTGACGCAATCAGAGGCGGTCAAGGTCGCGGCCAACCGTACTGTCACCACCAGTTTCGCCGGGGGTGTGCAGGCGCTGTTCAGTGGCACACCCGTCAGCCTCAACACCGTGCTTTATGCTTCGGCGGTGGCGGCCAAACCCAAGCCGACCGTCGCCCAATTGAACATCCGCAGTAACCTGGCCAGCATCAACACCGCCCAATCGAACATCCTCAATCCGCTGTTCTCGGGGCTGCTCGGGGGCAACGTCAACCTGACGGCCCTGGGCTGGAACGGTCTGGTTAACACCGACATCAATCTGCTCAGCTACCTGAATCAACTGGCGATCAACCTCAACGTCGCCGCCGGCAATTACACCCAGCTGCTCAATACCCAGGCCACGGTGACCCAATTGATCCAGGCCGCGATTACGGCGGTGCAGCTCAATGGCGCCACCGCTGAAGTGATCACCGCGCTGGGCCAGTTGCAAGTGGCGGCGATCAATGCCGCGCCGGTCAAGCTCGGCGACATCCTGCAATTGCAGACCGGCACCACGGCCGCCGGGCTGGATGCCAATCTGCAGTTGCTGCAACTGGTCCAGGGCGTGATTCAGCTTGCCAACAGCAAGAGTGCGGTGGCCGCGACCCTGCCGATCAGCGTGCTGGGGCTGGCGAATGTCACAGTGCGGGTCAAGGTCATCGAGCCGCCGCAGTTTTCGGCGATTGGCGATCCGGCGCTGGCCAAGGCCAACCCCACCGGGCCAAACCGGATTTATGTGCGCACTGCGCAGATTCGCACGCTGCTTTCGGTAAATCTGCCGGTGTTGTCCGGGGTGACCGGGCTGGCCAATGCGGTACTAGGGTTGGTTGGCACGCTGACGCCGACGCTCAATGCGCTGTTGAGCCTCAATCTGGTCGCCACATTGAACTCGGTCGGTTGCCTGCTCGGTGCCGGTTGTGAACAACTGGACCCGAAGCTGTTGCCCTCGCCGCAAATCGACATCAGTCTGGATGCCGGCGGCGCCATCAGTTACGTCACCGACTACAGTTGCCCGACCGGCAACACCGGTACCAAAAGCCTGACGGCCCGCACCATCACCTCGATTGCCGATCTCAAGCTGGGCAAGATCGACCCGACCAACGCTTTTTCATCTGCCGCCGAACCCACCGTCACACCCTTGCCGCTGGTGGACCTGGGCACGGTGACCTGCCACAAGATTCTGGGGATCGGCAGCTGTGACCCGAGCACTCACGTGCCATACGGCGCCGGCGGCATCGCGATCATGGTCAACACCAGCGTGGCCCAGAACACCCAGAACCTGGTGTTTTCCAGTGACACACCGTTCGCCACACCGCCCAACCTGAAACTGCCGCCAAGCGTGATTGCCGCCGCGCCCTCAACCAATATCGTCAGCAGCCTGGCAAGCACCCTCGCCGGGATCAATCTGATCGTCTACAAACCCCAGGGCAGCAACCCGCTGGGGGCGATCGTCACCGGCGTCGCCAGCCTGATCAGCGATGTCACGACGATCCTGCAACCGGTAATCACCAACCTGGTGAGCCCGCTTCTGGATCCGCTGCTGAACAATTTGCTCAAGGGGCTGGGGATCAATCTGATGGATGTCGACGTTGGCGCCAACATGACCTGTGGCCAGACCGGCAAGGCGTATCTGGTGATCTAGTCGTCGGGGGCGATCGGCAGTTCGATGCAGAACCGTGCACCGTCCGCCGAGTTGCGCACGCTCAAGTGGCCGCCCATGTTCTCGATGATCCCGTAACTCACCGACAACCCCAGACCGGTGCCGACGCCTATCGGTTTGGTGGTGAAGAACGGTTCGAAAATCCGCTCCAGCAGCCGCGGGTCGATACCCCCGCCGTTGTCCTCGACCCAGAGCCGCACCTTCTGCTCGTCGCGCTCGGCGTAGATCGAAATCCACGGCTTGAACGTTGGGTCGCACTCGCGTTTGCCCAGCAGCGCATCCCGGGCGTTGACCATCAGGTTGATCAGCACCTGTTCAAGCTGATCGACGTACCCGCGCACCTGAACCTCGAACGCGGTTTCACTGATGCGCAAATCCACGCCTTTGCCGCGCATGCCTTCGGCCAGCAGCGACAGCGTGCCTTCGATGGCACTGGCCGGGTTGAACAGCTGCTGCTCGATCTCGGAACGACGACCGAACACCCGCATGTGGTCCACCACTTTGGCGGCGCGCTGCACCTGGGCGTCGATGCGATTGAGTTTGTCGGTCAGGTAGTCGATCTGCACATCGCCGTTGCTCAGGCGCTTCTGCACGTTGACGATGGCCATGCGCATGACGTTCAGCGGCTGATTGATTTCGTGGGCCAGGCCGGTGGCCATTTCGCCAAGGGTGGCCATTTTTGCGCTTTGCGTGAGTTGCTGCTGGGAGCGGCGGACTTCCGTGTTGTCGCGGCCAACGGCTTGGACTTCGATCAGTTTGCCGTGCTCATCGAACACGCCGCGATCCGACCACACCCACCACGCATGTTCGCGCCCCGGCAATTGCAGGTTGATTTCGGCGGTGCTGACAGGAGATTGCGGGGTCAACTGCGCCAGGCGCTCAACGAAGGCCGCGCGCTGAACGTCGGACATCCAGCTGCCCAGATCGACCCCGGCCAGGTCTTCGGGAGCGCATTCCAGATAGGTCGCCAGCGGCCGGTTGCCGAACGTCAGGATCAGGTCCGGGCGGTAGCGGCAGATCATCGCCGGCGAGTCCTCCACCAGAATCCGGTAGCGTTCCTCGCTCTGTCTGACCTGCTCGGCGGCCAGCGTCGCTTCGGTGACGTCCAGCCACAAACCGACGGCCTCCACCGGCAGGCCGAGGTCATTGCGCAACAGCCGGGCTTCGTCGAGCAGCCAGTGGTAATCGCCGTGACTGTCGCGCAGGCGATAGCGGGCGCGCACCGACCCTTCGCGCAGCAGTTGCCGGGTGCGCTCGAAATACAGGGCGCGATCATCCGGGTGAATCCGCTCTGCCAGCGCACTGGCGTCACAGTCCTCCAGGCTCCAGCCCAGCAGCGGTTGCAGACTGGCGCTGAAAAACGCCGGCAGCAAGGCGCCTTCGACGTAGTGCTGGACGTAAATCACCGCCGGCGAACTGGCGATCAGGTTGTCCAGCCGCGCATGGGCGGCGGCGGCCAGTTGCTGCTGGTTCTTGATGTCGCTGATGTCGAGCATGAAACCCACCAGCCGCCGATGCTCGCCGGTGCCGGTGACCTGCCCCTGAAGGCGATACCACACCGGCGTCTGGCTGGCGTCGCGAGCATGCAGGCGCACGCACAGGTCGAGAATTTCCCCGTGCATTTGCAAGGCTTGCAGGCGACTGCGGACTTCTTCGCGATCGGCGGGATGGATCAGCGTCAGCCAGGTGTCGAGCATCAGCGTCGAGCCGTCCTGTTGCAGAGTGGCGGCCAGCGTCGGGGCCAGTTGAATCTGCTCGCTGGTGCTGATTTCCCACCAGCCTGTGCCGAGCAGCGACTGCAACGACTCCAGCCGTTCCAGTTGCAGTTGATGCTGTTGTTCGCGCAAGCGCCCGAGCAGGGGGCCGGCCAGTGCGCCCGCCAGCATCAGCCAGTCGCGGTCGGTCAGATATGGCGCGGTCTTGTCCACCGCGTAAAAACCGCAGAGCAGCCACGCCATCACGCCTCGATCATCGCTATAGGGCACGGCGAAGCCTTCGGCATTGCCGAACAGGCCCTGAACCCGCGAGTGTTCATACTGGCCGTAATGCTCACCCAGACGTTGCGGGCCGGTGCCGTTGAGGCTGTCGAGCGGCGTGCCCAGACGCTGGCCGTCTTGCCACAGCGCCGGTGCGTCATGAGCGTGGAATTGCTGATGGATTTGCCAGCCCTGTTCCTGCTCATCGAGCAGGGCGAGTGCCAGACACGGGATCTGCCAGCGCTGGGCGATTACCTGCAATTGTTCGCTGACGAGCATCGGTAACCGGCCCAGGCTGCAGCTGCGCACCTGTTTGCTGATCTGCTCGGCGAGCATGTGGCACGCCTCGCGCTGATGCGCTTGCTGGCGTTCAGACAACAGGTCGGCAATGTCGATCAGTTGCAGCAGCCAGCCATCGCCCAGCGGCTGGACCCAGCCGCGCAGGTGCAAGGTCTGGTCGCCGAGGCCGGGGAAGTCCAGGTCCAGCAGTTGGCCTTGCCAGTCCTGCGGCCGGCCCTCGATGGCCAGCGTGCTGTGTGCCAGCAGGTAGTCGTGCAACGGCAACGGTTTGTCACGGGGCGTCTGTTGCGCCAGCAGCAAGCGCAGCGGGCCGGCCATTTGCAATACGCCGCCGTCGTTGTCGAGGTGGATGTGCAGGCCCGTCAGCGGGGTGCCGAGCACGTCCGGCAAATCGCTGGCGACCATGCTTCGCTTGAGCAGGCGGCCGAGCAGGTTGTCACCCGGAGTCAAAATTTAAGGCTCGAAATGGCGGTCAGGTTGGTGGGCAGGCTGGGGACAGCGCCGATGCCCGGCAACACCAGAAACGGGATGACCCGATTGAGTTTGCTCACCGGGTAATTGACGCTGACGGTGAGCGTGCCCTGAGTCGGGTCGTAGACCGTTGTCGTATCCGTGCCGACCACCACGTTCAGCGACGACGGCAGCACCGACAATTGCTGGGTCAACGCGGTATTCGCGGTGCTGACCAGCACGCTGGAATAGTTGGGAATCGCGGGATCGACCGCCACGGCGCGGCGGATGGCTTCGGCGGTGACCTGGTTGAACGTCTGCATCAGCACGAACGGCAGGCTGTAGCTGACCAGGCCATAAAACACCGCGAAAAAGATCACGAACACCAGGGCGAACTCGATCGCCACCGCACCTTTTTGCGCCTTCCGAGAGCCGGTTTTCATCCGTGCGTCTACCCTGACAGTCAATGCGTAGTATCAGCATAGAATCATTCAGCAAAAACGGACGGTTTTTACCGCATGCAAAGCCTTGTCCTTCTGATCTGGTTGACGGCGTGCGCGGCCCAGGATGCCCGGCAACGAAGGATTGCCAACGTTCTGACGCTGGGTGCCGCCGCTCTCGCGCTGGTCTATCTGCTGTCTTTCGGCACCACCTGGATGGGCGCCGGAGCCGGGCAGGGCGGCTGGGCCTGTGTCGTGGCGCTGGCGTTCACGCTGCCGGGGTATTTCATGGGGCGAATGGGCGCCGGCGATGTGAAATTAATGACAGCTCTCGGTCTTTCGACGGACGGCCTGTCGCTGCTCGGGATATTCATCGGCGCCGGTGCGGCGAGCCTGCTCTGGATTCTTCTGGCGCCAAGACTCTGGCTGCATATGAGTCAAGGGCTTAGGTATCGTCTTCGATATATGGCGCCATCCATGTCAAAAAAGCTGCCATTTGCGCCGTTCGTGCTGATCGGTTTTGTGCTTGCGCTACCTTGGATCCATTAGTCGCCGAACGCCACTAGTCTTATGTACATAGTCGGAAAGTGGGTCTACTTTCAAAGGTACTGGTTATACAGCCGACGGCTGACGGTACAGGAATGGTCAGCTTTGGCCTGGGCATGGAGTGGCACGTGAACAAGCTTACATCTGCGGTAAAAGTCCTCGTTGTCGACGATCAGCCTCTGATCGTCGAAGAACTCTGCGAATTTCTCGAGAGCAGCGGCTACCGCTGTGTGCCGTGCGAGTCCAGTAAAGAGGCGATCGAGCGTTTTTCGGACGACCTCGCGATCGGACTGGTGCTGTGCGATCTGCACATGCCGGACATGGACGGCATTCAACTGGTGCAGGAACTGCAACGGCTGGCCGGCAAACACCGGGCGTTTGAAGCGATCATGCTCACCGGCCGCGCCGACAAGCAGGACGTGATCAAGGCCTTGCGCGCCGGGATTGCCGACTACTACCAGAAACCGGTCAATCTCGATGAATTGCTCGAAGGCCTGCAACGCCAGGAAACGGTGCTGCAGGAGCGGCAGAAAACCCTGCAACTGGGCCATCTGAACCAGAAGCTTCAGGACCTGTCGTCGTCCATCGACGATCTTTATCAGGATCTGGACAAGGTGCGTCGAGGGCCGGCGCCGGTCAGCGACGAAACCGCCCGCGAGACCGGTGAACTGGAGATCCCGGCGATCTTCAATCAGCTGTCGCCGCGGCAACTGGACGTGGCGCGCCTGGTGGGCAAGGGGCAGACCAATTATCAGATTGCCTGTGAGCTGGGCATCACCGAAAACACCGTGAAGCTTTACGTTTCGCAGGTGTTGCGCCTGACCCACATGCATAACCGCACGCAGTTGGCGCTGGCGTTATCGCCGGGCAATTCCGGTTTGCGTCAGCGGGTAACCGCCCACTGAACCACACTGCCGGGCATTCTCTTTACCCGGCATTAACCTTTGGCTTGGGAAACAGGTTGTCGAGGGTTTCCAGCAGCCGCACGTGATAGATCGGCTTGCGAAACAGGTCCAGCACCTGCAACCGCAGCATGTCGCTCACGTCCTCCATGTCCGCATGTCCCGACGTCACGATCACCGGCAGATGCTGGCGCGAGGTGTGCTCGCGCAAGCGCTTGATCAGCGACATGCCGCTCTCTTCCGGCATGCGCAGATCGGTGATCACCAGGGCGATATCGGGATGGCGGGTCAGGTGATGCAGGGCGAGTTTGACCGATGTGGCGGTATGACAGACGAAGCCTTCGCCTTCCAGCAACTCCGCCAGCTCCAGCAACGCGTCCTCTTCGTCGTCAACCAGAAGCAACTGTTGGCGTGGGGAAGAAGACACGTTCATGGGCAGTACCTGAAAGCTGAATGGAAGATCGAGTGTAGCCCGACATCAGCAAGGTGCTGGCGCAACTTCGATTACGGAGTTGGCCGGGTTTGCGCAGTGCCGCCCAGCGACACCAGGACGTTGTTGAAGATCGCCAGCATACGATCACCCAGCGGGGTGACAAAAACGACAACCACCACGGCGACCATGGCCACGACGATGGCGTATTCGATCGCCGAAGCACCGTCTTCACGTTTGTACAACATCAGGGCTTTGGCCATTAAATAATCAACGATCATTCGAAACATGTGCCCACTCCTTTGCGCTCCTGGCGCCGATGAAACGGCAGCGGCAAAGCGTTCGCCGTGCCATTTGAGCATTGTCAACAAACCCCCTCCCAACAACTGTAAGAACGGATTAGTCATAAAGGATTAGTCGCTTCGTCTCTCCCGGTATTTCGACTGCTAATTGGCCAACACCCGTACTTTCGTGGGTTATTTGCCTGTCAGTAATGGCGTTTTGGCTTGTTTCAGCTAGCGTGGAAATAGCGAAATAGTTGGATGTTCATAGCTGCCTGATTGCGATGTTCCCTTGGTAGGAAGTGCGGGCTGGTAGTGCAGCAGGAAAGGGAGAGCCGTCATGAACAGTCGTGTGACCATGGGCCTTGCAGCGGTGCTTTTACTGGGCGCCATCGTTGTCGGATATTGGGGCCTGGTGCTCAGCCGCCAACCCGCTCCGGTGGCCGAGGCTCCCGCGCCGACGGTGGTCACCGTCGAAAAAACCGTCGCTGCCGCCGAAGACCAGACCCGTCAACCTGTCGTGGTGCTGGTGCGTGACGTCCCGCCATTCACCCCCCTTACTGCCGCCGATCTGGCCGTTGAAAAACTGCTGAGCGCCCCCGCCGGCAGCCTCGGCACAATCGAGCAGGCCGTGGGCCGCACGCCGTGGCGCCACCTGAGCGCCGGCACCTGGCTCAACGAAGAAAGCTTCGAGGCTGGCGGCACACTGGCGCGCATGATCCACAAAGATGAGCGCGCGCTGGCCGTGTCGGTCGATGAAGTGATCGGCGCGGCCGGGCAACTGATCCCCGGAGATTATGTCGACGTGCTGTTGTACCTGCGCCAGGACGCCAGCAATCCGCAGCAGTCGGCACAGATTGTGGTACCGGCCATGCGCGTGCTGGGAGTCGGCGAACAGTACGGCCTGACCAACGACGGTCAGCCGTCCGCTCCCGCAATGAGTGCCGACGACAAGATCAAACAGGACCAGCGCCGGCTCACCGCGCGCACCGTGGTGCTGGCGGTGCCTGAACAATTGTTGAGTCGACTGATGCTCGCCACCCAGGTCGGGACGTTGCGCCTGGCCGTGCGCAGCAGTGAAGAACAGCGCCTGGCCAAGTACTGGGCCGGCGAAAGTCAGGCACCGGACAAACTGGTTGCCGCCAACAGTCAACTCTTCCAGTTCACGCAGCTGGCGCTGGGGACAGCGCCGAAAGCGTTGTCGAGCGGCGACCAAGCTGTGGCGGCACGGCCCGCAGTGGAAGTGATTCGCGGCAATCAGACCAACCAACAAAACCCATGACTGAGCAAGGATCCAAGTGCATGCAGAGTCGTTCCTGGCCGACCTTCAATCCCGTGCTCCGGGCCTTGCTGCTGATGGGACTGTCAATCAATGCCGCGCACGCGGCTACCGGCAACTGCGCGGCCCTCGGGCGCTTGCCGCCGGTGATCGAAATCAACGAAGGCTGGCAGCAGGACATGCAATCACCGGTGGCGATCACACGCCTGGCCATCGGTGATCCGAAAATCGCCGACGTGCATGCCAATGGCAATTCCTCGTTCCTGCTCACTGCCGTGGCGCCGGGCGCTACCAGTCTCATGGTCTGGACCGGCTGCTCCAGCGAGCCGCGTCAGAGCATGGTCTTCGTCAAGGGCGCCGCCACTTCGGCCCTCACCAACACCAGTGCGCTGCCGTCGGATGATGCGCTGTTGCCCTCGCAGGTCCAGACCGACATTCGCTTCGTCGAAGTCAGCCGCACCAAGCTCAAGCAGGCGTCGGCTTCGCTGATCGGCACCCGCGGCAATTTCCTGTTCGGTTCACCCGGCACGTTGCCGCCCATCGACGGCGTTCCGCAGCCGCGATTGCCGGTGGACAACGCGCTGTTCAACTTCTCGTGGATCGGCGGCAAGACCATGGCGATCATCAATGCTCTGGAGGGCAGCGGCTTCGCCTACACCCTGGCGCGGCCAAGCCTGGTGGCTCTCAATGGGCAAAGCGCAAGTTTCCTCGCGGGCGGGCAGATTCCGATTCCGGTGCCCAGCTCCGGTAGCGACAACGTGTCGATCGAATACAAGGAGTTCGGCATCCGCCTGACCCTGACGCCCACCATCATCAGCCACGATCGCATCGCCCTGAAAGTGGCACCGGAAGTCAGCGAACTGGATTTCAGCAAAGCGGTGAACATCGCCGGCACCACGGTGCCGGCCCTGGCCATCCGTCGCACGGACACCAGCATTTCCCTGGCCGATGGCGAGAGTTTTGTCATCAGCGGTCTGATCAGCACCACCAACTCATCCCAGGTCGACAAGTTTCCGGGGTTGGGCGATATCCCGGTGCTCGGGGCCTTTTTCAAAAGCTCGCAGATCAAACGCGAAGAGCGTGAGCTGCTGATGATCGTCACCCCGCATCTGGTGCGCCCGCTCTCGGCGGAGGCACAACTGCCGTCGTTGCCGGGTGAAAAACTGCGCAACTACGATCCGAATTTCTACCGCATGTTCTTCCTGGAAAACGGTAACTTCGACAAGCGCAGCGGGTTGTCCCAATGAGCCAGAGCCTGAGTCAGACCTTCCTCGCCATCACCCGCAACAACACTGATCTGGAGTGGCTGCAAAGCGCGCTTGCGCCGTTGGGCCAGGTGGTCAGTGCCGGTGGCGGCAGCCTCGACGAATTGCTCGCGCTGGTGGACGTCACCTTCGCCAGCCTGGTGTTCGTCGGTCTCGACCGTGAGCACGTGGTGGCGCAGAGCGCGCTGATCGAAGGTGCGCTGGAGGCCAAACCGATGCTGGCGATCGTTGCCCTCGGCGACGGCATGGACAATCAGCTTGTACTGAATGCGATGCGCGCCGGGGCACGGGATTTCGTCGCCTATGGTTCGCGCTCCAGTGAAGTGGCCGGGCTGGTGCGCCGCTTGAGCAAGCGCCTGCCGCCGGTGACCCATAACGCACAACTGGGCGGTCTGACGGTGTTGTACGGCGTACAGAGCAGTTCCGACGGCGCGCTACTGGCCAACCATATGGCACTGGTGGTGCAAAAGAGCGGGCAGCAGACGCTGCTGCTGGATCTCGGGCTGCCCCGTGGCGACAGCCTGGCGTTGCTGGGGCTGGAGAGTTCGTTCCACTTCGGCGATGCCTTGCGCCACCTGCGCAGGCTCGACGCCACGTTGATCGACAGTGCCTTCACCAGCGCCGAAGCGGGGCTGCGGATTCTGGCGTACGCCGACAACGACGAGCCGCTGGAAAGCACCAGCGCCGCCGAGCTGTACATGTTGCTCAGCGCCTTGCGCCAGCACTTCCAGCACATCGTCGTGAACCTCACCGGCCAGCCCGACAGCGAAGCCCTGCGCACCTTCGTCAGTCATTGCGACAAGCTGCTGTGGTACACCGACCAGAGCGTTCTCGATTGCCGGCGCAATCTGGCGGTGTTCAATCTGTGGCGGGAAAAAGGCATGAAACTCGATCACGGACGGCTGCTGGTCGACCGCTATCTGAGTAACGTCGCGCCGGATGCGGACACCCTCGGCAAGACCTTCAACCTGGAAGTGATCGCCGTGCTGGCCTTGAGTCCGGAGCTGCGCATGAACGCCAAGAACCAGGGCGTCAGCCTGTTTGAACTGGCCCCCCGGGAGAAACTCACCCAGAGCCTGCGGGTGCTCGGCGAACGGCTGGCCAAACGCTCCGAAGGCCTGGCCAAACCCAAGGTCACCTGGTTCGACCGGTTGCGAGGCACCTCATGAGCCCGGAAAAACTCTTCGGTGCGCCGGCGCGTGGCCAGTCGGGCAACACCGACCACGAAGGCCTGAAACTGGTCCTGCATCGGTACATCATCGATGCCATCGAGGAGTCCGGGAAAAACCTGCTGGAAGGTTCGCGGCAGTTGCTGGCGCAATTTGTCACCGACAAGGTCGCCGAATACATCGCCCGTCTGCACCTGGCGATTTCACGTTACGAGATGGAGCGGCTGGCGGAAGAAATCGTCGATGAGCTGACCGGATTCGGCCCGCTGGAAGTGTTGCTGCGCGACAGCGCCGTGACCGAGATTCTGGTCAACGGCCCGCACCGGGTGTTCGTCGAGCGTGACGGCGTACTGCATCAGAGTGACTTGCGTTTCATCGATGCACATCACGTCGAACGGGTCATGCAGCGCATTCTGGCGCCGCTCGGGCGCCGGCTGGACGAGTCTTCGCCGATGGTCGATGCACGCCTGCCCGACGGCAGCCGGGTCAACGCGATCATCCCGCCGATCGCCCTCGACGGTCCGTGCCTGTCGATTCGAAAATTCCGCAAGGACATGCTCAAGAGCAGCGACCTGATTGCGATGCAGACCATCGACCTGCCGATTTTCGAGTGCTTCCAGGAGGCCGTGGGCAAGCGCTGCAACATCCTGATCAGCGGCGGCACGGGCACCGGCAAGACCACGCTGCTGAACATTCTCAGCCAACTCATCAACCCCCACGAACGGTTGGTAACCATTGAAGACGTCGCCGAACTGCAACTCGGCCATCCTCACGTGGTGCGCCTGGAAACCCGGCCGCCGAATGCCGAGGGCCATGGCGAGGTCAAGGCCAGCGACCTGATCCGCAACGCCCTGCGGATGCGTCCGGACCGGATCATTCTCGGCGAGATCCGCGGCGTCGAAGTGCTCGACGTGTTGACGGCGATGAACACCGGTCACGACGGCTCGATGAGCACGGTCCACGCCAACAACGCCCAGGATGCATTGCTGCGGCTGGAAACCCTGGTCGGCCTGACCGGGCGCACCGTGGCCGAACGCACCCTGCGGCAGATGATCTGCGCGGCGCTCGACGTGATCATTCAATTGACCCGCATGCCCGACGGCCGCCGCTGTGTCAGTGAAGTGGTGGAAGTGGTCGGCGTGCGCGAAGACGTCTACGTCACCAACACCCTGTTCCGTCTGGATCGGCGCACCGGTTTCGGCTTCCTGCGCGAGGCGGTCAATCCGGCCGGTGACAAGTTGCGGCACGAGTCGAGTCTGGGCTGAGCGCATGGAGCCTTCGTCATGATCGGACCGGTGATCCTGATCGTCCTCTGCCTGCTGTTGCTGGGGCTGTCGATTCGCCTGTTCCTGCAGGGTGTGCGCAAGACCGCCAACGAACGGGTGCTCTCGCGCCTCGCCGCCGGGCAGCCCCAGGGCGTTGCCGAAAAAACCTCGTGGACCGGGCTGGAGCGGATGTTTTTGCGGGCCGGCCTCGGCCGGCCGAACGAGCACTTCGGGCTTTGGCTGTCGTTGTGGGTTGTGGCCATGATGCTGGGTTACCTGCTGGCCGACTGGATCGGTCTGCTGGTGCTGATACTCGCGCCGCCGCTGATTCTGCGGCTGTACATCGCGTGGCGATATCGGCGTCGGCTCAATCGGATGATCGAACAGTTGCCGCAGTTGCTCGACCACACCGTGCGCAGCCTCAAGTCCGGCCGGACCCTGAGCGATGCAGTGATGGGCGGCATCGAAACCAGTGAGGACCCGTTGAAAGCCGCGATGGGCCGGGTGCAGCGCAACGTGCAACTGGGGGTGAACCTGCCGGACGCGGTCAGTGATTTCGCCGAGCTCTACGAGCAGGACGAATTGCGCATGTTCGCCCTGGGCCTGAAGGTCAACCACCGCTACGGCGGCAACGCCAGCGAGTTGCTGGAGAACCTGATCAAGCTGATTCGCGAACGCGACCAGGGTGCCCGGCAACTGCGCGCGCTGACCGGCGAAACCCGGATGACCGCGTGGGTGCTCGGATCGCTGCCGGTGATCCTGGTCAGTTACTTCATGCTGACCAATCCCGGCTACATGCTCGGTATGTGGAACGACTCGGGCGGTCGGACCATGCTGATTATCGCGGTGGTGTTGCAGGTCTCCGGTTGCCTGGCGCTGTGGCGCATGTTGAGGAGTGTCTGACATGCTGATGCTCGCCAGTCTCATGCTGTTGCTCGGGGCGCTGTTGCTGGTCGGCAATCACCTGCTGACCGAGCGGCGTCGAGTGCGTCAGGTCAACCAGCGTCTGCAGGGGCACCTGGTGCGCGAGAACCGTTTCGGCAACTGGCTGCGGGCATTGGGCAGCAGTCGGTTCGGCCAGCGCTCGGTGAGCATCGACAGTGAAACCCAGACCCTGCTCAGCCGTCTTGGCTGGCGCCGGGCCAGCGAGCGCTCGCTGTTTGCCGCCTGCCAGATCGGCACGCCGCTGCTGACGCTGGGGCTTGGCCTGTTTCTGAAGGAAGTGTTTTTCCCCCTCGCCCCCAACGGCTGGCTGGTGCCGATGATCGCCACCGGCGTTGGTTATCTTGTGCCCAAACGCCTGCTGGCGTACGCCGCTGGCCGCCGGCAGAAAATCATTGCGGTGGAAGTGTCGACGTTCATCCCGCTGCTGCGGATCCTGTTCGAATCCGGCATGGCTGTCGAACAGGCCCTGCGTGTGCTCAGCATCGAAGGGCAGAAACTGCTGCCGGAGCTGACCAGCGAACTGCGCCTGATTCTGGCCCGCGTCGACTCGGGCCTGGAGCTCGGACAGGAGCTGAACAAGGCGGCCGCGATGCTGGCGGTGGATGAGTTCACTGACACCTGCGTGATCCTGCAACAACTGATTCAACAGGGCGGCGGGGCGATGAAATCGCTGCTGACGCTCAAGCAACTGCTGGATGACCGACGCCTGACACGCTTGCAGGAATACATCTCGAAGATGTCGGCGAAGATGTCGGTGGTCATGATGCTGTTGCTGTTCCCGGCCTTGCTGATCGTTCTGGCGGGCCCGGGTTTCACCGCAATCACCCGGGCGTTTGCGTCCTGACAATGAAAATGACTATGGCGATGGAGAGCGATGGATGAAAGCACTGATGGTTGTGGCAAGTCTGTTGCTGCTCGGCGGTTGCGCAACGGACGGTCAGGCGCCGTGGACGACGATGCTGGCGCCGGCCAGTTGCAGCAAGTTGAGTTCCGAACAGGAACTGTCGCTGAACCTGGCGGATGATCTGGTCAACGACGGCAAGCTGCACGCCAGCCTGGCCAACCTGCAGGGGCTGCCCGACAACCTCGTCGAGGTACGCCTGCGCAAGGCCAAGGTCTATCGCCTGCTGGGCCGCAGCGAAGCCGAGCCGTTGTATCGCAGCCTGCTCGGCACGTGCCTGAACGCCGACGCCGAACATGGCCTGGGCCAGTTGTATGCCGCCCGTGGCGACAACGGTCAGGCGCAGGCCCACCTGCAACGGGCGGCGCGGCTGGCGCCGACCAATGAAGACATCCGCAACGATCTGGGCGTGGTGTACCTCAATCAGCTGCGGCTCGAAGACGCTCGCTTCGAGTTTCTGACGGCCATCGAGTTGAAGCAGAACAATCAATTGGCGACGCTGAATCTGGTGACCCTGCTGCTCTACCAGAACAACTGGCAGCAAGCTGCGGAAGTGGTCAGCCGCGCGCACCTGACCCCGGAACAGTTCACCGATGCCCAGGAACGCGCGGAGAAACTCAAGTCACCGGTCAAGGCCAGACCCGTCGCTGGCAATCAGGTCGCGGTGGCGGTGGATGCGCAACCGGCGACGATCAAGTGAGCCTCAAGGAGCTGCCATGAACACGTTCAAGACTGTTTGCTGCCTGAGCCTGCTGAGCCTGCTGAGTCTGCCGCTCGGCGCACTGGCCATCGATGCCGGCCCGGCCTCGGCGCAGCAGCAGGAAACCGAAGGCTGGCTGTTGCTGCAAAGCCGCAACAAGGCTGCGTCCCCCGATCCGCAGGCGGCCACGGCCACCGAGCGTGAGCTGGCGATGCAGCGCTGGCTGAAGAAGTACAAATATGAGATTCCCGATTTCTACGACCCGGATGCGGGTGGCAAGATCGAGAAGCAATAGTCGCGCTTCGCAGGCCACCGCAGTTGCCTGCGGCAGCGGCCTATAACTGATAGCTGAAACTGATGCTGTAGCGCGGCCGGCGATTGAAGGTGTCCAGCGCTTCATCCGACATCGCCTTGGCCGCTTCCAGGGCGATGTTGTAGTACTTCGCATCGCCAAATCTCAGACCGAACGCCGCCGATGACAGGTTGTTGGCCTGCACCGGCAATTCATTGAACCAACTGCGCGAGCGGTCGAGCACGAAGTACGGTTGCAGGATGCGCACCCAGTTGCCGTCGCGGTTGAAGCTGTAGTTGATCTCGTAAGCCACGCCCCAGCCCTTGTCGCCGGATGCCTGATCGTCGGGATATCCGCGGCCGAAATTCTGCCCGCCGAACACCGCGCGCTCGCTATCGGGCAGGGTGTCGCGGCTCCAGTACAACGCAGCCGACAGCACCCCTTGCCAGTTGTCGAGGAACTTGTCGCTCTGTACCCCCGACAGGCGCACTCGGAAGAAGTCGAGGTCGATGGCGCTGTTGTTGGTGTGTGCACCCAGGCTGTCGAAGCCCTGATAGACGCCGCCACTGAGGATCCGCAGTTGCCGGGCATCGGCCTTGCGCCAGTCGCCTTCGAAGGCTAGGGCGCGGATGTCGGTGCGTTCTTCGACGCTCAGCGGGTAGCCGATCACGTTGTAGCGGGTCTTGTCGTTGACCGCGTACAGGCGTGATCCGGCGGTCAGCAATTCATCCGAGGCGGCAATCAGCGGCAGGGTGAAACCGAGCGAATAACGATCGTTTTCACGGTGCGGCTTGAGTTCCAGTCCGTTGTTCAACAGCACGTTGGTGCCGGGGTCGGCGCGATAGCGTGAGGCCGACAGGCTCAGTTGTGCGCCTTCATCGTTGATGAACTGGTTGTAGTCCAGCCGGTAGTAATGCTCGTGATCATCTCCCGGTGGAAACAGGCCGCTGAGGCTTAACTGTTCGCCCATCGACGTTTGTGAATTGCTGCTGACGCCGAGCAGGGCCTGGGTGCCGTTGCGGTTGTCTTCGGTGGTGCTCAGGGTGCTGGTGAACGGCTTGCGACTGGCTTGGGCCACCAGCGTCGTCGCGCCGTCGGTGGTGCCGGGCGGCGGCACCTGGGCCTGGATCGTCACGCCGGGAATGCGGGTCATCAGCGTGGTGTAGCGCTCGAACGTCTTGCGCGTCAGCGGGCGTTCGGCCTGGAGCTTGGCGGCCAGCCGGTCGAGCAGGGCTTTGACCCGTCCGACGTCGCCGGCGATCTGCACGTCGCGCACGTAACCTTCCACCAGCACCACGCGCGCCACGCCGTCATCGAAGGTTTGTTGTGGCAGGAAGGCGTAGGACAGCAGATAACCGTCCTGTTGATAACGACGGGTGATCGTGCGGGTGGCTTCGATCAGGTCGGCGAGGCTGCTCTCGCGGCCGATCAGGGGTTTGTAGATTTCGGCCAGTTCGTTCAGTGGATAGAGCGTGCCGCCTTCGATCTGCACGGTCCTGAGGTTGATCTTCGTGCCCATCAGCAACGGCTGGGCGGCCGTGGCGCCGGGCTCCGGCACTTGCAGCGGCGCGGCGTTCGGCCGGTAGGCGTCGGCGGGCAGGTTCGGCACCGGCAGGTTGCGGATGGTTTCGTTGCTGTTGAGAAAGCTGGGCAGGGTGTCGGCGAGGGCGGTGGAACTGAGACTGAGCAACAGCAGGGATGCCATGACGCGCATAGGACACTCCATGTTCAAACCCGCAGCACGGGGCTGGGTTTCTCCTAAGAAAAAAGCGGAAGACTCGTGGGAATCTTCCGCCCTCAACCAAGCGTAGGCGCTGTAGGTAAGGCCGTCGAATCGGCCAGGTGCAAATCAGCGATTGCGACCGCCCAGGGCGCCGGTGAGGCCGCCGAGGACGCCACCCAGTCCGCCGCCGGTCCCGGTGGCAGTGCCACCGTTGACCAGTCCGCCGACTGCTGTGACCGTGTTGCCCACCGTGGTGACGGTGTTGCCGACCGCGGTGACGACAGGATTGGCATTGGTGCTGGCAATCGTGTTGCCGAGATTGCCGACGGCGCCGCCAACCTGGCCGGTGAGACCGGCGACTGGAGAGCCGAGCCCGGTGGCGGCACCGACATTCTGGGTCAGGCTGGTGACCGCAGTGGTGACCGGTGCAAGTCCGGCACCGACGTTGTTGCCCAGCGTTGCCAACGGAGTGGTCGGGCTGGTGATCGGCGAGCCCGAGCCGCCGAGCACGGTGTTGAGCGAGGCCACGGTGTTGCCGGCCGCTGCCAGCACGCCACCGGGTGCGGCGAGAGTGCCATTGCCGCTGCTCAAGCCGGCGCCGACGTTCACGACTGCGCCGCCGACGGTTTGCAGCAAGCCATTGTTGCCCAGACCACCACCGACGCCCGTTCCCGAACCGGTGCCGTTGGCGACCAGTCCACCGGCCTTGCCGACAGCGGTGCCGACATTGCTCAAGGCACCGCCGACAGTGTTGGTCAGGGCGTTGCCGTTGCCGGCGTCGGTGACTTTGTCGCCTACTCCATCGACGGTGCTGCCGACTTTCTGCAGCAGGCCGTTTACGGGAGCACCCAGCCCCGTAGCGCTGCCGAGTTTGTCCGTGGTGCTTTCGACCATGGCAATCACCGGTACCAGTTTGCTGCCCACTTCTTTGGTAACCGAGCCGAGCGGGCCGGTGGTGGTAGCGGTGCTGAGCGTGTCACCGAGCATGGTGACTTTTTCACCGACTCCGTTGAGCAGTGGAGCGACTTTGGTCACCACACCGCCGACCACTGGAACGCTGCCGGTGGCAGTCGCCAGTTTGCCGCTGAGGTCGGACACGCCGTTGCCCACATCCTGCACCACGCCGCCGACAGCCGAAGCGGTGACGCCCAGACCGTTGTCGGTGGTCGCCAGTTTGCCGATGCCGTTGGCTACGCCGTCGCCCAGCGTGGTCACCACGTTGCCGGCGGTTTTCGCTGCGCTTTGCACCACACCGCCAACGACCGGCACGCCGCTCAGGGAGTCACCGACCTGGCCGACACCATTACCCACTCCGCTGACGGTATTGCCGACGTCCTGCACCAGTGTGGTGGTAACCAGAGGCGTCGGAGTGCCCGGATTGGTGGGGTTGGTCGGGTCCGTCGGGTCGGTGGGATTGGTCGGATTGGTTGGATCCGTCGGGGTCGTAGTGCCGCCAGTTCCGCCGGTGCCACCAGTGCCCGCCGTGTCACCGGTGCCTCCGGTACCGCCCGTGCCGCCAGTACCCGCAGTCGAACTGTCGGGGGAAGAGCTGCCGGAGCTGCTGTGATGACCGCCGCCGCCACTGCTGCAACCGGCCAGACCGAGAGAGAGAATAAGGGCCAGTGCTGTTGCCGATTTGCACCACGCCTGAGCTTTCATGTGGGTTTTCATGAGGGTTATTCCTTGCACCTGTCACAACGTTCGTTGACTTCGACGGCTCGCCGGTTCTGTTGCCGGCAATGCCTTCGTCCGTTGTGTTCATCTCAATCGCAAGGCTGGATCCACGCCATTCTCAAGTTGGTATTAACGCCTTTATGCAGGTGGCTGCGAGTGCCGCTTAACGACTAATACCGAGGATATAGGCGCGCAAAAAAAAGCCTTGAAAATCAAGGCTGGGTGTCGGCGAGGGAAGTATGTGCGGCGCGGGAAAACTTAAGTGATATATACACAATTGATCAGGTTTTCCCGGCCTCGATGTCAGGCCACAGGCTGCCAGTTGCCCACCATGTGCTCCAGATCCCCGGCGCCGATCAGGCGTAACTCACCGCTGGAATCGGCCGCGCTGGCGAACAGGCTCACCTCGCTCGGCAGGCGCACCGGTTTGCGAAAGTGCACGGTGACCTCAAGGTTGGCCTTGGGCAGATGATCCGCCAGCGCCGCCAGCGTCCGGGCCTTGTTCCACAGACCATGAGCGATGGCGGTTGGGAAACCGAACAGCTTGGCGCTGGCGGCACTCAAGTGAATCGGGTTGTAGTCGCCGGAGACTTTCGCGTACTGCCGGCCGATGTCCGTCGGCGCCTTCCATTGCGCCACTTGCGCGAGGGGCAGTGTCGGCTCCCAGGTCTGTTCGATCGCTTCGCCTTCGAGCTTCACGCCACGACAGAGCATCCGGCTTTCGGCTTCCCACAACGGGCCGAGTTGATCGTCGAGGGTGGTCAGCAGATCGAAGGTCGCGCCCTTCGGATGCGGTTGCAGGTTATGCACCCGGACGCTGACTTGCGCACGACTGATCCCGCCCATCGGCCGCAATACGCGGATGCGGTTGCTCAGATGAATCAGCCCCAGCAAAGGGAACGGAAACTCTTTGGCCGTCAGCAATTGCATCTGCAGGGCGAACGCCAGGATATGCGGATAGGTCGGCGGCAGCAGACCGTCATCGGTGAAACCGCAGACCTTGCGATACGCCGCCAGCCGTTTTCCATCCACCTCGACGGCACAGCGCAAGCCGCTGTCGGGCAGAGTGGTGCCGGTGATTTTGCGTCGGGTCGCCGCCCGGGCATACAGCCCCGGCAGGCTCGGCTCGTGGTGCAGCGTTTGCCATTCGATGGTCATGTTCAGGCCCCCAGAACGCTTTGGCCGCACACCCGCAACGCTTGCCCGGTGAACGCGCCGGTGCCCGGTTGGGCCAGCCAGGCCACGGCTTCGGCGACGTCTTGCGGCAGGCCGCCCTGGCCCAGCGAACTCATGCGCCGGCCGGCTTCGCGCAGGCCAAAGGGGATGTGCGCGGTCATCTGGGTCTCGATGAACCCCGGCGCCACGGCGTTGATGCTGATGCCGCGTTCCAGCAGCGTCGGCGCCCAGGCCTGGGCCAGTCCGATCAGGCCGGCCTTGCTCGCCGCGTAATTGGTCTGCCCGCGATTGCCGGCGATGCCGCTGATCGAGGCCAGCAGAATCACCCGCGCGTTATCGCGCAGGGTGCCGCTGTCGAGCAGGGCCTTGGTCAGCACTTGCGGGGCGTTGAGGTTGACCGCCAGCACCGCGTCCCAGAACTCGGGCGTCATGTTGGCCAGGGTCTTGTCGCGGGTGATGCCGGCGTTGTGCACCAGAATGTCGAGGCCGTCCGGCAACTGTTCGATCAGTTGCGTAGCGGCGTCTTCGGCGCAGATGTCGAGGGTGATGGCGCGCCCGCCGAGGCGAGCGGCCAGGGCTTCGAGATCGGTTTTCGCGGGCGGCACGTCGAGCAGGATCACCTCGGCGCCGTCACGGGCCAAAGTTTCGGCGATGGAGGCGCCGATGCCTCGCGCCGCGCCGGTGACCAGCGCCTTGCGCCCGGCCAGCGGGCGGGTCCAGTCGGTAACTTGAGTGGCGCAGGCCGTCAGACGAATCACTTGCCCGGAGACAAATGCGCTTTTTGGCGAGAGGAAAAACCGCAGCGGTCCTTCGAGCTGATCCTCGGCGCCTTCGCCGACGTAGATCAGTTGCAGCGTGCCGCCGCTGCGCAGCTCCTTGGCCAGCGAGCGGGAGAAACCTTCGAGCGCGCGCTGCGCACTGGCGGCAAACGGTTCGCGCAGGGTTTCCGGGGCGCGGCCGAGGATTACCAGATGCGCGCTGCTGTCGAGGTTCTTCATCAGTGGCTGGAAGAATTCGCGCAGCTGTTTGAGCTGGTCGGTGTGCTGCAAATCGCTGGCGTCGAACACCACGGCCTTGAGTTTCGGGCCATGGCCGGGAATCCATTGGGTGGCGGTCGCCGGTTGGTCGCCGTAGCGGTAGATCGCGTCGGTCAGGCGATTGGCGAAGGTGCTGACCCGCTCGGCCAGCGGCCCGCCGCCGATTAGCAGCGCACCTTCCACCGGCCGCAGGCGCCCGGCCTGCCAGCGTTCCAGCCTCACCGGCGACGGCAGGCCCAGGGCTCCGACCAGGCGGTGGCCGATGGACGAGTTGGCGAAGTCGATATAGCGGTCAGACATGGAACGCTCTCCAGAAGATGGGGTTCAAAGTGTGGACTGCGAAGGGCAATCAATCGTTCGATCCACGCAATAAGGCCTACGCTAGAACAGCAGAGTAGTTTGCCCTCGGCGCTTTTGTGGCCCGACCGGGTTTTCAGCGCTCGATTTTCAGTCCGGATATTTCACAAGGAGCATTTCATGAGTCAGCTGCGCCGCGTCGCGATCATTGGTGGCAACCGCATTCCGTTCGCCCGTTCCAACGGGCCGTATGCCACCGCGAGCAATCAGGTGATGCTCACCGCCGCCCTCGAAGGCCTGATCGAACGCTACAACCTGCACGGCCAGCGCATCGGCGAAGTGGTCGCAGGGGCGGTGCTGAAATTGTCACGGGATATGAACCTGACCCGCGAGTGCGTGCTTGGCTCACGCCTGTCACCGGCCACCCCGGCCTATGACATTCAGCAGGCTTGCGGCACCGGCCTGGAAGCCGCTTTGCTGGTGGCGAACAAGATCGCCCTCGGCCAGATCGATTGCGGCATTGCCGGCGGCGTCGACACCACGTCCGACGCGCCGATCAGCGTCAGCGAAGGCCTGCGCAAGATCCTTCTGCAAGCCAACCGCGCCAAGACCACCGGCGACAAGCTCAAGACCTTCCTGCAATTGCGCCCGAGACACCTGATCCCCGAATTCCCGCGCAACGGCGAACCGCGCACCGGCCTGTCGATGGGCGAGCACTGCGAATTGATGGCGCAGACCTGGAACATCCCCCGCGAAGAACAGGATCAACTGGCCTTCGAAAGCCATCACAAACTGGCGGCGTCCTACAGCGAAGGCTGGCACAACGACCTGATGACCCCGTTCCTCGGCCTGACCCGCGACAACAACCTGCGCCCGGACCTGACCCTGGAAAAACTCGCGTCCCTGAAACCGGCCTTCGAGAAAAGCGCCAAGGGCACCCTGACCGCCGGCAACTCCACACCGCTGACCGATGGCGCGTCGGTGGTGCTGTTGGGCAGCGAGGAGTGGGCGAAGGAACGTGGCCTGCCGATCCTCGCGTATCTGCGGGACGGTGAAGCAGCGGCGGTGGATTTCGTCAACGGCGCCGAAGGGCTGCTGATGGCTCCGGTATATGCGGTACCACGGTTGCTGGCGCGCAATGGTTTGACCTTGCAGGACTTCGACTACTACGAAATCCACGAAGCCTTTGCCGCGCAAGTGTTGTGCACGTTGAAGGCCTGGGAAGATCCGGAATACTGCAAGACCCGGTTGGGGCTGGATGCGCCGCTGGGCTCGATTGATCGCAGCCGTTTGAACGTCAAGGGCAGCTCGCTGGCGGCGGGGCATCCGTTTGCTGCGACGGGCGGGCGGATCGTGGCGAACCTGGCGAAGTTGCTGGATGCGGCGGGGCAGGGGCGGGGGTTGATTTCGATTTGTGCGGCGGGGGGGCAAGGTGTGACGGCGATCATCGAGCGCTGAAAGAACAAGAATCCCCTCTCCCAAAGGGAGAGGGGATTCCAAAGGTTACTCAGGTACGGAACCGCCGCACCAACCCATCCAGCTCATTCGACAACCCCGCCAGACTCTGCGAATCCAGCCGCGCCGAATTCGCCAGCTCCGCCACCAGTTGCGCATCACCATGAATCTGGCTGATGTGCCGATTGATGTCCTCGGCCACCTGATGCTGCTCTTCCGCCGCAGTCGCAATCTGCGTGTTCATGTCGCGAATCACATCCACCGACTCACGAATCTGCCCAAAGCTCTCCCGCGCCTCGCCAATCCGCGCCACCGATTGCTGCGACACATCAAGACTGGCGCGCATCTGCTGAGTGACCGCGCTGGTACGTTTGGCCAGATTGCCCAGCAACCCGTCGATTTCTGCCGTCGAATCCGCCGTGCGTTTGGCCAGTGCGCGAACCTCATCGGCCACCACCGCAAAACCACGCCCCTGCTCACCGGCCCGCGCTGCTTCGATGGCCGCATTGAGCGCCAGCAGGTTGGTCTGTTCGGCGATGGAACGGATGGTGCCGAGGATCGACTGGATGTCGTTGCTGTCGCGCTCCAGTTGTTGCATCGACTGCGCCGACTGCTCCAGTTCCTGGCTCAGTTGATCGACGCTGTGCACCGCCGCATCGATCTGCTGCTGACCTTCGCGGGCCTGGCGCTGGCCGCTGTCGGCCGACTCCGCTGCCTGGCTACAAGAGCGGGCGACTTCGTTGGCGGTGGCGACCATTTCGTGGAACGCGGTCGAGACCATGTCCACCGCTTCGCGCTGGCGTCCGGCGGCTTCGGCCATGTCGCCGGAAACCCGGGTCGAACTCTGCGAAGTGGCGAGGATTTTCCCGGCCGCGCCGCCGATGTGCTGGATCAGGCTGCGGATCGCGGTGAGGAACTGGTTGAACCAGTTGGCCAGTTGCGCGGTTTCGTCGCTGCCACGGATGTCGAGGTTCTTGGTCAGGTCGCCTTCGCCCTGGGCGATGCCTTCCAGACCGCTGGCCACGCTGCGGATCGGCCGCACGATGAGGCTGGCGAAACTGGCGCCGACCACGGCGAAGAACACCGCCAACACCGCAGCGATGATTGCGATCAGCCAGGTCAGTTGAGTGGCCGAACTCATTACGTCGTTCTGTTTGATCAGGCCGATGAAGGTCCAGCCCAGTTGCTCCGAGGGCCAGACGTTGGCCATGTAGCGTTCGCCGTTGAGCTCGATGTCAACCAGGCCTTTGCCGGCCTTGGCCAGTTGCGCGTAGCCGTCGCCGAGGCTGTCGAGTCGTTTGAAGTTGTGCTCCGGTTGCTTCGGATCGACCAGCACCGTGCCGGTGTTCTCCATCAGCATCAGGTAACCGCTTTCACCGAGCTTGATCTGTTTGACGATCTCGGTCAGTTGCTTGAGCGACACGTCAATGTTGACCACGCCACCCTGGGCGCCCAACTGGTTGGCGACCGCGCGCACGGTGCTGACCAGAACCGCGTCGTCGCCGGCCCAGTAATAGGCCTCGGTGCGCAGGGTCTTGCCCGGGTTGGCCATGGCGGTCTTGTACCACGGGCGGGTGCGCGGGTCGTAGTTGGCCATCTTTGGATCGCCCGGCCAGAAGGCATAGCCGCCGCTGTTCAATCCATAGGACACGTAGGAGTAGGCCGGGTGGGATTTGGCCAGCCCTTCGAACAGTGCAAACAGTTGCTTGTCGATCTCGCCATCGGAGGTATCGGCGGCGTTGGCGCTCATGCGGCTGCGAACGCTGCCGTCGGCGTTCTTCACCAGCGGTTGCGTCGCCAGGTAATCGACGTTCTGGCTGATGCCGTCAAAGAAAAGCTGCATGGCGTTGCTGACCTGACGGATCTCGCGCCCGCTGCTGTCGACAAAATCGTCCCGGGCATCGCTGCGCAGGTTCAGTACAACCAGCGTGGCGACCAGCACCACGGGCAAGCAGGCGATGATTGCAAACGCCCAGGTCAACTTCTGTTTGATGTTCATCCGCGCTCCAGATTTTCTTGTAGGCCCACGCAGTGCAGATGACTCGCGGTTATTGGCAGCCGAAAAACGTTGTTTTCCACCCGTTTCCTTGAGTGCGACATCGAAGATTTTTTTGGAACGATTGTCGGACAAATTCCTCTGTCTCTGAGGAATTCGGCTGCCGGAGGGGGAAATTGAGGCCGGAAGAGAAAATTCTTACGAGCTGCGTGCAACGGGATGTCAGATTCTGTCGCAAATGCCCTCAAGTCCTGTCGCCAACAACCTCGACAGCCTCGGCTATGATTCGCAGCGGCCGATAAAGCGGCGGATCGGCCCGGTTTATCCGGCACAGTGTGTGCATCCACAGGTTCACAGGTCGGCAACCCCTCCCCGTGATGCGAGGATTGCCGTATAACGAATGACATTCGCGTGTTTGGTAATAAAGGACCCACAATAAAAGCTGATGAAGACTCCAAAACGCATTGAACCCCTGATCGAGGACGGTCTGGTCGACGAAGTGCTGCGTCCACTCATGAGTGGCAAAGAAGCAGCTGTTTATGTGGTGCGCTGCGGCAATCAGTTACGTTGCGCAAAGGTCTACAAGGAGGCGAACAAACGCAGTTTCCGCCAGGCGGCCGAGTATCAGGAAGGCCGCAAGGTTCGCAACAGCCGACAGGCCCGGGCGATGGCCAAGGGGTCGAAATTCGGTCGCAAAGAGACCGAAGACGCCTGGCAGAATGCCGAGGTCGCGGCGCTGTTTCGTCTGGCCGGCGCGGGTGTGCGAGTGCCCAAGCCCTACGACTTCCTCGACGGCGTGCTGTTGATGGAACTGGTGGCCGACGAATTCGGCGATGCCGCCCCGCGTCTGAACGACGTGGTGCTGGAGCCGGATCAGGCCCGCGAATATCACGCGTTCCTGATTTCGCAGATCGTGCTGATGTTGTGTACCGGTCTGGTGCACGGTGACCTCTCGGAGTTCAACGTGCTGCTGACGCCGACCGGCCCGGTCATCATCGACCTGCCGCAAGCGGTGGACGCCGCTGGCAACAACCACGCGTTCAGCATGCTCGAGCGTGACGTCGGCAACATGGCGTCGTACTTCGGTCGCTTCGCCCCGGAGTTGAAGAAAACCAAATACGCCAAGGAAATGTGGGCGTTGTACGAAGCGGGTACGTTGCACCCGGCCAGCGTGCTGACCGGCGAGTTCGACGATCCCGAGGACCTGGCCGATGTCGGCGGGGTGCTGCGCGAGATCGAAGCGGCGCGTCTGGATGAGGAGCGCAAGCAAGCCATCCGCGCGGCGGACGACGAACCCAAGGGCAAGTCCGACGAACCGCCTCCGCCACCGTGGATGCAGTGAGCATCTGAAAAAGAAAACCCGGCTTCGGCCGGGTTTTACACATTCAAGGATTGATTGTGACCACCACTTCCCGCAATGCCCGGCTGATCATTACGGCGCGGCTGATTTCCGATTTCGGCGCGTTCCTGAACATGGTGGCGCTGGCCACTTATGTTTACCTGCTGAGCAACAGCGCGATGAGCGTGGGGATTTTTCTCGCCAGTCGCGTGGGCGGCGGGATTTTCGCCAGCCTGATCGGCACCGCGTTTTATCGTCGATGCAGTGGCCGTCTGCCGTTGATTGCCTTCGATCTGCTGCGCGCCGCTGTGCTCGGATTGTTGCTGATCGTGCCGGTCAGTCAGCAGGCGTTGTTGCTGCCGCTGATCGCGTTCGGCCTGGGCTTAGGCAATTCGATGTTCGCCATCGGCCTCAACAGCCAGTTGCCGCGCTTGATCGAGCCGGCGCAGTTGCTCAAGACCAATGCCTGGATCACGTCCGCCTCGTCCATGGCGATGGTCGGCGGCAGTCTGATGTCCGGGTTGCTGGTCGCGGGATTTGGTTTTGAAACGGTGTTTGCGCTGAATGCGCTGACCTATCTGTTGGCGGCGGTATTGATTGCGCCACTGCGGTTCAGCGCACCGGAGCCCGTCGTCGAATCCAGCACTGACCGCAGCGAATGGTCAGCCTTGGTGCAGGGGCTGCGCAGTGCTCCAGTGGTGGCGGCGATGCTGGCTGTCACGATGGCCGACACCCTTGGCAGCGCTGCTCACAACGTCGGCTTCCCGATCATCTCCAAACTGCTGACGCCGGATTCAGCCAGCACCACGCTGGGCCTGATGCTCGCGGTCTGGGCCGCCGGCAAGCTGCTCGGCGCGCGGGTCGCCAGTCGCCTCAACGGCTCGGAAAACATCCATCTGGAGCGCCGCTATTTCGGCGGCGTGTTGTTGATGTCCTGCGGATTCATCCTGATGTTCCAGCAGCACAGCGTCGTTGGTCTGTTGCTGTTTTCTCTGCCGGCCGGATTGGGCGACGGGTTCTCGGAAGTCGGCCTGATGTCGCGGCTGCAACGGGAACCGGAGCCCCTGCGCCTGCCGATCTTCAGCTTCCTGACGCTGTTGCAGATGACCGGGTTTGGCGTCGGCATGCTGATCGCCGCACCGTTCTACAACTGGTGGGCGCCGGGTGCCGTGGTGCTGTTGTTCCACGGCATTCCCCTCGTCACAGTGTTGTCGATGAAAATCCTGCTGCTCAGGCGCGGGCGGGTTGCGCGCAGCAGCCCGACGCCAGTTCCTTGAGGATCGGGCAGTCCGGGCGATGGTCGCCGTGGCAGTGTTCGACCAGATCCTGCAGGGTGTCGCGCAGTTCGCCGAGTTCGCGGATCTTCTGATTCAGCTCGTCGATGTGCTGGCGGGCCAGGGCCTTCACATCGGCGCTGGCGCGCTGGCGATCCTGCCAGAGTGTCAGCAGCTTGCCGACTTCCTCCAGCGAGAAACCCAGGTCCCGCGAGCGCTTGATGAACGCCAGCGTGTGCAGGTCATCGTCGCCGTAGACGCGATAGCCGCTGTCGGTGCGATGGGCGGCTTTAAGCAGACCGATCGACTCGTAATAACGGATCATCTTCGCGCTCAGGCCACTGTGGCGGGCCGCTTGGCCGATGTTCATCGGTTGTCCTCCAGATCCTCGGGTTTCCAGGTTTTCAACAGTAGCGCATTGCTCACCACGCTGACGCTCGACAGGGCCATCGCCGCGCCGGCCAGCACCGGATTGAGGAAACCGAACGCCGCCAGCGGAATGCCGATCAGGTTGTAGACGAAGGCCCAGAACAGGTTCTGCCGGATCTTCGCATAGGTCTTGCGGCTGATCTCCAGCGCGGCCGGCACCAGCCGAGGGTCGCCGCGCATCAGGGTGATGCCGGCGGCGTGCATGGCCACGTCGGTGCCGCCGCCCATGGCGATACCGATGTCGGCGGCCGCCAGCGCCGGTGCGTCGTTGATGCCGTCGCCGACCATGGCCACGACCCCGGTTTTCTTCAGCTCGGCGACAGTGGCGGCTTTCTCCGCCGGCAGCACTTCGGCATGGACGTTTTCGATGCCCAGCGCTTCGGCGACCACCCGGGCGCTGCCGCGGTTGTCGCCGGTCAGCAGGTGGCTGTGGATATGCTGGGCCGCCAGTTGTTGCACCGCGTGCAGCGCGCCGGGCTTGAGGGTGTCGCCGAAGGCGAACAGACCGAGTACGCGGGGCTGCGGACTTTGCTCGATCAGCCACGACAGCGTGCGGCCTTCGGTTTCCCAGGCCTTGGCGGATTCGCTCAGGTTTGCGGCGTTCAGACCGCTTTCCTCCAGCAAGCGCCGGTTGCCCAGCGCCAGGCGCCGACCGTCGAGGCTGCCGGCGATGCCGCGCCCGGTCAGGGACTGGCTGTCGCTGACATCCGGTACGTTCAGACTGCGTTCGGCACAGGCATCCAGCACCGCTTTGGCCAGCGGATGTTCGCTGCCGCGTTGCAGCGCGCCGGCCGCAGTCAGCAGGGTGTTTTCGTCGCCGTCGATCGCGCTTAAATGCGCAATGCGCGGCGTGCCGGAGGTCAGGGTGCCGGTCTTGTCGAACACCACGGCGCTGACTTCATGGGCACGCTCCAGGGCTTCGGCGTCCTTGATCAGAATCCCGTGACGCGCGGCCACGCCGGTGCCGGCCATGATCGCGGTGGGTGTCGCCAGACCGAGGGCGCATGGGCAGGCGATCACCAGCACCGCGACGGCGTTGATCAACGCGGCTTCCAGCGGCGCGCCGTACAGCCACCAGCCGATCAGCGTGGCCAGGGCCAGCAGCAACACGGTCGGCACGAACACCTGACTGACTTTATCCACCAGTTTCTGGATCGGTGCTTTCGCGGCCTGGGCGTCCTCCACCAGACGGATGATCCGCGCCAGCACGCTTTCCGCGCCGAGCGCCGTGGTGCTCACCAGCAAGCGGCCTTCGCCGTTGATCGCCCCGCCGGTGACCTTGTCGCCCGGTTGTTTGGGCACCGGCAGGCTTTCGCCGCTGATCAACGCTTCGTCGGCATGGCTCTGGCCTTCCAGCACTTCGCCGTCCACCGGGAAACGTTCGCCGGGTTTGACCAGTACGAGGTCACCGAGGCGCAGGGCGCTGATAGCGACGTCCTGTTCGCGGCCATCGATGACTTGAATTGCCCGCTCTGGCCGCAACGCTTCCAGAGCACGGATGGCGCTGGCGGTCTGGCGTTTGGCACGGCTTTCCAGGTATTTGCCAAGCAGCACCAGCGCGATGACCACTGCCGAGGCCTCGAAATACAGGTGCGGCATGCGCCCGGCGGCGGTGGCCCACTCATAGAGACTCAGGCCGTATCCGGCGCTGGTCCCCAGCGCTACCAGCAAGTCCATGTTGCCGGCCCCGGCGCGTACGGCTTTCCAAGCGGCGACGTAGAAGCGTGCGCCGAAGATGAATTGCACCGGGGTGGCGAGGGCGAATTGCGCCCAGGCCGGGAGCATCCAGTGAATGCCGAACGGTTGCAGCAGCATCGGCAGCACCAACGGCAAGGCGAGGGCGATGGCGCAGATCAACGCCCAGCGCTCATGGTTCAGGCGTTGCTGGCGATTGTCTGTTTGCGGGTGTTCGAGTTCGAAGAGACTGGCCGAATAGCCGGCCTTGCTCACGGCGGCGATCAGGGTTTGCGGGTCGACCGCGCCGAGCAATTCGAGGTGGGCGCGTTCATTGGCGAGATTGACGCTGACGCTTTTCACCCCCGCAACCTTGTTCAGGGC
>Ga0207696_1000496_pt1 | contig 33021 bp, 40 predicted proteins | sample KBSS54metaG_FD_184403 | JGI IMG/M metagenome (GOLD analysis project Ga0207696, IMG submission 184403) | Switchgrass rhizosphere microbial communities from Kellogg Biological Station, Michigan, USA - KBS S5-4 metaG (SPAdes) (version 2) | ecosystem: Host-associated > Plants > Roots > Rhizosphere >...
GCCCGCACTCCGCGCTGAATTATCAGGCGCCGTCTGAATTTGCGGCGGCCTGGAGAAAGGGTAATTCTGATAGTGAAGGATCCGACATTACTAAGTGAGCGTTGTATCTAATCCTGGGGGCAGGTCATATTGACTCAGCAGTCTTTATCTTTTTCTCAGCATTTTGGACTGCATCATGTAGTCTTTGATACTGCCATAAGGGAGCTGCTTTTCCTTCAAGTTCAGAATGCTCTCGAACAGCTTGAGCAAAATTTTCTTCAATCAGGCTCAGCTTCTCTTGGCTATCATATAATTCATTTGCGAGGGAAGTATTACTTGCGATAAGGTTATCGACCTCCACCTTATGCTTTTTGCTTTTCTTGACTAGGGTAACAGTCAGGATTGGAGAAAGTAGGGCTAACAAGAGTACTAATGCGACAAATAAATCCATTTCATAATCCTTTATTCTGTCAATTCAAAACTGGTGTGATTCTTACATATGTAATCTCTTCAATATCTGAAAAAACACACTCAAAACTGTTGCCTGCGGTGGGAATTTAAATCATGTCCTTGGGCAATCAGATGATTAGTTTAACTGAATAAGTTCCATTGATATTGATCAACCAGTGCCCATCACATACACCTATGAATTTGGTTCACAGATGAATGAGGTTATATCACACTGATATGAAGATATCTTTATCAAGTCTGGATGCCGACATTCATTAATTCAATTCAATTCAATTCAATTCGATTATCGGATATGGGATAACTATGAGCCTAAAAATTAGTACGCAAAAAGTTGATACATGGAAGAAGCGCATACAACGAGAAGGCCTGAAGGGGTCTACTTATTTTGCACAGCAGAGTGGGGTTGTATGGGTCTCTGCATCACAAGACCATCAAGCAATCTGTCTTAGAGTACTGGGAAGAGATTCAGGATCCAGTTCGTTGGATAGCTATCTTCGCTGGGATAATGTTAGCGCGATATCGCTCGTGGAATTGCTATATCAGATTGAAGTTGCCTAGCTGGCGGGACATTACACTTGCATTTCTTCCCGCTGCTTTGTCTCGCAACGGATCTAAATGAAGTACTCAATATGCCTTATGCACAAGGTATGAATTTCGGGCAAGAAAAAACCCGGTAATGTCACCGGGTCTTTAAAATCAATAAATTACATATTTTTCATGATGTTGGTTATGTGGTTAGGGGTGACTAATCAGGGCTATTGCCTTCTTTTGTCGCCACTTTGTCGCCAGTTTTCATTGTGGCTAGTGGGTTGAAGTGCAGGGCAGTTTCAAGATGTTCAGGGGCGAAGTGAGCATAGCGCATAGTCATCTGAATATCGGAGTGGCCAAGGATTCTCTGTAAAACAAGTATATTGCCACCGGACATCATAAAATGCGCTGCGAAGGTATGGCGAAGAACATGTGTTAACTGACCACGCGGTAAAACGATATCTGTTGAGTCGATAGCAGCCATAAAACGAAAGTAGCACTCACTGAAAAATCGGTCACCAGGTTGCGCAACGATTTCTTCATAAAGCTCTTTGCTGATCGGGACACTTCTGTTTTTCTTACTTTTGGTTCTTACAAAAGTGATTTTATGTGGGGTGATTTGAGAGCGCGTTAATGTCTCAGCCTCCCGCCAACGCGAGCCTGTGCTTAAGCAAATTTTAACAACTAGGGGCAGATCGGATCTTCCTTTGCTACAAGCCTCAAGCAGTATGTTGATTTGTTCATGTGTGAGCCACGACATTTCTTTTTCAGATGTAGCAAATTTTCGAAGGGTCTCAAGAGGATTAGGCTGTTTCCATTCTCCCAAACGAATTAGCTCGCTAAACATTCCGCTCAAATGACTTTGTTCTAGGTTCACCGTAGTTGGATCAGCACCTTGACGCCAACGTTCTGAAAAGTATATTTCGCCGTTTAGGCGCTTGTCACGATAGTGGGCGAAGTCTTTAGCGGTAAAAGATGTAGCAGGGGGGTTGCCTAAAGCTTCAACCATTAGGCAGATTTTCTTATAGGTCTTTGAGCCTGCGGTGAGGGCTTGGCCATGTAGGTTGTACCAAAGCTTGGCGATATCTTCCAGAGTGCGGCGATCAGTTTTCTCGCCGAGCCAGGGCTTATTCTCAACTTCATCCATAGTATGGCGTTCAAATGCCAGAGCCTCCCCTTTGGTTGCGAACTGTTTACGCACCCTGCGACCAGAACGGCCAGCAGGGTAACATTCGCAAATCCATTGACCGTTTGTAAGTTTTCTTACAGCCATCTTCGATTCCGTTAAAAAGGAATATTTAACTGTATATAAAACCAGTGGTCAATGTTTCAATTACTGAAAATATACATTACTTTTCAGCTAAGCAATTTGTTCTAAAAGTGAGAGAGTCTTATTTAGGCTTGGTGAGTTAGCTCGTGCTCTCTCAATAGACCATGTTTCGTTAACAAATCCTTTCAGTAGAGTGTTGTAGAAAATCCCCACTTTTGCAGCGCTACCCATTTTGGGTGGGATACCCATTCGAGCCTCATGGTTTTTACCTTTCTTTGCTAAGTTTACAATTTTTTCTTTTGGATCGAGCAATTGGTCAGGATTGTCATCAATCTTTTTTTCAGCAATTATCAAAAAATCACTCAGCCCTTTTTTATCGGCTAAAATCCAGCTTTCAACCTCTCTAACTGGAACGGAAAATAATAATTTATCCTCTTTCCTTTTTAATTTTCGATAAATGCTTGCTAGAAATTCATCCTCATCAGGCTTTAAGTCTAAATCTAACATAACCATAACGTAGTGGATTCTAGATAATGCATTATATTTCTCAATATTCTTTATAATATTTCCACAACCATCACTTCGCCCTAATTTATTAACAATTCTAAATTTTTCTAATGAGGCAACTATTTTTGTAAGAGTTGCCTCACTTAAAGTATCTTCACTCGCAATAGATATATCGAGCATAATTTATACCTTTGCAATTTTGTCAATATTTTCAGGGGATGTCAGTGGAAGCATGACTTCAGCGGGTGAGAAACCTGCTGACATTGTATTTAGTTCATCTTGATTAGGATGTCTTGCTTCTGTACCATTACCTGTAGGATAAAGAAGAATAATGCTATTGCCGTCAATGTTATTATTGAGAAGTGCTGGGCTATGTGTGCTTATAATTACTTGTTTCTGATTTCTAGCACCTCTCAATGTACTTTCCATTATTTCTGGTATGTATCTTACAATTTCATTATTAAGTGATAATTCGGGTTCTTCCATTAAAAGTAATTGTCTTTTTTCTAAAAGAGCCCAAACTAATCCTATTAAACGCAACGTACCATCAGAGAATTGGTCTTCCCTTTGCCAGCCAGCATTCGGCCTCCAATGATTATAGCGCGCTTCTAAATGGGGCATTCCAAGCTTGTCACGTTCGAATTTCAATTCGCTGAATTGTGGTACTGCAATTGATAAGCTTGCTTGAATTTTACGAAGCCATGCATCACGGGTTTTCGCCTGAACCGTGGCTAATCGTTCTAAAAAACCTTGTCCAAACGGGTCATCCTCAATTTTACCTACACCTATTTCATTGGCATATTTAAGTAACTGCGGGACTAAATGCAAATATGTCACTGATGAAAAGAAGTCAGAGATATCTCTAAAGTTCTTATTAGCTAATATTTGTTCTAAGTGAGTTTGTGTTAATTGCAATTGGTCCTTTTTATCATTCTTATCAGGGCGGTTGATGACAATCTCGTCATCTTTTTTTACAATTTCTTTAGTTATGTTTATTAATTGTTTTCCCTTGCCTTGGGCTTTGAATGCAAGTTCATAAACCCATTTAACTTCACCTTCCTCTAAGAATAAGATAATACTAACTTCCGTGTCGGATCGAGCTTGAAGGCACCGTAATTTTGTTATTCCCCCCCTATCATCAACTGCCTTCTGCAACCCTCCGCCAGATTTAGCAATATCTTTCACAAAACGGAATACATCAAGAAAGTTTGATTTACCTACGGCATTTGGACCAATGATGTAAGTCCTATCCATGAGATTTACATCTATATTTCTAAAGTTTTTCCAGTTTTTCAGTTTTAATCTTGTAATGATCATTTTGAACCGCCGTTAAATTTGAATATACCAATCACTTGATATACATATTTCATTTCATTTATAGAGCATTCAAAGGGTGACTTCCCTGTTTCTACACGGACTCTTTCACTGGGCAAAACAGTGATTTCTCTTACACTTATCTTATCATTAAAATCAACTACCCATTTACCGTCTTGTACAGATTCGAATTTACTTTCTGACAAATATAAAACACCACCATCTTCAACTATACATATTTCGTTAAAATTGGTAGGGAGAAAAGCTTTGTCAAATAACAAATAACTGGAATCAAATAATTTGCTATTGATTAATTTTTTCTTTGACAATTTTATTATATCAGTTTGTAAGTTTTCGAACTTGTCACCATCACCAGTAGCTATCCATTGTAACGAGGCACCAGTCTCTAAAGCGCATTGAATTACCCATTCCGCAGGAAAAATATCCCTCATAAATCTAGTCGCAAGGGTGCTTTTTGAAACACCTAAATGGTCGCAAAGCATCTGGCGTGTTGAGAATCCATAAGCCTCAACAAGTCTCAAAATTACTTGCTGCCCGCCTGTTTTAAAATCCATCAAGTTCGCTCCAGAGAACAAAAATCAATTGACAGATTCCCAAAGCGATCTTAATGTTCGCCATGAAGTTCGATTTGGGAAACTTCACTTGTAATCACTATTAATTACGGCTCGCCACAAGCCAAAGGGAGATGTTGCCCCATGAGACCTAACATTTCAATCACTCTGATCACCCCTCACGTCACAATTGAACGCTATAGCGAACTCACTGGTTTAGCAGAGGATACGATCAACGACATGCTTGCTGATGGACGTTTACCACGTCACCGCTTGCGCAAAGACATGAAGCGCGAAAAAGTGATGATTAATATCGCCGCTCTAACAGTAGATGCGTTATCAGAATGTGACCTTTCGGTTGCTTAGTTCGATATTGCAATATCGTTGAGGTCATAGCCATGTTTGATTACCAAACTTCGATACATCCGCATTTTGACACCGCTTGCCGCCGTTTCTCTTTGGCTCACAACCTTACTGAGTTGGCGGCGGTTATCGGCATTTCTGCCCAAGTGTTACGCAACAAACTGAATCCAGACCAGCCCCACCGGTTAACAGTAAACGAACTGATATTACTGACGGATATCACAGATGATTCGGCGGTTCTGGATGGTTTGCTGGCACAACTGAAATGTTTACCTGCTGTGCCAGTGAATGAAGCGAAACCAAATAATTTACCGATGCACGCTCTGAGTGCTACGGCCGCAATCGGTGTTATTGCCGGTGAGGCCATTTCCCCCGCACCTATGACGCAATCACGTAGAAACGCCATTTTAGACCGAGCCAATCAGGCGATCCGCGATCTGTCCTTGCTCGTTGTGTCTGTTGAGTCGCGTTTTCACACCACGCCTGTGCTGGCATCCGCAATGGACGTAATCAGTTCATGCGGCGTCATGCCTGGCCTGAACTGAGGCTATTCGATGAAAGTTTTCGCACAACTATTAAAGCAACAATCGCCAACGGCTCAACTGCAAAGCTATGGCCACGGTTGGCTTGAACTGCCAAACGGTCAGCGCTGGCAACCGGCCGCGAGCAAAGTGGCGTTTCTAAGTGGTTGCCGTCACCCGATGGTGAAGATTAAGCGCCGCCCTTGGTGGTTCCGCCTGATGGGATTAAGGGGGTAAGCGTGGAACAGCAATTGCCGAAATGGATTAGTGAAGCCCGAAAGATGATTTCAGGCACTGAAAACCGGGTGAAACATTATTGGGAAAATCTTCCAGAAGATGAACGCCGCGATCTCTGTTTCCTCTCCCAGCTGAAAAGCCGCCATGTGAAATGTGCCTGGGACGATTTGACCGAGGCGGAAAAAATCGCGCTGTGGCAGGGCGTTTTGAAGGTCAGAAAAATGCAGCAACAAACCCGTTTGCTGACGCCGGAGGATTTCAAAGGCGTTGTTGTTTGTAGTGTTAGCCGTCGAACAGACGAACAAAAAATTTCAAATCCGATGCACTGAGGGACGTATGAAAATCATCACCGTAGACGAAAAAGGTTTAATGGAGTCGTTCGCCACATTTGGCGTGAAGTACAACTACAGTCGATTTTTTCTTGGGAAATGCCATGTCACTGACGGCCGCGTTGCGTTGACGCCGTTCATGTTTAATGACACCGTTCACCTTGATAACCCGCACCAATGGTTTGCGGCCAACGCTGCGTTTTGGGTTCGTGCTTACCGTGAGTCTGAAAGCTTGGTTGAGCAAGTCGAAACAATGGCCAGTATCCGCGCTCTGTATTTTTTGTCTGGTTCACTTGGTCAAGGCCAAATCCACGAAATGATCCGCACCTGGTTTAATCAAACCAAAGAAGTGCATTGCATCGGCGCTCTGAATATTTCTCCTTTAGCGCCTCTTCATAAAAAGACGGCCACAGAGTACCGCCCGGCCAATTTCCACTAAATAAAACACACCGAACGCCCACGGCTTCCATCTGGTTGCCGGGGTTTCTTGCTGCCTAAATTTGGAGTTATCCCATGAATCTATCCCGAAATGACCGCCCGAAACGCACGCCAGTGCTGCGAGGTTATGACCAATTATCACCGGCTTCTCAGGACTCTGAACGCCTGGCCAGCATGTTGAAGAACGCACGCGCAGAATCAATGGCTGATGCGGCTGTGAAATATTCCGGCCGTCTGGATCGGCTGGCGTCTCATATTGTGAATGAAGGGTTCAGTGCTGCTGAAATCGTTGAACTGTTACGCCAGGAGTCAGAACAATTTGCCCGTGCTGGCCAGGGCGGTGCCCAATGAAAACAGTATTGAAATGGGCGGGATCCAAGGTTCGCATTATAGAAGTATTGAAGCGTCATTTACCCGCCGGTCAGCGACTCGTTGAGCCGTTTGCAGGTTCCTGCGCAGTGATGATGAATACGGATTACCCGGCTTACTTTATTGCTGATGCAAACCGCGATCTGATCGATATGTACAAGCTGATTGCAGAGCAACCGGCCGCGTTTATCCAGGCGGCTGAGGGGCTTTTTGAAACGGGAAATACTGAGGTGGAATATTACCGTTTACGCTTTGCATTCAATTCAAAACCGGTCGGTGATAAAGACCGCGCCCCGCTTTTTCTCTACCTCAACCGTCACTGTTTTAACGGGTTATGCCGGTACAACAAAAGGGGCGAATTCAACGTTCCTTTCGGCAAATACAAAAAGCCGTACTTTCCAAGAGCTGAAATTCTGGCATTCGCTGAAAAAGCCAAGCTGGCCACGTTCCTTTGTGGGAACTACAGCGAGGCATTGAAAGCCGCGCAATCTGGGGACGTTGTTTATTGTGATCCGCCGTACCTCACAGAAACAGCTAATTTCACCGCTTATCACTCTGACGGATTCGGGCACGAAGAACATGGCAGGTTAGCCAGGAGCGCACGCCGTTTGGCTGGCCGTGGCGTGCCGGTGGTCATTTCTAACAGTGATACAGATATGGTGCGTTATCTCTATAAAGATTTTGCCATCAATAAAATCACCGCGCCGCGCAGTATAGGAGCGGCGGCCGGCAGCATCAAATCTGCCCAGGAGGTGATTGCAACCGTGGCGTGGGATTGCTAAATGGCATCTTTCGTTAACGGGCAGCATCATGAAACCCGCCAGTGGCAGCAAGAGCAATTTGCCCCTGGCGCACCTGATGAAATCAGCCTGACCGAGCGGCAGTTATGGCACCTGAATAAAGCCGATCATGATTGGCGTGCGGAGTATCTTGGCGAAATGCCGGATTTCTTGGCACGCTATTTTGGCGATCGATATAGCAAATTATTGGAGGGTGGCCATAACGGCCGCCGCCGTGCCAATACGTTTTTACGCACTACGGTGGGTAAGAGCGTATTGCCACGTCTACGCAATGTCTGCGAACAGTACACGACAAAACATCAGGCTGCGGGGGTGATCCCTTTCCCGTTCCTGGCTGACCTTGAAAAACTCCCGACCCTTGGCCGCGACGAGCTGCGAAACTTAGCGCACCGCGTCGCTGATTTTATGTCTGAGTCATTCACCGATTTTATTGATCTGGCTTTTGACGGCGCAGCTGCTGATCAGAAAGAAATGACGCGCCGCACTTTTGCCACCTTTGAGCACCTGGGCAAGTTGGCCAAAATGGCCGGTATCACGCCGCCATACTGGCAACAATTTCTTTCAGGTCGCACTTTCACAACTCGCACCGCGGAATCCGGTTTATTGCGCATGGTGGCACCGGAGTGGTGGCGTACTAAGTTGAAGCGCCGCCGTGATCTGCAGCGTGAGCATATGGCCATTGCCGTTGGCCAGGTGCAAAAGGCGGCATCGGCTTACGTCAGCCGTTCCACGCAAGGGGAATGGGTGGAGCAAAAGAAACGTAACCGGGAGTTTTTTAAATCGTGTGATCTTCAAAATCAGGAGACGGGGGAACGTCTTTCCCTGGCTGACATGGTGGACGGCAGCAACGCTAACCCGGCAAAACGTCGCTGCGAACTGATGGTTCGTATGCGCGGGTTTGAAGATTTGGCCACTGAAATGGGGATGGCCGGAGAGTTTTACACGATCACCGCGCCGTCAAAATATCACGCCGTGCACAGCAAAGGCGGGTTTGTGTCTCAGTGGAACGCGGCCAGCCCGCAGCAAACGCAAAAATACCTTTGCGGCGTATGGGCAAAAGCCCGCGCTGCGTTTTCCCGCGCCGGGATCCACGTCTTTGGTTTTCGCGTAGTCGAACCGCATCACGACGGGACGCCGCACTGGCACATGCTGCTGTTCATGCGGCCGTCAGACGTGGCCGAGGTGCGGGATATTCTCTGTTATTACGCCCGCCGCGAAGATTCCGAAGAACTGCAATCCGCACACGCGCTTAAGGCGCGTTTTCACGTTGAGCCTATCGATGAAGAAAAGGGCAGTGCTACGGGCTATATCGCTAAATACATTTCTAAAAATATCGACGGTTACGCCCTGGATGGTGAAACGGATGAAGAAACCGGCGAAAACCTGAAAGACATGTCCAAGGCGGTATCTGCCTGGGCAAGCCGCTGGCGGATCCGTCAGTTTCAGCAAATCGGTGGCGCGCCGGTAACGGTCTGGCGTGAGCTGCGCCGTATGCGTGATATCACCCTGGAAAACAAGTCTATGGATGCTGTGCTGGCTGCTGCGGATGTGGGGTGTTGGGCATCCTACACCCAAGCGCAGGGCGGTGCGTTGGTGGCGCGTCGTGATCTGGTTGTGCGCCTGATGTATGAAATCACTGAATGCGGCAATGAATACGGGGAAGCCGTTCAGCGTATTCAGGGGGTTTATTCGCCGTTATCGGGTCAGGAATCAGAGGTATTAACGCGCCTGGTTAAGTGGGCGATTGTTCCGAAGTTGGCCGACAGCGCAGCGGAGGCTGCTTTTTCTGGCGGCATCGCCGCCCCTTGGAGTTCTGTCAATAACTGTACTCAAAGTACGATCACCGAATTGAAAAAGGGCATCGGTATTCAGTCCCAGGATGCTGGTCAGATGGCCAAAGCGCTGGCCAGGGGCAATATCGTGCCGCTGGATCGGGAAACCGAAATGCAATTAGAGGGCAACCGGCTGGTGGTCAGGCGACGAAAAGCATATTGCAAGGAGTGCGGGGAAGTTATCACGTCTGAAAATGAGTCATTCGATTCACCTGGCGTGTGCTGGGTGTGCGCCGATGGTCATGTTTTGCAGGCCGATCAGTATGATGCCGTTAACCGGGCGTTTGAGGCGTTAGGCATTTAATGCAAGGTGAAAACTCGCAAAAGCACGCTCGGTTTGCTTTTATTCTGTAACAATTTGAGATACTGTATATTTATACAGTTAATAAGTTAAGGAGGTTGGGGAATGCGGGATTTATTTTTTGAGGAAATCGCTGTGCAACGGATGGCTTTATTTTCTCGATTGGTGGCTATTGGGGACTGTGATCAGGAAGAAAAAACGTTAGCCTTGGGATGGTTAGCTGAGTTGAATGCCCAATTGCTGGAAAGTCTGCGGCAGACAGAAAAGAAAAACCCCCAAAACGGGGGCAGTGATTCAGGCTTGTTGCAGTAGCGAAAGCAACATCTGCCTGTCGTCGGATTTCAATGAATCGACGAGGCCACGCAGCAAACTGCCCTGGCTTTTCGCGCTGGGGCTAATAGTGTGCGAAAAGGTCATATTCATTACAAAAGTATGACCACACTCAAAGTCAGAGCACGCACAATACAGGTCTGAAATCTGACGGTGTTTGCGTGACGTTTTTTTAATGACTGAGTTCGCGCCGCATTCGGGGCAGATGACTTTCATCACGCGCATGTTGTTGGCTCCGGGGAAGTGATAACCCCGTGATTTTAGCCTGTTGCGGCTCATTTTTCACCCTCTGATGTTGTGTCAAAGGCGAAGTTAAGCCGCAGATGTAATGGAATTTCCGGGTCACTGTTGACCGCATTCATGATCATGCGCTGCAACGGAATCACTTCATCCTTTCGATACGTAGCGCGGGACTTTTCCGGATCAGGTAAACCCGCCGTATTTTGCGGAATAATGCCCGCCAGGCCAGCTGGGAACCGGTGGGCGTTCAGCACATCCTGCGCGCTGATGTTCTTCACGTTGTTGAATTCGTCGTTCGCGCCGATATCCCCCACGGGAATGAACTGGATCGCCTTTTCGTTCCCGCCTGGAATGTTCACAAAGATGGTGGAGAAGTTCCCGATCCCTTTGCTGCTTTCCAGGCGTTCGGTAATTTCGTCTTCTACTTCATCCGTCAGGTTTGCGTCATTGGTGTAGATGATGCCCCCGGTGTGCGCCCCGTTGTGATAATAGCGGCGGCGGAAAATCGTCGCTTCACTGTTGAGTAATGCCGAGTGAATGCCGCTGATGTAATCCGGCAGGCCGTAAATCTGTTGCTGCGGGTCGTACTGTTTCAGGAAAATTACATCATCCGGGCTGTATACCAACGGTTCGCCGTCCTGGAGAACTACAAATTCCCCGGTTTTACGCACGCGCAGATACAGCGACGGCAGCGGCAGCAAATCCACCACGTCACCCCAGCCCGAACGCACTTTCAGAATGGCCAGGTCGCCGCAGGATAAATAATCAAACACCCCGCCGCGCAGCTGCTCATGCGTTAAACCGCCGCCCAGGTAATCCGATGCCACCATGTTGTGACGGGCATAAATCACGCCGCCGTGCTGACTGTTTAGGTTCGTCAGTTGAACCAGTGCCAGGCGGTCAATCGGCAGGGTGTAGTGATCGAATTCATTGTCATACCAGATATCCCGGTAATTTGTGCCGGTGGTCAGGATGGGTTCCGGGCGTCCCATGCTGATGATGCTCATTTTTTTGCTACGGTCAGGCTGTTCCTTCTTAGCCTGGCGGGATGGTTTGCGTTTGCTCATGCTGCTTTTTTTCCTAATTTCCATTTAGATTTACGCTTGTGCTCAAAGTTGATCGGCTCGTTAATAACGGCGTGCGCGATTGCCCAAAAGGCATCGGCGTGGCCGGTTTCCACCGTGCGATCTGCTTTGAACGTCATGGCGTTGCCGCTGGCCGTGCTGGTGTGTCGGATGGACAGGAAAGACGCGGCAATTTCCCGGTTGTCTTTGTTCCATTCCAGGCGTTTTGCGCCGATTACGTCGATCATCTTCAACACCAGCCGGGTTTTGGTTTCCATGCCGTAGTGAATGGCCACCGCTTCACGTAGGGCAAAATGTTCAATCAGCTCAAATACGCCCCGGCCAATGCCGGTGACGTCTACGCCGATGTAAGTCATGTTGTACTTCCCGAACAGCTTTTTGATCTGCGCTGCCTGATAGGCGAAATTCATCCCTTTCCAGTGAAAAAGGCAGAGCACGCGGAATTTCTCCACGGCATAAAGCGGCGGGGCAACGATGGCAAACGTGGAGGTATCGCCAGAACGGGCCGGGTCAAAGCCTCCCCATACCTCACGGTTACCAAACGGCCGATCGGCGTTGGGGTCATGGTCTTGCCAGTCGGCCACGTCCACGCCGCAGATTTCCAGATCACTGAATTTGAAAACGCTGTCTTTACTGTCCACAAACACGCACATATACAGCATGTTGAACGTGTCACGGTTGTAGCGGTTGCGCAGCTTGTCGATGCTGGCACGGTTAAACCCGCCTTTAACTGCGTCCTCCATCGTGATGACATACCGCCACTGTCCATCCGGGCAGAGTCGGCCGCCGTCGCGCATTTCATCAAAGGTTGGGAAAACGGCGGTTTGGCGCTCTTTGTCTCCCTGCTTCCATTCTTCCCCTGTCCAGAAGGGGTAAGCCTGATGCGTCTTGGCGCTGGGCGTTGAAAAGTAAGTTGTTCGCCAGTGGTCGTGCGTGGCCATTGCGCTGGCCACCTCGTTAAGCTTGGCGAAGTTTGGCACCCAAAAGTATTCGTCGCAGTACAAATGGCCGCTGTATGACTGCGCGGTGTTTTTGTTGGTGGACAGAAAGCGCAGCTCTGCGCCGTTGCTTAATCTGATCGGGTTGCCGGTCAGCACAATGCCGAAATACTGCTCTGCGATGTTGACGATGTAAGAGCGGAAGACCTCCGCCTGGGCTTTGGAGGCGGAAAGGAAAATTTGCGGGTCACCGGTCATTACCGCATTTTCGAATGCCTCAATCGCAAAGTACCAGGTGGCACCAATCTGGCGGCTTTTCAGGATGTTCCTGATTTGCTGTGCCAGGTTATTGCGCAGGTGCTTCTGATAGCCGAATAAATGTTCCTCTGCGAAAGCGTCAAAATCTTCCTGTGATAACCCGGAAATGTCGTTTTTCTTATATTTGCGTTTCTTCACCGGCTCTGCGCCGTCACCGTTCCCGCCCTGGCTGTCATAACCTCCCTGGTTGCCAGATTTAGCGGCGGCAATTTTCTCTTTATGCTTATTTGTCTGCGCACGCAGTTTCACCGCGTGAGCAATCAGCACATCTATCTCTTTTAATTCCAGCTCTGTTTTTTTGTCCCGGCCAACTAATAATTGGTAACGGCGTTCAATGGCTTCCTCTGTTGATTCATGGCTGAGTAAATCAGCCCAATTCCCTTTTTGCGCCCAGTAGTAAATGATCCGCGCATTCGGCAGATTTAAATCCTGAGCAATTTCCTTTGGCGTGGCACGGCGCAAATATAAAGCGCGTGCGACGTCTTTTAGTTCGTCTGTGTATTTAGCCATTCGGTAATTATGCGGGGATGTTTCGGCTATTTCGTTAAGTAAATATCTGATGCAATCGGATATAGGGTTATATCCGAATTCTGCTTAATGCGGCGGGATTAATTATTGGCGATACTGCATTCCACGGAAACAACGGAGGTTAATTCCGGTATGTCAGATTCACATTTAATGACGAATTGGCTCTGTATCGCAACCGAAGGGGAAACGGTTGATAAGCGTTTTTTAACCAGGGATATGTTAATTGACGCGGCGGAAACATATGACCCAAAAAATATGTATACCGCACTGCTTTGGCCAGAGCATGAGCGCTGGTGCGGTAATGCCGGTGAAGTTCTGGAAGTTGCGGCAAGCGAAGATGACTCAGGATTAGTAAAGCTCTATGCACGGTTGTGTCCTTCCACTGAACTGGTACAGGCGAATCGGAACGGAAAGCTTTTATTCACGTCAGTGGAGTTAACGCCTGATGGCAACTTTCGCGGAACCGGCCGTTATTATCTTGAAGGGCTGGGCGTTACAGATGAACCCGCAAGCGTAGGCACTACGCGAATGCGATTTAATAAGCGGAAAGACAATTACTTTATCGGAAATAGTAATCCGCTGGTAATTAACGAAGTTAAGGAAATTAACATGGCAGGGAAGGACAAAAATAAATCGAAATGGCGCAGCCTTTTCAGTATTGAAGACGAAACACCGGCACAGGAAGAAACTCCCCAGGACGGCGATAAATTACAGGCGCTGGCCGAGGTAGTTGCTTCGTTGGAATCTCGTATCACTGCGTTGGAAACAAAAACGGAAGCAACGGATTCAACCGTTGAAGATATTCAGACCGATGTTGAAACCGTGAAAGAAGTGGTGGATACGGAAGAATTTGCCCGCCTGCGCGATGAATTACCCAATATCGTCAGCAAATTTAGCAAACTGGATAAAAAGGTGACCACGTTGCCGAATAAGAATCCGAAAGGTTCACGTAAACCATTCCAGTTCTTGTAAGCATTTATCAGGCTTTCGCCAGGGAAAAACATTAACCGCTGAGTAGCGATTAAGGATGAATAAATAATGATTTTAAATGCAAAAGCGCGTGGCTTTTTAAAGCAATTCGGCGCGGGACTTGCGGCGGCTAACGGTCTGGACGGTGGTGAGGAAAGCAATTATTTCTCACTGTCTGATCCGAAGGAAACGCAGTTGCGTGATGCGCTGCTGGAAAGTTCGGATTTCCTGAACTGGATCACCGTGGCTGATGTTGACCAGCTTTCTGGCCAGGTGGTGAGCGTGGGTGCATCCGGTCTGCATACCGGCCGTATTGCTGATGGGCGTTTTCGTCGCAACGTAGGCGTTTCAGGTAACGAGTACAAGCTGGTTGAAACTGACTCATGCGCCGCACTGCGTTGGGATCTGCTTTCAATCTGGGCAAATGCCGGTTCTGAGGAAGAATTTTTCCAGATGGTGACCGCATTTACCACGCAGACCTTTGCCCTAGATATGTTGCGTATCGGCTTTAACGGTAAGTCTGTGGCGGAATCTACTGACTATAAAGAAAACCCGAACGGCGAAGATGTGAATATTGGTTGGCATGAAATTGTTCGCAAATATAAAGACGGCAAACAAATCATGACTGATGCGGTCACGCTGGATCAGAACGGTGATTACAAGTCACTGGATGCGATGGCGTCAGACCTTATTAACACCAAAATTCCGCAGCAATTCCGTAATGATCCGCGCCTGGTGGTGTTGGTCGGTTCTGACCTGGTGGCGGCTGAACAGTATCGCCTGTACCAGGCGGCTGATCGTCCGAGCGAAAAAATCGCCGCGCAGATGTTGCAGGACTCCATTGCAGGCCGTCAGGCGATTATCCCGCCATTTATGCCGGGCAAACGCATGGTGGTGACCACGCTCGCGAACCTGCATATCTATACGCAGCGTAATACCCGTCAGCGTAAAGCGGAATTTGTTGAAGACCGTAAGCAGTACGAAAACAAATATCTGCGTAACGAAGGTTACGCCGTCGAAGAAATGGAGCTGTATGCGGCGATTGATGAATCCGCCGTGACCATCGGCACCGTTGCCGAGCCATCCGAACCCGTAGGCGGAGAGTAAAAATGAGCCTGTCACCCGCGCAGCGACACAGTGCCCGCATAGCGGCGCAAACGAAGTTAAAGCAACGCCAGGCACTGGAAGGGGCAGAGAGTTTGCACGTTTTGAGCGCGGCGCTGGCCAATGATGTGGACATGTTGCACGGGCTGACATTGGCGCAGAAGGTGGCGTTAAAGCGTGATGAATTATTACCAAAATGGATGCCCACCGTTGAAAAGTACCTGAATGGCGGGGAGGTGTACCGCAATCCGATCCTGGCATGGTGTGTGATTTGGCTTTTTGACGTGGGCGACATGGACGCCGCGCTTAATTTGGCGGATATCGCCATTGAGCAGGGGCAGGAAACCCCGCCAGAGTTGAAAAGCAATTTCCCCACCTTTGTGGCGGATACCGTCCTGAAATGGGCGGAAGTACAGGCCAGGGATGGCCACCCCATTGAGCCTTATTTTTCCCGCACGTTTACCGATGTGGCGGAAAAGTGGGAACTGTATGAAGTGATCCAGGCCAAGTGGTTCAAGTTCGCCGGTATGCGTCAGCTGTTTGACGAGGAAGGCGTGCCGCGTGCCACAGCTACCGAGGATGTGGGGCTGTTGCGGAGCGTGGACGCTCTGCTGGCCACTGCCGAAAAGCTGCATTCACAGTGTGGCGTGGGAACGATGCGCAAACAAATTGCCGCCCGCGTCCGTTATTTAGAAAAACAATCAGGAGCTAAGAAATGAGTTTTAAACACGGCTTAGGCCAGACGGTAAAGATTTCTGTCAGCGGTGAAACAGGTCACGTTAAAGGCCGTGCCGACTACCTCAATAATTGCCCTGCTTATTTGATTCATTACCAGGCAGCTGATGGCCGCGCCGTTGATCGCTGGTTTGATGAATCTGAAATTCAGCCGGTAACGCCGGTTCAGTAAAGACTACCGCAAGCCGGAACGGGCGCGGGGAAGGTAATACCCTTGGGTTATGTACCGTGGATCCCGGTCTGCCCGTTTCTTACGGAGAATTTTATGTTTAGCGGAACGCCGATTGATTACCAGGATGAACCGTTAACGAATGACGGATTTTGGCCAGATTTGAATCTGGCGGATTTCCAGGAACAGCGCAGCATCCCCGCCGATGTAGACGCCGGGACAGTAGCCACGGCGCTGCTGACGGCGGCCGGGGAAGTGAATGACCTGTTGCAGACCGTCAAGGATGGTTACTTGGCCAAGGGATTTGGCCAGGCCAGCGCGGTGCCGGGTATCGGTCGCCCTGGCGAAAACCTGCTTTGTGCTCGTTATAAAAAAGCAGTGTTTGCCCGCGCAAAGGCCGATTTGATCGCAGAGTTCGCAAGCCAGGGGCGCAGGGAGTCGCACCCAGGGCAGGAAAGTGAAGAGACCCGTGCCGGGTTACTGGCCGAGGGGTCGATCATCATCCGGGCAATCAAAGGATTGCGCCGCGTGACGGTAAGGAAGATATGAGCCAGTTAGATGCGCTGAGCACGTTCGTCACCCAAAGTATGCCCGCCAGGACGTTCAAGGGGGCGGGTTTTTCCAGCTATATGGATGAACTGAGTTTTATCCCCGCACAGCGGGATTTAGGGCTGGAACAGTACCGCCTGGCGGTGATCCGCTACAACGCGGTTTTAGCCTGGGACAGATTCCCGTATCGGCTGTATGACCCGCGCAACTTGGCGGCGCTGCTGCTGGTGTGGTTGATGGAATCTGACCGGGAACTGTTTGAAGAATTCGGCATAGACACCGAGTTACCCGATTTTGATATCGATCTGGTGGATGAGGAAACCGCCGTGGTGGTGATCACGTTACCGATGGTGGAAGCGTTAAACCTGGTGAAGGACGACAAGGGCAATATTCCCCTGGACGGGGCGCGATGGCGGCTTGCTGATCCCACCATCTGGTTTGCCAGTGAGGCCGTGGTGTATGGCGTTGATGAACAGGGCGCAAAGCTTGGCAGTGAAAAATGATTATCCGGGGTGAGTTAGATCGGGCGCAGCTTAAGGCGGTGCGCAAAAAGCTGGCTAGCCTGGAATTGCCCCCGGCCAAGCGCAAACGGCTGATGTGGCGGCTGGGGAAATACGGATTGATCCCGGCTGCTAAACGTAACGTCAGAAATCAGGCCAGCCCGGATGGCCAGAAATGGCAGGGACGCCAGACAAAGCGCAAAGGCAAGATGCTGCGCAACATGCCAAAGCTGCTGCATATCCGGGAAATGCCGGAAATCGACGGGGTACGTATTTACCTGAGCGGCGGCGGGTATCGCAACGGCAAAAAGACCGTGGCGGCGGGAACGGTGGGTTACGCCCAGCAAAACGGCATGAATGTGACGGTAAGCCGTCGCCAGGTGGAGCGCAAAGGCAGGGCGGAAAGTTTGCCCGCCACTCAGCGGCAGGCTAAACGCCTGCGGGCGCTGGGGTACAAAGTCAAAAAGGGTAAGCGCTGGCGAAAGCCGCCGTTTAAAGAAATTCAGGAAGGTATGACGATGGCCAAAGCCGGGCTGTTGATCCGGCATTTATCAGGGAAAGCGGCAAAAGCGTCCTGGTCGGTCGATGTTCCATCACGTCCTTTCCTGGGTATCACGGAAGACGATTTTAATAAAGCGTTAGCGCGGCAACTCCAGGGCATCGGATTTGGCGCAGACGCAGGACACTAAGGGGAAGTTATGGGGTGGCCAACGGTCGATGTAAATCAGGTCAATCAGCTACAGGGTGAAACAAACGAGATTGAGCGCGTGGTGCTCTATGTCGGTACGGGGACAATCAACGCCGGTAAAACGCTGGCGGTGAATACCCAAAGTAATTTTGATGCGCTGCTGGGCGCAGAAGACAGCGTTTTAAAAAGTAATGTCCTTGCCGCCATGCTCAACGCCGGATCCAACTGGAGCGGTTACGTGCATGTGCTGGCGGATGATGCCGGGGAAAGTGCCTGGGCGGATGCGGTGCTGGCCGCACAGTCCCTTTGCTCTGTTGAAGGTGTGGTGTTACTGGACGATATCGCCACGAAAACGCCTATCAACAAGGCGGCGGAGCTGCGCGCCAAATTGCTGGCCAGCTTCTCACGCTGGAACTGGTTCATTCTTTCCGTGCAGGCACCGCAGGCCGAGGAAGATTGGGCGGAATATTTGGTTCGCATGGTGGCTTTACAGGCGCAGATTTCTGCCCCGTCCGTGCAGCTTGTGCCGCGTTTGTTTGGTAATGAGCCTGGCGTGCTGGCTGGCCGCCTGTGCAGTCGTGCGGTGACCGTGGCTGACAGCCCGGCGCGGGTGAAAACCGGTGCGCTGGTCTCCCTGGGCAGGGATGAAATGCCAGTGGACGGCAAAGGGGCAGCGCTGGATCTGGCCACCCTGCAAGCCTTGCAGGCGCAGCGTTTCAGCGTGCCGATGTGGTATCCCGATTATGACGGGTATTACTGGGCGGATGGGCTGACGCTGGACGCGGAAGGCGGTGATTACCAGGCGATTGAGTACCTGCGTATTGCCGATAAGGCCGCCCGCCGCGTGCGTTTGCAGGCGATTGCCAAAATCGCAGACCGCTCGTTAAACAGCACGCCGTCCAGCATTGCCGCCCACCAGGCACTTTTTGCCAAGGTGCTGCGTGAAATGTCGGTGGCCAGTCAGATTAACGGCATCACCTTCCCCGGCGAAGTGAAGCCGCCGAAGGATGATGATGTGACGATCACCTGGCAGTCAGCCACCAAAGTGGCGATTTACATCGTGATCCGTCCGTATGAATGCCCGAAAGGCATCACGGTGAGCTTGTTGCTGGATACCAGCCTGACAGGGAGTAATTAACGATGAAACGTATTTCAGGCCAGTCCACCGATGTGCGAATTGACGGTGACCTGATCCACATTGAAAAGGTCAGTTTGGATATCACGGATAACACGGCGGCGGCGTCCACTCAGGGCGTGCCTGATGGCCATGTGTCTGGGGATGTGGCGGCCGAGGGTGAGATTGAAATCTCTACAAAAGTGCTCACGCAGTTGACCGCCATTGCACGCCGTGCCGGTTCGTGGCGCGGTATCGACCCGGTGGATCTGATGTTCTATGCCAAGGCCGGTAATGAAGAACTGAAGATTGAAGCCTTTGGCTGCAAGTTAGTGGTAAGCAACCTGCTGGATAACGATCCGAAGGGTGGTAGCACGTTGAGCCATAAAATTAAGTACATGGTCACAAGCCCGCAGTTTGTGCGCATTAACGGCGTGCCGTATCTGGAAGATGAAGATACGCGCAACCTGATCGGATAAGGACATTGCACGGATGCAAGAGCACGAAAAAAGTATTTTAAGCCTGATCCTGCTGGGCGCACTTATCGCCCTGGGACAGATGTTAGTGAGCAGTGAACCCATGACAGGAAAGTTGTTTTTTGGCCGCATTATCCTGGGTTCGGCCACCTCAATGGTGGCAGCGGCGGCGCTGATTTGGATCCCGGATATTTCGCCGGTGGCCATTGCCGGATTGGGTGCCGCGCTGGGGATTATTGGCCACCAGGCCGTTGAAATCTGGCTACGCAAAAAGGGAAGTCGTTATTTATCAGGGAAAGGAAAACTGAAATGACATTAAGCGAAAAGCAGCAATTGTTTGTGCAGTTGATTGGCCAGCTGATCGAGTGGGCAGGCAATCATGGTTACCGGCTGACCTTTGGTGAAGCCTACCGCACGCCGGAACAGGCCAAACTCAATGCCAAAAGCGGCGCGGGCATTGCCAATAGCTTACACACGCAGCGTCTGGCGATGGATTTTAATTTGTTCATCAACGGCCAATACCAGACCCAGACCGAAGCCTATAAACCGCTCGGGGAATATTGGGAATCCCTGGGCGGCGTGTGGGGCGGGCGATTCAAAACCCGCCCGGACGGCAACCATTTCAGCCTGGAACACAACGGGGTGAAATGATGGGCAAGCCGCTGGTGATTGCCGTCCTGGCGTTGTTGGCTGCGTTCGCAGCGGGCTGGAAGGTTAATGCCTGGTACAGCGATAGCGTGGAATTGATGATCACCAATGCCGCCCACGCGGCGGGGGAAGCCTCCCGCGTGGCCGGTGAGAAGGTGGCCAGTGAATCCGGCCGCAAGCTGGAAAATACATTGGAGGCACTGCGAAATGCGCAACCTGTGGAAATCCGCACGGAAATACTTAAACCGGTTTTTACTAACGAGTGTTTGTCTCCTGAGCTTGTCAGCATGTACAACGCCGCTGCCGACAAAGCCGAACGTGCCTTATCAGGAAAATCTGTTAACCAAATGCCCGGTAAAACTCCCCCGCATTAATGGGGTAACGGGCAAAGACATTACCGAACCTTTATTAATACTGACGCCGCAATATTCAGACTGTGCGGCACGTCATAATCAATTAGTCGATGAAATAAACCAACGGAAGGAAATAAAACAATGAGCAAAATTACTATGGCTGTAAACGGCACCGCACTGACCTTTGAACCTAACGCCACCGCTTATAATAAATTCATTAACGAAATGTCGATGGATAATAAAGTGGCACCGGCAAATAACTATTTGCGTCGTATTGTTCACGTTGAGTGCAAAGAAGCGCTGGATACCATTTTAGATATTCCCGGTTCTGCCCTGCAAATTTGCAGCTTCGTGAATGATCAGTTCGCGCCGAAATTAGAGATTGAACTAAAAAACTAACGGCGCGGGTACGCGCAATTGAAAATAATGGGCTGGAACAATATCTGATTTTGCGCCGCCATTATTTACCGCATGAAAATGACGACCCCGAAAACTTAGCCCGTGCCGTGTGGCTGGATAACCGGCATTGGGAGAATCAACGCATAGCTGTAGCAAATGGCATTGCCCTGGCATTTAAAGGCGAATAATGGCTGATTTAGATTTTACACTCAGTTTAATTGACAACATGACGCGCCCCCTTCGCCAGGTGCAATCCTCTGTGAGCGGGTTCGCCCAGGAAAGTGCGGCCGCCTTTGGCAAAGTGGCCATCGGTGCGGCTGCGTTGTGGGGCGTGGGCGCGTCAATCACAGCTGCATTGGATCCGGCCATTCAGATGTTTGACGCCATGCAGGAAGCCAGCGCACGCGGCATTAATGATGATGCGCTGGCCAAAGTCACGGATGACGCCCTGAAATTCAGCGTGCGATACGGGGAATCGGCGGTGGAGTTTGTCAAATCCTCCGCCGATATCAACGCCGCCGTGGCCGGGCTGACAAACGCCGAATTGCCTCGCGTCACGGTGGTAGCCAATACCGCCGCCAAGGCGCTGAAAAGCACGGCCGGGGAAGCGTCGGAATTCATGGGGCAGATGTTTACCCAGTTCAGCGGCTATGCGGCCGAGGTGGGCAAAGTGCAGTTCGCGGAAGAACTGGCAGGCAAAATGGCCTACATGAAAAACCAGTTCGGCACGGACATGGCCACCATTAAAGACCTGATGGAAGGGGCGCGGGGTGTCGGTTCCAACTATGGCGTAGGGATGGATGAACAGCTGGCCGTATTGGGTGAGCTGCAACGCTCATTAGGTACGGAAGCGAGCGGCTCTTATGAAGGGTTCCTAAGCGGTGCCGCCGCCGGTGCGCAAAAGTTGGGGCTGAATTTTCAGGATGCCCAGGGAAAAATGCTGTCCATGCCCGCCATGCTGGAAAAACTCCAGGGCAAATACGGTCAGAGCATTGAGGGGAATCTCAAGGCACAGGGAGAATTAGACGCTGCCTTTGGTGACAGCGCGGCGGTGATTAAACAGCTTTACGGCAATGTTGATCTGCTGAAACGCAATATCACCGAGCTGGGCAGCAATGACGGCATGAAACGAGCCACGGAGATGGCCGAGAAAATGACACGCCCCTGGGACAGGCTGACGGCGATCTGGTTTGCCATGCGTGCCGCGATCGGTTCCACGCTGCTGCCGGTGCTGTATCCGCTGGTCAATAAAATCGCGGACGGTGGCGAACAGCTGACGCGCTGGATGCGGTTATTCCCCAATATTGCCCGCGTGATCGGTTATGCCACCGTGGCGTTGCTAAGTTTTGCGGCCGTGGGGGCTATCGCCAATATTGTGATGGGCGTTCACGGGTTCGTGATGATGGGCGTCACGCGCCTGCTGGCACCGATGGCCAGGCTATTAGGGCTTAACCGCGTGGCGATGGTGGCCAGTAATGCCGTGACGCAGCTGTTTAGCGCCGGGTTACGTGGCCTGCGCGTCACCTTGCTGGCCGCCAGTATGGCCGCCCGCATAGGTTCCGCGTCATTCTTGCTGATGATTGCGCCGGTGGCGGCGATTGCGCTCGCTATTGCGGCGGTGGTCATTGCGGTGATCAAGTTCTGGCAGCCTATCAAAGCCTTTGTGAGCGGATTTATCAGCGGGTTCGGCCAGGCGGCCGGTGCGCTGACCCCTTTCAGCGGGCTGTTTTCCGGGATTGGCCAGGCAATTGGCTGGGTGTGGGACAGTGTAAAAACATTAGTGGGCTGGTTCGGTGACCTGCTGACCCCGATCCAAATGACGCAGGGGCAACTGACGAACGTCACCAGCGCGGGCGAAACGTTCGGGCGGCTGGTGGCAGCGGCTATTAACATCATTCTGATCCCGCTTGAGCTGGTGTTTCGGGCGATCGGCGGGATGGTGGATATGTTCAAGATCGTGCGTGACGGTTGGATTGATGTCGTGAAATCCTTTGATATCAATTCGCCGGTGGAGTCTTTTGAAAAGATTGCCAGCGTGATCGGAAACGTATTCGGTAAGCTGTGGGATTCGCTGAAAGCCTCGTTTACCGGCACATACAACTGGATTGTTGAGAAGTTAAATAATATTCCCGGCGTCAATATTGAGCTGAAAGAAGTCCCTGTGACGGTTACGCCTAAAGGCATGCCACCCGCGAATACGATGCCAAATTCTGTGGCCAATGCCTCTGCGGCCATGCCGCCAGGGTTTAACGGCGTGACGAATCAAATCAGTGGGGCGGGAAATAAAAACCCGGTGCTGCAACCGCCGCAGCCAATCGGTAACGATATTCTGACGGGGGGAACGGTAAAAGGCGTGGAGCGTGGCGGATTGAAAAAGGAAATCAATACCAAGACGGAAACCACAATTGATAACAGTAAAAAAATCGGCACCGTGAATATTCATCCTTCAAAAGGACTAACACCGGCCGAGCTAATGGAATGGCAGGAATTAAATTAATGACGGATTTGCTGTATGTCGATCTCCTTATTACCGGGCGTGATTTTACGCTGAATACAGGTAATGAACCGGGCTTGTGTAATAACCGTATCAGCATTGCACAGGATATTGTCCACGCCATTATTGAAAGCGGGTTAACCACGTTATTAGTGGCAGAGCGCAGCCCGACGTTACGCGCCGATGTGATCACCCAAATGGTTTTATTAATTGAAAGTGATGAGCGCATTATTCCCGGCACCGTGAATATCACAGAGGAATCTGCAAAGCGCCTGTGGGCAACGGCGGAAACCTATGATTTCGGCAAGATTGACGCCGGGGTGAATTATGAGTGAAAAACCTAGCATTGATTTTGAGGCGGTACTCAAAGAAAGCGGGATGCCGGTCACTCAAGAGGAAATCGGTCAGCAGTTTACGGCGATTGTGAAAGCGGAAGGGATGATCACAAACACTTCCCGCATGTCACCGTTCTGGCGGCTCATTACCGCCATTGTGACCACGCCGGTACTGTGGATCAAAGACGTGCTGGTCAATACGGTGCTGGCCAATATGTACCTGGCCACGGCCAGCGGTGCCATGCTGCGGATGCTGGCCTGGGGGGTGAACCTCACGGCGAAACCGGCCAGCGCGGCAAAAGGGGTGATCCGTTTTTACAAGGAGAACGCCAGTCAGCTGGTGACCGTCCCGGCGGGAACCGTTATCCAGACGGAACGCATTAACGGCGTGACGTATGCGGTGGTGGTGGATGCCGATACGACGCTGGCGGCGGGCGCGGCCAGTGCGCTGATCCCGGTCACGGCGATGGCGGCCGGGAACGCCTACAACCTGGCACCGGGTTATTACCGCATTTTGCCGGTAGCGGTGACGGGCATCAGTAAAGCCGTTAACGAGGATGACTGGCTGTTAACGCCCGGCGCGGATGAAGAATCCGACGATGATTTACGGGACAGGTGCCGCAATCAGTTCAACCTGGTAGGCAACTACCACACCGATGCGGTGTATCGCAGCATGATTGCGGGCGTGGTGGGGTTAAGCGTTGATCGCATTTTCTTTGTGCATGACGCCCCGCGTGGTGCCGGTACGGCCAATGCCTATTTGTTGTTAGACAGTGGCGAAACGTCCCAGCCGTTTATTGATGCGGTGAATGACTACATCAGTACGCAGGGGCATCACGGCCACGGCGATGATTTGCAGTGCATGGCCATGCCGGAGACGCAGCACAATTTAACGGTCACGCTGTATGTGAATAACCCGGACAACATGACGGCGGAGGAAAAAGCCGCGCTGATTTCCGGCGTCAGCAATCTGATCCGCAGCGCCTTCCGGCAAAACGCGGAATACGACGTAAAGCGCACCTGGCCATATTCGCGTTTCTCATTTTCGAACCTTGCCAGGGAGCTGCATAAACAGTTTGATGCGGTCGAATCCCTGGTGTTTTCCTCAGGCGATATCGTCAGTGAACTGAGCGTGCCGCGTCTGGCCAGCCTGAAAGTGGAGGTGAAAGGTGCCTGATTTCGCCGCAAAAATGAAAAGCCTGAAATTGCCGTCCTGGATGAACCGGGGCGAACCGGCCAAATTGCTGAAAGCCGCCGTCAAGTTCTGGACGGGGATTGTGGCGTGGGTGACCTGGCCACTACAGCAGTTTGATCCGCTGACCTGTGCCGAGCCGCTGTTAAATCTTCTGGCCTATGATCGTGACATTGCCCGGTTTAACGGTGAACCGCTGTCACTGTTTCGCAAGCGCGTGGCTTATGCATTCGTCAATGCACAGGACGCGGGTTCAGTTTCCGGGTTTATTGCCATATTTGAACGCCTGGGGATTGGCTACGTTGAATTGCTGGAACGCCAGGCGGGCATTGATTGGGATGTAATCATTGTTCGTGTATCCGATAGCCAGATTTCAGACAACGCAGATTTGCTGTTGCAGATTATCCGCCAGTACGGCCGCACATGCCGCCGTTATCAGTTTGAAGTGATCACCACGTCCGGGCTGCGTATCCGCGCCGGATGGAACCAGGGCGAATACGTGTGCTATCCCGCCACCCTGGGCGTGAGTGAAACAGGAACCGCCACTTTTGGCGCAACGTTATAAGGAAATAACATGTCACAAACCGTGATTACGACAGCCTTTGAACAATGGAAAGCCGCACAGGCCGCCAATGGCCAGGCGGTTGTCCTGGATGAATTTGTTTTTGCCAACGTGCCAGGGCTGGACGTCAACGCGCCGATTAACCGCGCCGAAGTTGTCCCGCCAGCGGCGCAGATTGTGTATCGCCAGGCGGTTGAAAAAACCGGTCTGGTCAATCAGAACGCCGTGGTGTATTCGGTGACGCTGGGCGCAGATGTGGGCGATTTCGCGTTTAACTGGATCGGGCTTATCAATAAGGCCACCGGAAAGCTGGCTATGGTGGTGCACGCACCGCTACAAAGCAAAGTGAAGAACGCCAACGGTCAGCAGGGCAACGTGTTAACCCGTTCTTTCCTGATGGAGTACAACGGCGCGGAAGCCCAGACGTTGATCAGCACGCCGGCCGAAACCTGGCAGATTGATTTCACGGCACGCCTGGCGGGCATGGATGAATCCCTGCGCCTGGCGAATTTGGATATTTACGGCATCGGGGCATTTTTCGACAACGGCTTTTTAGTGGCAAAAACCGGCACGCAATATTACGTGACGGCGGGGCTGGGCTACGTGGGCGGGCTGCGTGCCAACCTCGCGGCGAAAACCAATATCACCGTGACCACCAAGCCAATGAAGGTGTGGGCAGACGTGAGCTATCACGGCACGCTGACCAGCGAATATAAAACGGATATCAAGTTTACCCTGGCCACGGCGCTGAAAGATTACGTTCAGAGCGGCATTACGCACTACGTGTTTGCCCTGGCCAGCATTGACGCCAACGGCGTGATCACGGATTTGCGCCCGCAGGGCAGTAGCCTGTATCTGCGCAGAGATAAAAGTCTCACCGATATTTCTGATCCAGAGGCCGCGCTCAACACGCTGAACGGTGTGCCGAAAACACGCAAAATCAACAAAAAAGCCTTGTCTGATGATTTCGACCTGACAGCCGCAGACGTGGGGGCTTTACCCGTCATTCCTGGCGTGCTCGGCACAATCAATATCAACACGCTGAATCTGGCAAAAATCGGGGTTTACGTGCAGAGCACCGGCGCGAATGCCACGGTAGCCAATGGCTACCCGCCAGGCTCACAGGCGGCGGGTTTGCTGGAAGTGATCCCCGCGTCCTGGACGGGCGGCGTGTTGCAGCGTTACACCGTGCAAAACACCGGCATGGTGTGGACGCGTGCGCTGAATGCGTCCTGGAATGGCACCGATGGTCCGTGGCGTGACTGGGTGCAAGCCAGCGCGGTGAATTCCGTCACGGTGCCGTCGGCCATCCTGACAACCACGGATATCAATACCCTGGGCTTTGCCAGCGGAACCGGAAATGCAGCCCTGTACGCGCAGCCTAAAAATGCCAACGCCACGACGGCGTTGCACTATCCGCAAGGCATCGCAGGCACGTTGTATGTCACGCCGAGCGCCTACGGGTGCCAGCAGATGTACATCACGTTCACCGGCAATATCTGGAATCGCGGGTTGTCCGGTGACTGGAACGGCGCGGATGGTCCCTGGAAAGAGTGGGTGCCGACGTACAGCGCGAATAACAAACCTACCGCCGCCGACGTGGGGGCATGGACGGCCGCGCAAAGCGCCGCCAGTGAAAAGGCGCTGGCGGATGAGATTGGCACGGCTTTTAAAATCCGCGCCAATTTAACCGCGACAGATTCACCTAATACATTGCGTGGCTCAGCCATGTTCGGGCATTACGGCGTGCCAGGTGCCGCCGCCGCGACCACGGATAAAGGCTATCCGATGAACGGTTTTGTCGGCGTGATTTTCGTGACCTGGGGGCCGAATGCGACGCAGCAGATTGCCTTTAACAATAACGGCCGACAGTTTACCCGAGGCGCGTCGGGGGCGTGGAACGGCGTCGATGGTCCCTGGACGGCCTGGAATGAAATTTACTGCCAGGCGAACAAACCGACACCGGCAGACGTCGGCGCATTACCCGCAGGTGGGACGGCAGTCGCGGCGACCAAACTCGGCACTGCCCGCAAAATTGCCGGTGTGGCGTTTGATGGCACCCAGGATATCGGGCTGAATGCCGATAATGTGGGCGCATTTCCCCGCGCGGGCGGTGATGTGAACGGTCGCGTCACGGCGAATTATCTCCGTGCGATAACCATCCCGCACCCTGGCGACGGGCAAGGGACTTATTTAGGCTGGAACGAAAGCGGCGGCCAGGGCGAATCCGACTTTGTGAACAACCGGGGCGGCGGCGTGGGGGGCTTTCTTTTCCGCACCGTTAATCAGGCGAATTCCGTACAAACGGGCTTTGTCAGATTTACCGGCACCGGTGACCTGGCGACACAGGGGAGTATTTCCGCCGAAGGCGGCGGGATTTATGAGATGGGGCAGCGTGTTTTCAGCCCCAATAACCGGCAGCCGGTCAATTCCAATACCGCCAATCTCGGCGGCGGCTGGTGGCGATGTGGTGACACGGGAATGATTAAGCAGTGGGGCGTCGTCAACAAAGGGAGTCGAGGCTGGTCAACGGTGAACTTTCCCATTCCCTTCCCGAGCGCCTGCGTCAACGTTCAGGTGACCGCCATCAATGGCGGCGGCGGGACGTTCAACGACAACTTTGGTACGGCGCAAATTATTAATAACATCGGTTTCACCTGTGGCCAGGACAGCGGCGGCAGTTATTGGGAAGCCACCGGCTGGTAAGGGACTATCAAGATGAATTATTTCTACAGTGCAGTCACTAATGCGTTTTACCCGGAACCTCTGAAAGCGGTTTATGAGGAGGCTGGAACGTGGCCGGAGGATGCAAAAGCCGTCACGGATGCGACCTATCAAAAATTTGGTGTTAACCCGATCCCTGATGGAAAAATCAGAATGCCCAATAAGGCGGGGATGCCTTATTGGGCGAATGCTCCAGAGGCGACGGCCGCCGAATTGCAAGATTTGGCGTTAAGTGAAAAGCAAAGGCGGATGCAGGTTGCGGTTAATACCCTTTCTGTTTTGCAGGATGCTGTTGATCTGGGCATTGCCACCGAGACGGAAACCGCCAGTCTGACGGCATGGAAGACATACAGGGTTTTACTGAACCGGGTTGATACAACGGCTGCGCCGGAAATCACCTGGCCGGAGGTGCCGGAAAATGTGGCGTAAGGCAACGTTAAGCATCCCGGCAGATATGCGCGCATTAACCTGTTCGGTGCTGCCGGTTCATCCGTGGGTTTACGGCGTTGGCCAGGCGGCGGGGGATAGCAGTTATTTAAGCCCGGTTAACGCCACGGAATACCTGGCCAAAAAGCTGGAAAGCGTCAATGACGAAACCAGCATTGTGGTGCATATGCTCAATTCCCCAACGCACACGGAATTTATGGGATTGCTGTCTGATTATTCCAGCGTGTTGCCGCTGCCGGTGATTGCCCAGGTAAAACGCCGGGCAGAGGAAGCGGCTCAACTTGCCATCACTAAAATGCAAATCCCCGCCAAGTTATCTGGCGGTTTGCCTGCGGCGCTGCCGCTTTCTACGGCCACCAATCGCCTGGCGGTGAATGCCCAGCGTATTGCGGCCGCCAAGGTGGACGCGGCGGCCGGTGCCAGCGCTGCGGGATTGTTGTCTGCGCTGAAAGACTTCACTGCGGCGCGGGGATCTGCCCTGACGGCGGCGGCTGATGCGTTAACCGCCCTGAAAGGCAAAACGTCCCCGGCGTGGGTGTTTACGGCCAAAGGAAACGGCGCGTATCTGGCCGGAGAGCTGCGCAAAAACATTCCGAACCAGGATTCTGTGTATACGCTGGCCACGTTATTTAGCGGGGCGGATTTATCAACGTTGGAGGCGATGATCCATGACGATAACCACACTGGCACTTAATGGCGAAGCCATCCCGTTGATGAATCTGAAAGTCACGCCAACCATGCAGTTTGCGGAAAAAGACCAGTCCGGGCAGTCATCGAGCACGGCCAATGCAGAGCAGGGGATTAAGGCCAAAGAACTGCGCGTATCTGGGACGGTATCCTTTCGGAATGTGGCCACGTTAAAGCGGCTGTTTGAGCTGGCGGAGGCCAAATCTGCCAGCGGTTCGTTGCAAGTTTACCGGGTGGCCAATCTGACCGCCCAGGCGATCAACTTTCGTGAAGGGACGTTCACCGGGGCGATTGATGCGCCGCAGGAGGATAATAAAATGGCCTGGCTGGTCACGTTCACCCTGCGTGAAAAAATCAGCGTAGCAGAGAAAAAAGAAGCCCGCGCAGGCAGCAAAACGGCGGCAACAAAACAGGGGGCGGGCGGTGCCAATGGAAGTGGCAACGCGGCGGCCGAGAGTGACGAAAAACTGACGTGGTTTGAGCGCAAAGTGCTGAAACCGGTCAATGATGCATTGGGGTAAGGGATGAAACCCATTAAGCGGTTGTATTTGTCGAACGCGGCCACGCACCTGGTGGACGCAAATCTGGCGTTAGAGTTAAGCGCCTGCGGTCGGGGATTTATCACCGCGCAGACGGATGAAGATTACACCGGCAAACTGGTGCGCCTGGACGTGGGTTATCACGATCTGGTGTTGCGCTGGTTTACCGGTTTTGTTGAACGTTCGCAGCCTGCGGAAAAAGGCTATCAGCGGCTTTTTGTGCGGGAACTGGCCGGGGTGTTTGAGCGTCTATGGCCGTGCTCTTTTCAGCATCCCACGCTGCGACAAATCACCGGCTGGCTAACCGAGGAGAGCGGATTGACGTTTTCCCTGGCTGAAAGTGCCGTATATAACGACACGCCGATCCCCCATTTCACCCATTCCGGCACCGGCTATCAGCTGTTAGCCAGCCTGGGTAAAGCGTTCAGCATTACCGATTACGTGTGGTATCAGCTGCCCGATGGTGGCGTTTTTGTCGGGGCGGCCGCTGATGCGTTATTTGCCGGTAAGCCGGTGGACATTCCCGCCGAATTTAACCAAAGCGTGGCCGGTGGCAATTCCATGACCGTGCCGCTGATCCAGTCTTTGCGCCCCGGTGTAGAGGTGAACGGTCAGCGTTTGACTAAGGTCAGATTACATAATGATGATATGGAAATCACCTGGACGCCGCGCAATAAAGCCACCGGCCAGGCATTGCAGAAAACGCCATTTCAACGTCAGGTTGAAAGCAATTATCCAGAGCTGGCCAGCGGCTTGCACCTGCCGCAGTTCGCCAGGGTGGAAGCGCCCAGCGAAGACGTCAGCAACGGCAACATTGCCGATCCCTTCAGGCCGCGTTATGCCGTGGACTTGCAGCTGTTAGACGCAGACGGCAATCCGGCAAAGGATACGCCGCTTTATCCGGCCGTGCCGCTGCCGTTACCCATGGCGGGCGGTGAGTCCGGGATGTTTCAGTTTCCACCGCCCGGCACGCTGGTAGAAGTCGGGTTTAATGGTGGTCGCGCCGATAAGCCGTTTGTACGTCAGACACTTGCCCAGGGTAACAGCCTGCCCGCAGTTAAACCGGGCGAACAGCTGCAACAGCAACGGGATGGTGTATCGCAGCGGGTGACGGTGGCGGGCGATTGGGAACGGCAAACCGATCAGGTGATCCGTGAAACGTCCATGAGCCGGGTTGTCACTGCCGATGATGAAACGCGCACGTTGGTGTCCAGGGAAACCACCGTGCAAGCCACGGACAAAACCACTGTATTGGGCAAAGCCACCTTGCTGGCGGGTGCAATTGTGCAGATTGCCCAGGGAGATTACAGCCTGGCCACCCAGGCCAATTATGTGGCCAGTATCCAGGGCAATGCAGAAACCAACGTGATCGGCCAACTGATTGAAAAGGTCGGTAAGTTGCGCAGTAGCGTAGCAGGCACCCGCCAGGAAGTGATTGCGCCGGTGGTGTGGATTGGGAGCCAGTCCATCAACGTGTGCCAACTGATGCTTGATACTCTGGACGTGGTGAAGCAGCTGGCACAACTGACGGCCGCGCACACTCACAATAATACCGGCACGCCACTGAATGCCCTGGCGATTACCGACACCGGCACCAAGGCCACCACGCTAAAAGAGAAATACGATCCCGTTATTGGTTAATTTAACAAACGCATATTTTTCAATGGCCTGCGTTCCGACGCGAAAAAATCAGGCATGTTAAAATAGAGACCCAACTCTACTGAGGTTTAGACAATGAACATTAAAATTGCTTCTACAACATTATGTCAGGCCGAGCGTTTGGAGAATGATAAGCAAAGGAATGCTTTACTCAAGTGGTTAACTCTTATTGGAGATGATAGCGTTCCTAAGCCCTTGACCAGAGCAGATTTAAATATTGGTTCAGATTTAGAGTTAGTTCGACTGTTTGATGAAATGTGTAGTCTTGGTGAAGTAGTAGGCTCCTATAATGATGAATATGAATACATAGTTGAGTCTCTAAGCGAGAGAGGAAAGCGAAGTTATACCCAACTAACAAATCTAAGATGATTAATATGCCCGCCGCGTGCGGGTTTTTTATTGCCCGCAGATAACCCGCCTCAATCGCATGCAGTGCCGTGCAATATCTCGTTCAACGCCTGAACCCTTTCAAAACGATCAAGCCGCCTGAGTGAGCCACTGCGGCCGTGCGCCCACGAAACAAAGCAAGACCAGACGGAAATTGCACTACACCGCACCCGCCTGCGCTTTTTGCGTTGGTGATTTTTTTCAGTTTTAAAATTCTACAAACCACACCGCCAGCCCGCGCCGCGCCTGGGCTTATCCCGTTATTCCAAAACTGAAAAGATTGAAAAGAATTTCAGTAAATTTCAGTTTTCTGGATCTGTAAAGGATCGAGTAAAAATGTCATCCATATGAAATTAAAGTGATTTTCGTGATTTTTGTCTGTTCACTGGATCGTTAGGAAGATCAAAACGGCTTACTAATAAAAGTAGCTTAGTCCAGGCGTGGCGTGGTCTGCGGGTGAAGTGGCGGAGTTTTGTAAAACTGAAATCTCTGTAATTGATATACTGTAATTATATACAGTAAAATTAATTCAGAGACGGCCGAACAAAAGTGGCAAAAGGTGGATTTTATGCGTTCGTTGAAAATTTGCAGCGCGGTGATTTATTTCATGGCGAATGGGGATAAGTTGACCAGGAGACAGGTTTTCGGGAATCAAGGCAATCCAGTGTATGCAATCTGGCCGGTGGGCAGGCAATGGGATGTTTCTTACCACGATGGCAAAAGGTGGGTGTCTCTTTCGTTCCTTCCGCGAAATTCTGAACATGCTGCGTATGACTGCGTAATCGGCCATTACTATAAAAACTTCTGAATGGCGGCGTTTTGGCTGTCGCCATTTTGTCGCCAATAAGCATGAAGTGGTTATCTAAGTAGTTGTTTTTAAATTGATTTAAATATAGAAAAGAAAAAACCCGGCAATCTTGAACCTAATAAGGCGGGATTGACGGGCTCTCCAAATTTGGGGACTTCAAAGAAAAGCAGTGGCACTAATTAAGACTCTGGCTAACTTTAAAAGTTCGTGCGA
>Ga0207696_1000497_pt1 | contig 32924 bp, 40 predicted proteins | sample KBSS54metaG_FD_184403 | JGI IMG/M metagenome (GOLD analysis project Ga0207696, IMG submission 184403) | Switchgrass rhizosphere microbial communities from Kellogg Biological Station, Michigan, USA - KBS S5-4 metaG (SPAdes) (version 2) | ecosystem: Host-associated > Plants > Roots > Rhizosphere >...
AACCGCCAAAACGGAGAGATGCCAGAGCGGCTGAATGGACCGGTCTCGAAAACCGGAGTAGGGGTAACTCTACCGGGGGTTCAAATCCCCCTCTCTCCGCCACTATTCAAACACTTAGCACACTTCCTTTCAACGACTCATGTCACACTTGGTATAGTGTTGGTATATTCACTTGGTATAAAACTCGCCATCATCATCTTCTGATTTGCCCAATACTGGAAGATCCAATGTGGGAGAAATTTTCACTTTTCTGTCATAAACCACAACCTGGCTTTCAGTTTTGTGACCTGAGAATACTTGCTTTTACTTACTCTAGCCTTCGTAATCCGATATTCCCTTGGCTTTGAGATCATGAAAAGTACACGGCAGTTTTCTATCTGGTTTTTTTCCTGCTACAGATGACCGTTTCCCGTCCGTCCAAAGTCTTTGCAAGTTCGATGGCGTTATGAAGCCGTTCGGTCCAGACCTTTATTTGCGTAGTCCCGGTCTTTCCTTGCTGAATAAAAATGCCTTCCTCGCTTATTTGCGACCATTTGAGTGAAAGAACATCAGACAACTATGCGAACAGTTTACGTACCAGCGCAATACACCCCGATACCGGGAACGCTGACCCAGCCGGTGGTAGCTCCATTACCTCCAGTGCGCTGACGTACTGCGAGATCGTAATCTGGATTAAACCTCTTCTTGCAGCAATAGAGAAGGCAAACAACCAACTTGCAGGGATTAGATAAATTGAAGAGATAAAAAGGCAGAGGCCGGTTGGAAGCGATGCGGGTAATTAGAAAGCATAAAAATAATCTCGCCCTATCGGATCATGTAAATTAATTGTAAGTGTGTTTTTTTAATTTCTCATTAATTAATGACATGAACGTGTTTGTCCGAGATAATAACCGCCTCGTTAATTCTTTATGGTTTTTTTTACTATACTATAACCACAGCGACGTGCTGGAAAATAAATTGGAGTTTTCCATGAAATTTTACTCAATGAACATATCTCCTGATCAATCTAAGAACAAGGATAGAAAAAATGATGATGAGGAAAAGAATAAAACTAAAAAAACACAAAAGTAAACATAATGCTTTGTTGTTTTCTTAGTAATTTAAAGGTGGTTTTATGACAGACCGTCCTGATATAGTTGAACCGATACCTGAAGATTTACCCTTCCCTGGAGAAGATAAACCAATTTATCCAGATGACGGAGAACCCTCAGAGCCAGAGAATCCCGAAATTGACAGGGATTCTCCTAAATGATATGTATCATAATAAACCGTCGTAATCTAGGCGGTTTATTATGTGATGAGAAATCGATGAGAACTGCGTGTGAATGAATTTAAAAAATATAAACTGTGAGTTTTTATTTTCGCTGGTTAAGTGTTCTTCGTTATAAATGGCTCGGTATGAGCCATTTATGCTTTAACGGCGGCCCAACAAAAAGCCAATTATAAATGCGGTAGTCGCGGCTACGGCGACGCAAGTTATTGGATTGGACTCTATCTGACTCTTGATGTTATCTGTACTGGTTCGCACTGCATCACTTGCTCTGGATGCGTATTTTCTTGCAGTATCATTAAATTTATGCTCAGGTGACTCCAGAGCCTCACCGTAACTTTCCTCTAGTTCACCATGAATAATATGGTTTTTATCTTTTTTTGTACCAAACATAAACTAAATCTCCAATAATTAATTATCTATAAAGTATAGCAGTTAGAATAAATATACATGGAAATCGCTGGTAATGATTTAACATATATTAAAATGTTCTAATGAATCCCATTTGATATAGATTCAAGAACTATATGGAATGCCGTGTGATATCTAACCTAGAATCAAAGTGAATCGATGCCTAAAATTATTGGATAAATAGTTATGACTGTTTTTTTGCGTAGTACTGTAACAGGAAAAATCGTGACACAAGATGAATGGTTACATTCGTTAAATGAGTGGGAAGATGAAGGCGGTTCATATTATCATGCTGATGAATTTGTAAATAGACCCGTTTTAGTTCCATGCGTTTTTTGAGATCTCGGCAAATAATGGTGCTGTCGGTATTCCTCCGGTGTCATATTGTTCAGTGATTCATGCGGACGTTCACAGTTATATTCTGACACCATTTCTCCGTGATTTCCCGCACTTCATTCAGCATTCTGAAAAGATAAAAATCGAGTATTTCTGTACAGTATGTCCGGTTAAATCGCTCAATAAAAGCGTTCTGCGTCGGCTTACCCGGCTGGATAAATTCCAGTTTTACTGCATATTTCTCTGCCCATTCAGCCAGAGCCAGTGAGATAAATTCCGGATCGTTATCAATGCGTAGCATGACAGGATAGCCGCGATTTGCGGCGATCCTGTCGAGTACACGGACCATCCGCAGAGCTGGCAGATTCAGATCGATTTCAATCGACAATGCCTCACGGTTAAAGTCATCAACAACATTGAACGTGCGAAAACGACGGCCACAGACCAGGGCATCATGCATAAAATCGACAGACCAGCTCTGATTCAGCGCTTCCGGCGTGGCCAGTGGCGAGGGATTACGCACCGGCAACCGCTGTTTGCCCTTACGACGAAAGTTCAGCTTCAGCAGACAGTAAATACGGTGGATCCTTTTGTGATTCCACGGGTGTCCCTGCCGCCTCAGAACCTGAAAAAGTTTCGGAAAACCGTATCGTGGGTATCGCTCTGCCACTGCCTGCAACGCGACAATAACGGGTTCGTCACGCGTGGTATCCGGACGGTAAAGGTAAACCGTTCTGCTCAGGTTCAGACTCCGGCAGGCCTGACGGATACTGAGTCCAAATGTCGTTATCAGATGAGTGACCAGCTCACGTTTAAAGGCTGGTTTTAAAGCTTTTTTTCGATAACGTCTTTCAGCGCCCGGCTCTCAAGGCTCAGGTCGGCAAACATCTGTTTGAGACGTCGGTTCTCGTCCTCAAGATCCTTGATCTTTTTAATATCAGAAGCCTCCATGCCGCCGTATCTGGACTTCCAGTTGTAGTAGGTGGCTTCAGAGATACCAGCCTCCCGGCAGACATCTTTAACAGTTCGTCCGGCTTCAACCGACTTAATCACTGCGATGATCTGATGCTCAGTAAAACGGGCTTTACGCATAGCGATCTCCTTCGTTGGCAGATTGATTATGCCGGATGATCTCTAAATGTGAATGGCACGATTATGCGGGATGTTTACATAATGCCTGTGTGATTAAAAATACGCTTCGTTGAACAAAAAAGCCCGCAGCGCGGGCTTTTGAGTTTGTGGAGATTAGAACTGGTACACAATACCCATGGCAAACTGATCGTCAACTGCGTTGCCAGTAATTGCGCCGTCTTCTTTATCCAGCAGGTTAAATTTATACGCTGTGTAGACGTTCATATTTTTATTGAAGTAGTACCAGGTGCCGAGCTCGACGTAATTCACGCGGTCAGCGTTAACACCGCCGGCCAGGTCTTTACCCTGCGAGTAAACGTAACCCAGGGATGGACGCAGACCAAAATCGAACTGATATTGAACGACTGCTTCAATGTTTTGCGTTTTGTTTGCAAAAACCGGATCGGTTCCGGTTCTGGTCATATTACGCGTTTCGCCATACATTGCTGCCGCATAAACGCTGTTGGCGTCATATTTTGCTGCCAGAGACCAGACTTCAGCGTTGCTGCCATAGCCATCAATGGATTGTTTATCCGTACGGTCGGATTTACCATATACCGCAACGAAACCAAAGCCATCTACGTTGTAGTCCACCGACATGCTGTAGCCGTCGCCATTTGCTTCAGTGACAGCGTCATCGTGATTCTTACCTTGGTACTGTAGCGCGAAATCAAGACCCTCAACCATGCCGAAGAAATCTGTGTTGCGGTAGGTCGCCACGCCGTTGGTACGACCGGTCATGAAATTATCCGTCGCAGACCAGGAATCGCCACCCCATTCAACCAGCATATCGGTGTAGGCTGCCGCATCGTAGGCTACGCCATAGTTACGACCATAATCAAATGAGCCGTAATCCGCATATTTCAGGCCCGCGAAGGCCAGACGGGTTTTTTGCTCCTGAACTCCTTCCGCATTGCTGGCGTCGAGGTTGTGTTCAAACTGACCAAAACCTGTCAACTCGTTGCTGATCTGGGTTTCACCTTTCACCCCAAAACGGGCGTAAGAGGTGTCAGCATTTTCACTGTTACTGCTATCCGTATTCGACCAGATGCGTTCGCCTACCATCTTGCCGTAAAAATCAATTTTATTGCCGTTCTTATTATAAATTTCAGCCGCATTTGCTGCGCTTGCAGCTAATAAGGCAGGGAGAAGCAGTGCCAGTACTTTTCTTTTCATTATGTATTCCCTTTATATAATAATTAAAATGAATATGTAGCGCTATCTGAAAGACTACATTTGAATACTATCTATGAAGTTCATTTAATTTTAAATATAACATGTAACAAATGTATTTAAGATATTTCAAGATGTTTCATTGTTGCTTTTATATAATTAAAATTGCATGTCATTTGAATTAATATAATTCATATAAATGTATTTTTTATCATATAGTTATGATTTCTTTTGTTCTATCTTGTTGAATGTATATTATTGATATTTGTTATTTATTTTGCATGCGAGATTATAATTGAACTGCTTGTTTTGAATAATGGATTTATATATCCATTATAGTGATGCTTGTTAAGTGAATAATATGTATTGATGATAAAAAAGCGTCGACGGTAGTCTGACATAAGAATTGTTGCTAAGGTGGTTTTCTTTCTGCGAAGAGCGAGAGTATGGAACTACAGTACTGGCAGTCGAAATTTGAAGCCTGGTTACGTGACAATCATTCCGGGCACGACGCTGCCCATGACATCTTTCATTTTCGTCGCGTCTGGATCACATCACAAAAGTTGAGCATGGATGTGACCGTAGACTGGCTGGTGGTGCTGACGGCGTGCTACTTCCACGATCTCGTCAGTTTGCCGAAGAACCATCCCGATCGTCATCGTTCGTCGGTACTGGCAGCCCAGGAAACGCGTCGCGTTTTGATGCGTGATTTCCCTGATTTTCCACAACAACGATTACCTGCCGTGTGCCATGCTATTGAGGCGCACAGTTTCAGCGCCAAAATCGTACCAGAAACCCTTGAAGCCAAAATCGTGCAGGATGCTGACCGGCTTGAGGCGTTGGGCGCAATTGGTTTAGCACGGGTATTTGCCGTGTCCGGCGCGTTAGGCGTGGCGCTGTTTGATGCGGAAGATCCGTTTGCCCGACAGCGTAGCCTTGATGATAAACAGTACGCACTCGATCACTTCCAGACCAAATTGCTGACGCTGCCGCTGACGATGCAAACTGAACACGGTCGGCATTTGGCGCAACATAATGCTGACTTCTTACTGACGTACATGGCGAAGCTGAGTGCGGAGTTAAAAGGAGAATATGAAATGCTGGATCTTGACGCGATTCAACCCTTTAAGCTGCGTTAGTCGCCAGTACAGCCGCAACGTCAACCGCGCTAAATTATGTTAACCTGTCAGCTATCCATTTCGGCCGGTTAAATGTATGCAGGATAATTTTTCAGTAGCAGGTTCCATGAACCCGATGACAGATGATAACGAGGCCGCCGCACAGGTGATTTTGGCTAAGTTGCTTGAAATATATGACGTGAAAACGCTGGTTGCTCATCTGAATGGTGTTGGCGAGAACCGCTGGAGTCCGGCCATCTTCAAGCGAGTGGTTGCCAATGAAACGTGGCATCGCCTCAGCGACGGTGAGTTGGCTCATCTGAACGACTTGCTGCCGAGGCCGCCTGCGCATCATCCACATTATGCTTTTCGCTTTATCGATCTTTTTGCCGGTATTGGCGGCATTCGTCGCGGCTTTGAGGCGATTGGCGGGCAGTGCGTGTTTACCAGTGAGTGGAACAAGCATGCGGTGCGCACCTACAAAGCGAATCACTACTGCGATCCTCACCAGCACCATTTTAATGAAGATATTCGCGATATCACCCTCAGTCATCATGATGGGGTGAGCGACCTGCAGGCTGCGGAACATATCCGCCAGCATGTTCCGCAGCATGACGTGCTGCTGGCGGGATTTCCTTGTCAGCCATTCTCTCTGGCCGGTGTATCAAAGAAAAACGCGTTAGGGCGGGCTCATGGCTTCGCCTGCGATACGCAAGGCACACTTTTTTTTGACGTGGTGCGCATCATCGATGCGCGTCGGCCGGCAATATTTGTGCTCGAAAACGTCAAAAACCTGAAGAGTCACGATCAGGGGAAAACGTTCCGCATCATTATGCAAACGCTGGATGAGCTGGGTTATGACGTGGCTGATGCACACGATAACGGGCCGGACGATCCGAAAATTATCGATGGGCAACATTTTTTGCCCCAGCATCGCGAACGTATTGTGCTCGTCGGCTTTCGCCGCGATCTGAATCTGAAATCAGACTTCACGCTGCGCGATATTGTCTCCCGCTATCCTCAGCGGCGTACGACGCTGGCGGAGCTACTTGAGCCGACCGTCGACGCAAAATATGTGCTCACGCCAGTGCTGTGGAAATATCTGTATCGTTATGCGAAAAAGCATCAGGCGCGGGGCAATGGATTTGGCTATGGCATGGTGTATCCCGGCAATCCCGATTGCGTAACGCGCACATTATCGGCGCGTTACTATAAAGATGGGGCGGAGATCTTGATCGACCGCGGTTGGGATATGGCGCTGGGTGAAAAGGATTTTGATGATCCGCACAATCAGCGATACCGTCCGCGCAGGCTGACGCCCAGAGAGTGCGCGCGCCTGATGGGATTTGAATCACCTCAGGGCTATCAGTTCAGGATCCCGGTGTCGGACACACAGGCTTATCGTCAGTTTGGTAATTCGGTGGTCGTCCCGGCATTTGCGGCGGTTGCCAGACTGCTGGAGCCAAAAATCAAACAGGCGGTTGCTATTCGCGAGAAAGAGAAACTGCATGGCAGACGTTCACGATAAAGCGACGCGCAGTAAAAATATGCGGGCGATAGCAACCCGCGATACCGCAATTGAAAAACGCCTTGCCAGCGTACTGACAGAGCAGGGGGTAACGTTTCGCGTGCAGGATGCGACGTTACCCGGTCGTCCCGATTTCGTGGTGGATGATTATCGTTGTGTGATTTTTACCCACGGCTGTTTCTGGCATCATCACAACTGCTATCTATTCAAAGTCCCCGCCACACGAACAGCGTTCTGGCTGGAAAAAATAGGCAAGAATGTCCAGCGTGACGCGCGGGATTGTGAAAAATTGCAGGCTTTGGGCTGGCGCGTACTGATTGTCTGGGAGTGCGCCCTGCGTGGGCGCGAAAAGCTGGGGGAGGACGCGTTGTCCGAACGCGTCATCGAGTGGATCTGCGGCGGTGGCGCAAGTGCGCAGATCGACACCCTCGGTATCCATTTACTGTAACGTCTTTTCCGACGGGGTCGCAACGGCGTCCGCTTTAATGGGAAATAAGTATTTACCGAGTGTGACCAGTACCACCGCAAATACAATCACGCCAAGCGCCAGCCATTCGATGGGCGCCAGACTTTCACCTCCCAGGCCGGTACCTAACAGTACAGCGACAACCGGATTAACGTAGGCATAGCTGGTGGCTAATGCCGGGCTGACGTTGCGGATCAAGTACATATACGCGTTGATGGCAATAATAGAACCAAACACGGCCAGATAGGCGACCGCCATAAAGCCTGAAAACGTCGGCATAGTGGTCAACGTTTCCCCGGAAATCAGCGAGGCGCACATCAGCACAATACCGGCGGCTAACATTTCAATGGCTCCGGCCATCATGCCAACGGGTAACGTTATGCGCGAGCCGTACACTGAGCCAAACGCCCAGCTTATCGAACCTATCAGGATTAAAATTGCTCCCCATGGATTACCACTCAAATTACCACCGCTGTTCAGCATGATGATCCCCGCGAGTCCAATTGCGATCCCCATCCATTCAAGTTTGCGCGTTTTGATGCCAAAAAAGTGGCTAAAACACAGCGTAAACAGCGGAACGGTTGCGACCACCACGGCGGCAATACCGGAAGGCACGTTTTGATGTTCTGCGACGGTGACCAGTCCGTTACCGACAGCCAGCAGCAGGATACCAATTAACGCGGCGTTCAGGAGCACGCGCAGAGGCGGCAGCTTATGTCCGCGGATTAGTAAGAATGCTGTTAATAAAATCCCCGCAGAGAGAAAACGAACGCCAGCCATCATCAACGGCGGCCAGCTTTCAACGCCAATGCGAATAACGAAGTACGTGGAACCCCAAATGATGTACAGCGCGAAAAGCGCACTGAAAAGCGGTAGCAATTGCCTGAAACGCATAATCCCTCACGGTGGAAATAAAAAGGTGCAACATAGTAAACGTCAAAACTATCTTGCTGGCGAGATTTATAATTACGTGCCGATGTTAAAAATTTGTTGACCAGAAAGGTCAGTTTCAGCATTGCGTGTTTTACTTCATACTTATGACTGCAAAAAAATAATATTGAGGGTAAAAATTTTGGCAGGAAGTAGCTTATTGACCTTACTCGATGATATCGCCACTTTGCTGGATGATATCTCTGTCATGGGAAAACTGGCCGCGAAAAAAACCGCGGGTGTGCTGGGCGATGATCTGTCGCTTAACGCGCAGCAGGTGTCGGGTGTGCGGGCGAACCGTGAACTCCCGGTGGTCTGGAGCGTCGCGAAAGGATCGTTTGTTAACAAAGTTATCCTTGTGCCGTTGGCGCTATTGATAAGCGCCTTCATTCCCTGGGCGATCACCCCCTTATTAATGGTAGGCGGGGCGTTCCTCTGTTTTGAAGGTGTAGAAAAAGTTCTCCATACCCTGGAAGCGCGTAAGCACAAAGAAACCCCGGAAGAGCGTCAGCAGCGTCTGACATCTTTGGCAGCACAGGATCCGCTCACCTTTGAGAAAGACAAAATCAAAGGGGCGATACGCACCGACTTTATTTTATCTGCTGAGATTGTCGCGATTACGCTGGGGATCGTAGCGGATGCGCCATTGTTGAATCAGGTGTTGGTGTTATCTGGCATCGCATTAGTGGTGACAGTGGGGGTCTACGGCCTGGTCGGGATTATCGTTAAGCTCGATGATATCGGATACTGGTTGGCAGAAAAGCGCAGTACGCTGGCCCAGTCGCTGGGTAAAGGATTGTTGGTTGTTGCCCCCTGGCTTATGAAAACACTTTCCGTGGTCGGCACGCTGGCGATGTTTTTGGTTGGCGGCGGAATTGTGGTGCACGGAATAACACCGCTGCATCATGCGATTGAACATTTTGCCCAACAGCAAAGTGCATTGATTGCGCTGATGCTTCCGACCCTGCTGAATCTGGTGCTCGGTTTTATCATTGGCGCAATAGTGGTGCTGCTGGTGAAAGGCGTCGCCAGAGTGCGCGGAGTTTCGCACTAATTGTCGCAGGGTTGATTACGCAAAACCCTTCTTTGTCGTCTAAGGTGTAAAGGTTTCTCTTGATACAGGAGGCAGGTATGGTCTTTTCTGTCAGTGAGGAAGTCACCTCCAAAGAGGGTGGCCCACGCATGATCGTTACCGGGTATGCCAGCGGAATGGTGGAGTGTCGCTGGTACGACGGCTTTGGCGTCAAACGGGAAGCATTCCGTGAAGATGAACTGGTGCCGGGCGAGCGAAGAAAGCTCTGCCAGGATGCCTGAACACCTGGGGGGCGCGTAACCGGGTGATCTTTCAATCATTAGTTATATTTATCATTTTAGTGAGAATTATTTACTTGTCAGGCAAAAAAATTGCAGATAAGGTTTGTTTCACATCAGATTTCCTGGTGTAACGAATTTTCAAGTGCTTCTTGCATAAGCAAGCTTGATCCCGACCCGATAAGGGCCGGGATTTTTTTCGCCCTCAGTCAGCGATTGATCTCCGACACGCTAAAATCATGGATATCAAGCTCGAACGCGTCGGCCAGTTCATGCCACGTGTGGTAATCACGTCCGTCGACGCTGACGCGTTCAGGGTCATCCTGACTGCGATGAATTTCACTCTCGCAGATTTCGTTGATTGCCTTCAGTAGCGCGTCCACATCGACGCTGACTTCACGTTTGGCCGTATCGCTGTACTCTTTCGCGGTTTTCATCCTCATACCTCTCAACCGTTAAGGATACCGGGGGAGCGCATCCAAACATCAGATACGCACAACTTAAGTATAGACCGTCGATAAAACCCGCAATCGCGCGAGCCGGGCGCTGCCAGAAAAAGGAAATTGTTCTACACTGGCACAAAGCCACAGGAGGAAAACTATGAAGGTGAATGATCGGGTCACAGTCAAAACGGACGGCGGTCCTCGTCGACCGGGCGTGGTACTGGCTATCGAAGAGTTTAGTGAAGGCACCATGTACCTGGTTTCGCTGGAAGACTACCCGCTCGGTATCTGGTTCTTTAATGAGTCAGGTCATCAGGATGGTATCTTCGTGGAAAAAGTAGAATAAGGTGAGTTTTGCTGCATGATCCTGACTGGTGGATTCGCCACCAGTCAGAACGTGTTAGCGCGTATTCACAAAGATACCATTGGTAACGTTATCGGTGAGTCTCACAACGTGATAGATAACTTGCTTATTATGCGTCTTTATCTTTCGTTTTATATTCCCCTTATGGGATGACACGGTCTTCGCCTTGATATTCATTTGGTCGGATATCTGTATTGTGCCCTGACCCTCCATCCACATGCGTAGCATGCTGGACTCGGTACGGCTCAATGATAATGTCGGTAGATTCACATCAATGACAAAATCTACTTCTTTTTTCAGAATATCGCCAAGGAGTTCATCCAGTGAATCTGGTTTAATCGACTTAGAACTAATCAATAAATTTTTTCTTACTAATAGATACTCATCAAAATGCACGTTGGCAATTGCCATAAACACAATAAATAATGTGCCGGGATGCTGATTAATGATTTGCTTTATTTGCTGGCTATTAGCAGGATCGTGGATAAAGCAGTCCTCATTAATAAACACCACAGCGGGCTGTTGAGAGACACAGGCGAGACTGAGCTCCTCAACGTTGGAAATGTTGTTGATTTCCCTTTTCTTCACCCCCCGACTTACCAGATATCCGGTCAACCCTAGCCGGGTGTAACTGCACAAATCCATAATAATCGTTGACATGGCATACCCTCACTCAATGCGTAACGATAATTCCCCTTACCTGATTATTTTCATCACAACTAAACGGAATAATAACGACCCAAGATGACGCTTTCGCTGTTTTTCAGGCGAAATTACTATCCCGTAAAGTTGCGTATAATTTGCCAGGAAACATCTTAAAGTAAAGTAAATGTTGCGTTATGTGAGTGAGTCTATAATAAATAAACCGCGACAGAGATATCTTGGTGGATGTTGTCGCTTTTTAAATTTAGGACAATCCTTAGTAAAACAGGATAAAAATTAAGGGTTATTATTTTCCGGGCATTTCGCTGACAATATCAGCCAACAGATTAAAAATTTCGCTGAATAATCGCTCGCAGAATGGCGCAATTAATGGCATCAGGGCCGCCATTAATGAAATACCCACGGCGAGGGTGAGTGGAAAACCGATGACGAAAATTGACAACTGCGGGGCCATGCGGTTCAACAGACCGAGTGCGAGGTTTAGGGTGAGTAGTAGCGTCATTATCGGCAGGGCCAACATTAGCCCGTTGAGGAAAATCAGGCTACCCGCCCGCGCCAGCGCGAGAAACGCATTGCTGTTCACCGGATTGCCGCCGATTGGCAAGGTATGAAATGTATCCACCAACAGCGAAATAAGCCACAAATGGCCGTTAAAAGTCAGGAATAACAGCATGGCGAGCATGTCGATCAGTCTCGCCAGTACCGGCATATTCAGACGGCTGCCGGGATCAAAGAAGGTTGCGAAGGAGAGACCCATTTGCAGACCAATCAATTCCCCGGCGGTACGTACTGCCGCGAACGCAAACTGCATAGTGAAGCCCAGAGCGATGCCGATCAGGATTTGTTGCATTGCCTGCCATAGCGCCCCGATAGAAAAGATAGGGACGTCTACCGGGGGAATCGACGGAGCGATAACGACGGTTATCATTAACCCCAGCCCCAGTTTTACTCGTTTGGGGATCGCGCGCTCGCTGAGAATTGGAGCCGTTGAGATGAGCGCCAGGATGCGCAGCAAAGGCCAGAAGTAAAGATTCAGCCAGTGAAGCCACTCAACGCTGGTCACCTGCAGCATAATGTCATCTATCCGATGATGTAGGGGATATTGCTGAACAGCGTACGCACGTAGTCGAGCAGCAGGTTAAGCATCCACGGGCCGGCAATAATGATGGCAATAAAAACCGCGACAATTTTGGGAATGAAGGACAGCGTCATTTCGTTTATCTGGGTCGCCGCCTGCAAAATACTGATGATAAGACCTGTGACGAGGGCGACCAACAGCAAAGGCGCGGCAAGGGCCAGGGCGACTTTCATCGCCTCTGTGCCCATCATCATGACCGATTCAGGTGTCATTTCGCGCCTCTAACTGTAAAAGCTTTGAGCTAGCGAGCCGACAAGCAACTGCCAACCGTCTACCAACACAAACAGCATCAGCTTGAACGGTAGCGCGATCGTGGCCGGGGGGACCATCATCATCCCGAGCGCCATCAGCACGCTGGCGATGACCAGGTCGATAATCAGAAACGGAATAAAAATGGTAAAGCCTATCTGGAATGCCGTTTTCAGCTCGCTGGTGACATAGGCTGGAAGCAAAATCCGCATCGGTACGGCTTCTGGTCCCTGTAGGGGACCGCTGTTTGCTAAGCGCGCGAAGAGTGCCAGATCGGCTTCACGGGTCTGGCGCAACATAAACTCGCGCAGCGGCTGTGCGCCTTTCTCCATGGCTTCCTGCATAGAGATTTTCTCTTCGCTGAATGGCTGATATGCGTCAACGTAGATTTTGTCGATTACCGGCGACATGATGAAAAAGGTCAAAAATAGCGCCAGGCCCAGTAGCACCTGGTTCGGGGGGGCCGAAGGGGTTCCCAGCGCATTTCGTAACAGACCGAAAACGATAATGATGCGGGTGAAGCTGGTCATCATCAATAAAATGGCGGGCAGGAACGTCAGCGAGGTGATAAACACCAGCGTTTGCACGGGCAAAGACCAGCTTTGTCCGCCGCCAGGCAGCGGCTGGCTAACCAGACCCGGGAGCTGGGCGAGGGCTACTGGGCTGAAAAGCCATAAGCCTGCCAGCGTGATGGATAACAAACGGCGCATCAGGATCTCCCGGGACGCTTAAGCAAACTCTTCATCATGGCCTGGAAATCCGTGGGGGAGGCCGGTTTTTCTTCTGTATCAGCAGGCGCCGGGGGCAGGGTGTGCAACACGTTAATTTGCGAGGCCGTGACGCCCAGTACCAGGCGCGCATCTTCAACCTCAACAATCACCACGCGCTCACGTGGACCCAGTGAGGTACTTGCCGCAACTTTCAGTCCGCGCGTACCGGCGCTTTTGGGGGCAAACCCCATACGCTTAATCACCCAGGCTGCAGCCAGGATCAATACGATGATCCCAAGCAGCGCGCTGCTTACCTGAACCAGCGGTGAGCCGGGTACGGCGGCTGGCTGAGAAACTGTAGCCTGGGTATTCATGATTAACGGCTCAGACGGCGCATGCGTTCAGATGGGGTAATAATGTCGGTGATACGTACGCCGTATTTGTCTGCGACAACCACCACTTCACCCTGGGCAATCAGGTAACCGTTGATCAGGATATCCAGCGGCTCGCCCGCCAGCCCATCCAACGCGACGACCGAACCCTGCGTCAGACGCAGCAGCTCTTTGATGGTCATGCGGGTTCGGCCCAATTCGACGGTCAGTTTGACCGGAATGTCCATGATCAGGTCGATGTCCTGCAAGGCACCGCTGACGTCGCCGCCACCTAACTGCTGGAATACCGCATCGGCCGCACTTTTGGTGGGCGTGGTTTTTTGCTCGTTTAACGCGTCAGCCCACAGATCGTCCAATGCACCAGTGTTCTCATCGGACGGATTATTCATATCACTCATTTGGGCTGTTCCTCATTCAGCGAATTCAAAATCGGGTTTATCAGATGTTCTACGCGTAACGCATACTGACCGTTCACCGTGCCATACTGGCTGGTCAGTACAGGCACGCCGTCCACATGAGCAATAATGCGGTCGGGTTTTTCAATCGGCAGTACATCGCCGGGTTTCAGTTTTAAAATCTGGGATAGCCGCAGCGGAATGTCAGCAAAGTTTGCCACCAGCTCCAGCTCAGAATGCTGAACCTGACGCACCAGATTATTGCGCCAGTTCTGATCTTCATTACGTGAGTTTTCCAGCGGCGGGTTCACCAGCAGCTCACGCAACGGTTCAATCATGCTGAATGGCAGACAGATGTTAAATTCACCGGTCAGGTTGCCAATTTCAACGTGGAATGGGGTATTGACCACGATGTCGTTAGGAGACGTGGTGATATTGGTAAATTTCACCTGCATCTCAGAACGAACGTATTCCACTTCCAGCGGATTGATGGCCTTCCACGCGTCGCTGTAGCTTTCCAGCGCCAGCTTCAGCATGCGGTTGATAACGCGCTGTTCGGTATGGGTAAATTCACGGCCTTCCACTTTCGTCGGGAAGCGGCCATCACCGCCGAACAGGTTATCGACGGCGATAAATACCAGACTCGGTGAGAACACCACCAGACCCGTACCGCGCAGCGGCTTCAGGTGGATTAAGTTCAGGTTGGTCGGAACCGGTAAGTTGCGCGCAAACTCGTGGTATGGCTGGATACGGATCGCACCCACGGTAATATCCGGGCTACGGCGCAACAGGTTAAATAATCCCATACGGAACTGGCGCGCGAAGCGTTCGTTAATGATCTCCAGCGCCTGTAAACGCTCACGTACCACGCGGCGCTGGGTGTTGGGATCGTAAGGACGAATATCGCTTTCTTTTGCGATACCGGAAATGGGTTCGTCTTTAGTTTCGCTATCGCCATTAAGCAATGCGTCGATTTCAGCCTGAGAAAGAATACTGTCGCCCATGTCTTTACCGCAGAATAAAAGCTGTATAAAGAACGTCGGTGACAACCTGTTTGGGTTGCCCAACAACGAGCGGAGTCGCGAGCGTCTCTTTGATGGCGGCAATGAGCTGTTGCTTACCTTCTTCGGTGGCGAGCGTAGCCGCGTTCTGACGAGAGAACAGCAGCAGCAAGCGGCTGCGCACTTCCGGCAGATATTCGTTAAGACGTGAACGCGTTGCCTCGTCTTTCATGCGCAGCGTGATACCGATATACAGTACACGGTCCGCATCACCCAGATTGACGGTAAAGGTATCCAGCGCAAAGAATACCGGGGCTGGCGGTGGAGCCGGTTCCGCTTTGACGCTGGCGGACGGCTGCTGCTGCATGCGCCAGTAGCTATAACCCGCAGTTGCGCAGGCGGCGAGGGTAATCAATACCAGCAGAGGGATCCAAATAGCGCGTTTACTTTTTTTGTTAATCGCGGAGTCAGTCATCAGATACGGGCTTCCTGTTTCGGTACAGCTTATGGGCTGATTATCCCGTGTCCTGTCCACGACAAAGCGTGGAAAAGACGCGGATAATCATGCTACCTCTGGCGTTAGGCGAAGATGTCTACTGCTCCATCACCGCGTGCTGCAGCTTGCAGTGAGGCTGGGGCTGCCAGTACGGCGTCATCTTCAGCGGCAAAAATATCTTGTCCCTGAGCGCGACCCGCCTGCTGTTGCTGCCCGGAAGACTGCTGATTACCGGCAAAGCTTTCACTACTGATACTGCTTTGCCCAAGCTGGATCCCGCTTTCAGCCAACTGCGTACGCAGCATCGGTAACGCAGCTTCCAGCGCAGCGCGCACGTGACTGTGTGGCGATACCATTTGCAACTGCGCGAGGTTGTCATCCAGCTTGAGGGAAATGTGCACCTGGCCCAGATCCTGTGGATGCAGACGCAGTTCTGCGCTTTGCTGGCCCTGGCGAGTAAACAGAGTGACGTGCTGGCTCAGTGATTGCTGCCATTCCTGGCTACCCAATGGCGCGCTTAGCACAGGTGCGGCGGTCGGTAACGGCTGAGCGTGGGACTGCGGGCCACTTAACGGCGCCGTCGTCATGCCAATGCTGGTCGGCGAAGGGGCGCTTTCAATTTCCGCTCTGGTCGTCGCCGCTGCCGTCAACGGGGTTAATGTCGGATTGTTTGTCTGATCTACGCTGCTGGCAGGCGTTGCAATATCCGCTTTGCCTTTTTTGGCATCACCTGGCAGCAATACGCCAGCATTATCGGCGATAGCACTGTGTACCGAGCCTCGTGACAACGCCGAAAGCGTCGCATCAACGGGGGCTGGCGCGCTGTCGACGGCCGGCGTGGTCTGCGGTTGTCCTGGCAGCATGGCGAACAATGCGCTCAGGTTGGCGAGATCCTCATCGCTCAGTGCGGTGTTTTTTTCATCCTGCTGAGCGACTTTGCCCAGAGTCGTCAGGGCATTAACTTTCAGTGAGGGCGTGAGGGCAGACAACAGTTGCTGAGCGTCTGTCATGTCGACAAGAGAAGCATCAGTGTGCATCTCTTTTTGCGCCAGTAGTTCGGTCAACTTGAGCGACGGTGCTGAATCGCCATTTTTTTGCAATAACCCTTTTTGCAGTTTGCTACCGGCCGCCTGTAAGTCGGCAAACGACAGCGGGGCGTCTTTACCCTGCGCGTTGTCCGCACCTAATGCACCCGCCAGCAGCGCTAAAAAATCCTCGGGTGAATCAACCGCTTTGCCTGACTGAAGACCTGCGGCTACGTCGGTGTCGGTGGTAATCAGTTGGGGTAAAGTAATCATTCGGGTTTCCTCATAGCTGCACGCTGAGCAAATTCATCCATTTTTTTCTGATCCAGGCGGTTTTCGGCCAGTAACGCCGCCGAGGTTTGTCTGTCCTGCAGAGTCTGCCACGCCTGTAAACGTTGTTTTTTGTCGCGCCAACTGTTCAATGCCTGGTCTACTTTCTGCGTCCACTGATTGAGCTGTTGGCGGTGTTGCTCAATCGCTTTTTCCAGCGTCTGAATAAATTGTTGGTAATTGATCCAGCGATTACTGGTAATCCCCTGACCCATGTCACTGTTCAGATTGTTGCGATACTCATGCTGATAATCGATCAGCATTTTCAACTGCTCTTCCGCCTGCTGACAGCCACGACGCATCTCTCCCAATAAGACAGCGGCGTCATCTACCTCTTTTTCAGCCAGGTCTTTCAGTGTGGCTAATGCACCATGTTGTGCCATGACCTATGCTCTCCTGCTTACTCACACACCAGGGAAAATCAGTTCTAACGCGTGCAGAGAATCTTCCCAGTCCGCCCGTTCAAAAATGCCTTGCTGTAAGAATGCCTCCAGTTGTGGCCATAGGGCGATGGCTTTATCCAGCATGGGATCGCTGCCTTTGGCATACGCCCCCACGCTGACCAGATCGCGGTTGCGCTGGAAGCTGGATAGCAGCTGTTTAAAGTTACGTACCCGCGCATAGTGTTGTTCACTAATAAGCGCGGTCATGGCGCGGCTGATCGAAGCTTCAATATCGATGGCCGGATAGTGACCCGCTTCGGCCAGATGACGGGACAGCACAATGTGGCCGTCCAGAATCGCGCGCGCGGAATCCGCAATGGGGTCCTGCTGGTCGTCACCTTCGGTCAGTACCGTGTAAAACGCGGTAACGGAACCGCCGCCGTGAATACCGTTCCCGGCACGTTCGACCAGTGCCGGTAATTTGGCGAATACTGAGGGGGGATAACCTTTCGTTGCCGGCGGCTCTCCGATCGCCAGGGCTATTTCACGTTGCGCCATCGCATAGCGGGTGAGGGAATCCATAATCAGCAATACGTGCTGTCCACGATCGCGAAAATCTTCGGCGATACGCGTGGCATAGGCCGCGCCTTGCATACGTAACAGCGGCGAGACATCTGCGGGAGCAGCAATCACCACCGAGCGTGCACGACCGTCGGTACCGAGGATATTTTCAATAAAATCTTTAACTTCGCGGCCACGTTCGCCAATCAGACCTACGACGATAACATCGGCCTGGGTATAGCGCGCCATCATGCCGAGCAGAACGCTTTTACCGACACCGGAGCCCGCGAAAAGTCCCATACGCTGACCGCGACCGACGGTTAACAACGCGTTGATGGGGCGTACGCCGGTATCCAGGACGTGTTCAATCGCGGTGCGTTGTAGCGGGTTAAACGGCGGCGTAATCAGCGCCCCGGTTTCGGTGGTATCCGGGGCGGGCAGACCGTCGAGCGGTTTTCCGCTACCGTCAAGCACACGACCCAGCAATGCAGGGCCAAGCGGTAATTGCTTCCCGCTTTGCAGACCTTCTCCGGCAATGTTCTTCGCGTAAACGCGCGCGCCGGGCAGAACGCCTTCAACCTCTTCGAGGGGCATCAGAAACAGACGCTGACCGTTAAAGCCCACGACTTCACTTTCGACCTCCTGGGTTTCGTTGCCGTCCTGGCGTTCAATAACGCAGGTGGCGCCCAGCGGCAACTGTAATCCCGTGGCCTCCAGCACCAGCCCAGTGGCGCGGGTCAGGCGACCGTAACGGCGCACCGCAGGCAGCAGCGACATTTTCTCTTCGAAGCTGTCCAGCGTGTTGAGCCAGCGAGTCAGGCGAGTGGTCATTACACGACTCCCGGCGCTGCCAGACGGCAGAGTTCTTGCCAGCGCGTGGCGACGCTGGCATCCAGATCGCCTTCATCGGCAGAGACTTTACAGCCGCCGTGATGCAGCGTCGGATCGCCGCGCAGCCGCCAGCCGTGCAGGCTGAGGGTCGCACCGAGCATCTCCTCTACACGCTGGAGATCGTCCGGATGTACGCGTAGCTGCGGTTTACCGCTAAACAGCGGTTCTTGCTGTAACAGCTGTTGGATTTGTTTAATCAGCGCAGCGTTATCCACAATAGGCGTCTGGCCAATAACCTGACGCGCAGCTTCCAGCGCCATTTGCATCAGACGCGAGGCAATGACGCTGTCCAGCGCGTCCAGCGTATTCTGAAACTCGCTCACCAGCTGCTGCATGCGGGCATGGATCGGCGCATGCTGAGCGCGCGCCTGGTTCTGGCCTTGCTCCAGCCCCTGACTCAGACCTTCCTGATAACCTTGTTCGTGGCCTTTTTGTCGACCTTCCGCCAGACCCGCGTTATAACCTTGCTCATGGGCCTGCAGTTGCAGCTGTGCAAGCTGCTGTTCAAGCTGTTGCTCTGCGGAAAGCTCTGGTTCTTCTGTTTCTTCTGACAGCGGGTTTTCGCTGTGGTCAGCCAGTACGAACTCCGCCATCGGTGGGGCGAGGTCGTCCGGGGTCCAGACTTTCCATGGCAGTTCGTTAGACATAGGTATCCTCGCCGCTGCCTATCACCATCTCGCCGGTTTCCGCCAGACGACGCACAATAAGCAGAATGGCTTTCTGTTCGTTTTCCACCTGCGACAAACGCACCGGACCGCGGTTGGCGAGGTCGTCGCGCAGAATATCGGCAGCACGTTGCGACATGTTGCGCAGGAACTTCTCGCGCAGCGGCTGTTCGGCACCTTTCAGGGCAATCAGCAACGATTCGGAATCCACTTCCTGCAGCAGGCGCTGGATACTGCGATCGTCGACATCCACCAGGTTCTCGAACAGGAACATCTCGTCGATAATTTTCTGCGCCAGCTCGCCGTCGAATTCGCGTACGGCGGTAATAACCGCTTCTTCCTGCTGGGTTTTCATCAGGTTGATAATTTCTGCCGCCGTTCTCACGCCGCCCATTTTGCTGCGCTTGAGGTTCTGGCCATCGAGCAGGCCGTTGAGTACCTCGGTCAGTTCTGCCAGCGCGGCAGGCTGTACGCCGCCAAAGGTGGCGATACGCAGCATCACGTCGTGACGTAAACGCTCGTCGAACAGTGCCAGAATATCGGCAGCCTGGCCCCGCTTGAGGTGCACCAGAATGGTGGCGATAATCTGCGGATGCTCGTCGCGGATAAGGTCGGCGGCGCTTTGCGGCTCCATAAAGTTAAGCGTTTCAATGCCGCTGGTGGTATCGCGGGTTTCCAGAATATCTTCCAGCAGACTGGAGGCACGTTCTTCGCCCAGCGCTTTCACCAGCACGGAACGCAGATATTCGTTGGCGTTGATATTCAGCGCGGCAAACTGTTCGGCTTCTTGTTCAAATTCGGCCAGCACTTCCGTCAACTGCTTGTTGGAAATCTGGCGAACGTTGGCCATCGCCGTACTGAGCGCCTGAACTTCGCGCGTGGAAAGGTGCTTAAACACCTCCGCCGCGCGATCTTCGCCAATGGTCATCAGCAGGATGACGCTTTTATCGGTACCGGTAAGATTACTCATGATCGTTGCTCATCCACTGGCGAATGACCAGCGCCACGACGCGCGGATCGTTATCTGACATTTCACGAATACGCTGACTCATGACTTCTGCTCCCAGACGCTGATTAGTACGACGCTGCTGGGTTTGTTCGTCTTTGCTGAGGCGAACTTCTACCGCTTCTTCGGTTTCCTGACGGACACGCGTTTGTTCTTGTACGGCTTTCGCTTCTTCACTGCGACGGACCAACTGCGGACGAACGGCTTTCCGCCACAGGATCCACGCCACCAACAGAACCAGCAACCAACGACCTGCGGACATTAACTGATCAATAAAGAACGGCTGTTTCCAGAACGGTAGCTCGCCAATGGAATCGTCGGTCGCCGTGAAGGGAGAGTTCACCACGTTCAGGGTATCGCCACGTTTGTCGGAGAATCCCATCGCTTCGCGGGTCAGATCCTCAATCTGTTTCATCTGCTCGGCGGTTAACGGCAACGGTTTGCCGTCTGGTAACGTTTTGTAGTTGACCACAACAGCCACCGAGAGACGCTGCACATCGCCAACGTTCATTTTGGTATGGCGAATGGTACGGTCAACTTCATAGTTGCTGGTTTCATTGCGCTGAGTATTGCGCGGGCCGGCATTATTACTGTTATTCGCCGTCTGTGCGTTTTGCGTATTTTGTGCGTTTTGCTGATTAGCGGGTGGGTTGGCGATTGGCGCAGTATTTGCCGGAGCGGGCTGATTTGACAACGCGCCCGGTACGCCGCCTGGTGCTCCGCTACCGACCTGCTCACTGACGTTCAACTGACGAGAACGCAGCACGGCCTGGGACTCATCACCGTTTGGACGATACTGTTCTTCGGTTTGCTCTTTGTTGGCAAAATCCAGCTGCGCGGTGACCTGTGCATGTACGTTACCATTGCCGACAATCGGCGACAGAATCGATTCGATACGACGCTGAACGCGGCCTTCGACGTCGCTGGCGTATTTCAGCTGCGCATCGTTAAGATCGCGGCTACTGGTATTTGACTGGGTTAACAGATGACCCGCCTGGTCGACCAGCGTAACGTTGCCCGGCGGCAAGCCTGCAACAGCGCTGGAAACCAGATGCGTGACCGCACTGATCTGACCTTCATCCAGCGCGCGACCCGGTTCCAGGTTGACGGTGACGGAGGCTGAAGGCGCTTTTTGCTCACGCACAAACAGCGACGGTTTCGGCATAGCCAGATGCACGCGGGCGCGTTTTACCGGTCCCAACGTTTCAATCGTACGGGCTAATTCACCTTCCAGCGCGCGCTGGTAGTTGACCTGCTCGCTAAACTGGCTGATACCAAACTTTTCCTGATCCAGCAGTTCAAAACCCACCGCGCCGCCTTTGGGCAGACCTTGCTGCGCCAGACGTAAACGCAGTTCGTGGACTTTATCGGCAGGAACTTCAATGGCGCCGCTTCCCTCAGTAAAACGGTAGGGAACGTTCATCTGCGTCAGTTGGGTGACGATCGCGCCACCATCCTGATCGGAAAGATTGCTGAACAGCGTGCGGTAGTCAGGTGCTTTGGCCCACAGGACCATCGCCACGATGATCGCGACGGCAGCGGCTCCCGCCACAATCAGAGGAATTCTGGGATTCGCGCGCAGGCGGTTTAACCACTCGAGAGGTTTAAGCTGGGTTGCAGTCGATGCTGTCGCACTCATCTCGCACCTCGTGGCTTATCGTGGACGGCGTTTTTTGCAAAGTGGAACAAGACTCACTCCCGGGTCAGCAAACTCGAAAAATTGACGGTCTCATTATTTGCGGTTTCGAATTTTTCTATGCGTTAAAAACCGTGGTTTTTTATCGTTATTTAACGCCTTTATCTTATTGACTAACTGGTAATCTCAACTACGTAAAAAATTATCCAGGGGATCAGAATGTCGGCAATACAGGGGATTGAAGGGGTCATCAGCCAGCTACAGACCACGGCGATGTCAGCAAAAATGCAGGATATGCAGCCACAACCGACCGTGAGCTTTGCCGGTCAACTGCATGCGGCGTTAGACAGGATCAGCGATGTACAAACCGCGTCCCGTGTGCAGGCTGAGAAATTTACCCTCGGTGAACCGGGTATTGCGCTGAACGATGTGATGACCGATATGCAAAAAGCGTCGGTATCGATGCAGATGGGGATCCAGGTGCGCAACAAACTGGTGTCGGCGTATCAGGAAGTGATGTCGATGCAGGTGTAGCAAGCCGAACATTCTCCCGCTGCGTCGGGCAACGGGAGAATCGCATTACTTCTGAATTAAATAACGAATCGTTGGACCATCCTGCTGAATATCCAGCACCGTATAGCCGTGATTACGCGCATCCAGTGGAATATTGTTGATTGACTGCGGGCAATCGCTCACCACTTCCAGAATCTCACCTTTCTTCAATTGCGGCATCGCTTCCAGTGTGGCGACAGCCGGATACGGACACGGCTCGCCGACCATATCGAGGCGATAATCAGGCACGATATTTTTCATACAGACTCCTTGGCAGGCGTCAGCCCAGCGCGACGGAAGAAGCGTTTTTCCCAGCCGATGATGAGCATCAGCGCGGTAAATAACAGCAGATAGGTTACCAGCAGGCCACCGAGCGGGCCGAAGGTGTTGAGCAGATTCACTTTGTCCCAACTGGTGGCAAGCGCGGGAGCAAAATCATCCCAGTAGTAGGCCAGAATGGTCGAGCCAATAACGTTGCCCAGACCCACCCACCAGTAATGCACCTGGCCTTCAACGGCGCGGTACATCCAGCCCGTTTCACACCCGCCCGCCAGAACAATGCCGAAGCCGAACAGCAAGCCGCCGATCACCGCATTCGGACCTGCCCACATGATTTTAGGCTCGATGCCCAGTTGCACGTAGCTAAAGATACCAATGGCGCTGACCGCCATCCCGAAGATGATCGCTTTCGCCATATGGGTGCGACCGGAAATCCACAGATCGCGGAAGGCGGAGGTGAAGCAGATTTGCGCCCGTTCAATCAGCAGTCCGAACCCGACGCCGAACAGCATGGCCAAACCAAGTTTGGGCTTATCCATCGCAGTGAGGAGCGCCCAGCCGATCATGGCGATAAACACCAGCATGCCGAGGCGGAAACGGCGACGGGCCTGATCCGGCTTTTGTGTTAACGGAGAAGCAGCGGAGACTTTCTGCATTTTGACCGGAATACGAAACATCGGCAGCAGGGTAAAGCGTGCGCCAAACCATGAGCCAATAGCCGTTGCCAGGGCGAAAAACCAGGCGTGTAGCGAGAACTGTGGAATACCGGTGAAGAATGCGGCCAGGTTACAGCCCATTGCCAGCCGGGCACCGAATCCGGCAATCATCCCGCCGACGATCGCCTGCATAATGCGCACCCGACTGCGCGGCATGCGTAATTTGACGTTGTTTGCCCACAATGCGGCAGCAAAACAGCCCCCGAACATACCGAGGATCATCATGCCGTCAATGCGGGTCAGGGGTGAGCCTTCGAGATGGATCAGCTTGTAGTATCCCCATTCTTCGGCGTGAACGCCAAACAGTTGCAGGATTTGACCACCCCAGCGAGTGAATTCGCCGGTAACGGCCCAGAAGGTTCCCGTAATGCCGAAATAGTAGGTAGAGAGAATACCCGCTGCGATGACCGCAGGGGCGGGGGCCCAAAATTTGATTAACCAGGCCTGTTTGAAGTGTTGCCATGACATGCGTTGTGCCTCTGAACTCAGAAGGTATGTAACAAGAAGTGTGGATACTACACCGATCAGAATTTTTGACTATGAGTAATAGGAGGTAACACCGTCTGGATCAATCTTTCTCAACCCTGCCGAAAGGCTGGCGACATCAGGCCTTTAATGCCACAATCCCATTTTCTTCGCATGCAGGATGAATGATGAAAAAATTAGCAATCGTTGCTGTATTTCTGGCGCTTACCGGATGCGCCGAAGTAGAAAATTATAACGACGTGGTGAAAACGCCAGCGCCAGCCGGTCTGGAAGGATACTGGCAGTCAAAAGGTCCGCAACGCAGTCTGGTGAGCCCGGAAGCGATTGCCAGCCTGGTGGTAACAAAAGAGGGCGACACGCTGGATTGTCGCCAGTGGCAGCGAGTGATCGCGCTGCCGGGGAAACTGACGATGATCTCTGGCGATCTCACCAACGTGACGGTGAAACGCGAGCTGTATGAAATTGAGCGTGAAGGCAATACGCTGGAATATGACGGTATGACGCTGCAGCGGGTCGACCGCCCGACGCAGGAATGTGCTGACGCGTTAAAGAAAACGCCGCTGGCCACGCCACTGCCATAAGCTATACGCCCCGGTAGCCAACGGCCACCGGGGTTGAGCTTTACAACACGTCTTCAATCACCCACACGCTGACGCTACCGCCGTTACAATAAAACGTCGCTTCACCGTTCTCATCGGTGACCACGCTTTCTTCGCGATTTCCCAGATAGTCACGCCAGGTTTTATTCCCGTAATTCGCACCGAGATTGATGGTCTTTTCCCCGTCATCGCCGTTAGAAAGAACAACCACACAGCCGGGATCCTCGTCCGTTCCGCTGCGGCTAAAAGCGATACAGTTAGGGTGATCGAAAAAAAGCGTCTGTACGCCGTGCGCGAAGCGCTGGCGCGCGAGGATCAGTTCATCAAGCTGTTCAATGATCGGCATGTCGATAGGATAGGTTTCGCCATCACCCCCGGTGTCTTCGTAATGCGCCCCGTAGAGGTCAGGATAAAACACTGACGGCACGCCGTTTTCGCGCAACAGGATCAGCGCATAGGCCAGCGGCTTAAACCACGGTTCGACAGGGGCTTCCAGCGCCTGCAAGGGCTGAGTGTCGTGATTGGCCACCAGGGTGACGGCATGAAACGGATCGGCTTCCACCAGGGTGTCGGTGAAAATCTGACTCATGTCGTAATCGCGACCCTGACGAGAGGCCTCGTGGAATTTCATCTGCAAAGGGGCGTCGAATAGCATAGTTTTCCCCTCCACCTGATTAATGTAGGTTTGCAGCTTGTCGACTTCATGCGACCAGTATTCCGCGACGATAAACAGCGGCTTGGGGGCGACTTCCTGCACATGCTCAATCCACTCTTTATAAAACCATGCCGGAATATGTTTCACGGCATCTAAACGAAAGCCGTCACACTGGGTTTGCTCCATCACCCAACGCGCCCAGTATTTGATCTCCTCAGTTACGGCGTGATTGCGAAAATCTATGTTTTCGCCCATCAGATAATCAAAATTACCCAACTCATCATCAACCTGATCGTTCCAGCCTTCGCCGGTGTAGTCGTTCACGATTTTAAAAATGCCGTCTTCGGTTGGGTTTTCGATATGGTCAATACCGCTGAAGCATTTAAAGTCCCAAATGAATTGCGAGTACTGGCCCGCGCGGGCAGGGAAGGTGTAGCGCGTCCAGCCTTCGCATTCGACAATCTCATCGTCTATTTGCGTGCGATCCTCGGCGTTAACCCGCTGGACACGAATATTCTCTTTCTCATCTGCACCCATTTTGTGGTTAACCACCACGTCGAGCAGTACGGCAATATCATTGTGTTTTAGCGCGTCTATCGCCGCCAGCAGTTGGTTTTTATCGCCATATTTGGTAGCGATGGTTCCCTTTTGGTCGAATTCGCCCAGATCAAACAGATCGTAGGAGTCGTAGCCAACGGAATAGCCGCCGGAAGCGCCTTTATAAGCGGGAGGTAACCACACCATATTGATGCCGATGTCATTGAGTCCACCTGCGCGTTCGGCAAGTTCGGGCCAGAGTTGACCGCCCTCGGGGTAATACCAGTGAAAGTACTGCAATAACGTGGGATTTTTCATCTTCCGAGCTCCAGAAGTCGTTTGGCCGACCTCTGGAGTATGGAAGATTATTCAGACGAGACGGGAAATTATTGTGGGGCAGTGGGGGCGTCGGGAACTAACAGCATGCCGGAAAGACGGCCATAAGCGTTATTTAGCGTCTTTTGGCGCGTCGACTGACCGATGAGATTGCTGAGTTCATCCAGACGCTGCTGCAACAATGTTTTGAGCAGTTGTTCGTTATCCAGCGTCTGTTTAATGTACCCGGCCACTAAATCCTGAATACTTCGCGTAATGCCTGGTGGAGTTTGCTCTTCCATGACCACTTCAATACTTTGCAGATAGGTAACTTCCTGTTCCAGTAAAAGGTCCCATTCACCGCGCTGCGCCAGTTCCAGCAGTGAGTGACTGAGCAGCGCGATGCGCTGCCAACGGTTGATAAACTCCACGGCTGAGGTCATTAACGAGACTCCTGGGAAGATGCTTTCGGTGAGATCTGTTTCCAGGCATCTGCAATGTTGCCGAGTAACCCTTCGACTTCTTCAATGGCCTGACAATCATTACGCAAGTTAGCTTGCAGTAAACGGCGAATCATATAGTCATACAGAGAAGACAGATTGGTGGCGATTTCGCCGCCATTCTCTTGATCAAGTCCTGCCTTCAGGCCATTGTCGATAATATTAATGGCTTTACTTAACGCCTCACCTTTGGCGACGATATCACCCTGTTGCATAAACAGGCGAGCGCGCACCAGGGCGCTGTTCGCGCCATCAAACAACATTTCAATCAGCTGATGTGGGCTGGCGCTCATCACGCCACTCTCTATGCTGACCTGTGCATAGGCTTTGGTACCGCTCGCGGTATACATGCTTACCTCTTGTTATCAGGAATTACTCATCGCCGTAAATTGCTGGCCCAGATAGGTACTGGTGCTATTGAGCTTGCTCATCATGGTGTCCAGCTGTGTAAACTGCGCTTTATAGCGAGCAACGGTATCGTCGATGCTGTTGCTGACGGCCAGATACTGTTTGGTCAGTTTTTTCAGCGTGGCGTTAATATTGTCCTGGGCAACGTCAATAATGCCGTCATCGGCCAGGTAACCTTTTACTTCTGTTGCAATTTTGGTGGTAATACCGGTTTCTTTACCATCACCAACCAGTAATTGACGAGTCGCTGCGGTGTTATCTTTCAGTGCTTTTTCCAACTTGGCGTCGTCAATTTTCAGCTTGCCTGAGGTACCGTCGGTGGTAATACCGATTTCACCCAACGTTTTGAATGCACCATCGCTGGCACCATTGGAAAACTGGGCGCGAATGCCTATCTGGATAGTGCGTACCGCGCTGTCGCCGATCAGTGCACCGTTATTTTTATCTTGTGCTTCGGCTCCCGGATCAACTTCAGTGTATTTGGTCAGCGTTGAGAACGTATCCAGCAGCGAGTTATAGGCATCAACCCAACCTTTGATTGCTTCGGTTGCTTTATCATTGCTCTTGGTGACGGTGATTCGCGCGTCGGTCACTTCTTTAGTCAGATTCAGCGTTACGCCCTGCGGGGCATCGGTAATGGTGTTGCTTGGGCGTTCAATATCAATACCATTAACTTTCAATAACGCATTTTTTGCTTCCACCAGCTGTTTCATATTTCCGCTGCCGGCGGTGCTGTCGTAGGCCAGTAAATCATTGAGCTTACTGTCGCCGCTGACGGAAATGGTCATCTTATTATCGACACCGCTTTCGGCGGTCAATACCAGCTGATAATCATTTTCTTTAACTTTAACGATACTGGCGGAAATACCGCTGTCGGCGTCGTTAATGGCATCACGGATCCCTTCCAGCGACGTTTGGTCTTTGCTGAGTTTAATTTCCAGCGGTTCTTTACGGCCTTTTTGCTCAATTTTAATGGTACGGTTGTCTGAGGAGGTGTCACCTAACGCCTCTTTCATCGAACTGATACCGCTTTTGGTACTTAATGATTGCGCCTGCGCAAGTTGCGTTACGCTGATCATATATGTCCCCGGTGCTGCACCGGCGGAGGTCGTGGCCGTCAGATCTTCTGTGCTGCTGGTTACGGTAGTGCTTTTAAACAAATCGGCACTGTTCAGCGTTGTATTTGCTGTCTGGAATTTTTCCAATGCGCTTTTTAATGTGCCGTAGGCGGTTAATCTTGCCGTGTTCGTACTCTGCTGTTGGGTAATTGGAGTTAAACGTTTTTTTTCAGCAGTAGTCAGGTTTGTCAGCAATGTATCCAGTGGTAAGTTTGAGCCAACGCCCAATGATGTAAATGAAGGCATGCCTAATTCCTTGTGATTGCAAACAGTAGTTAAGCGGGTTATCGGCAATCTTCGCGCAAAGTTTAATGATAGTTTTGCAAAAATAATGCGCAGAATAGTGGGGCATATTGCGGGTATTTCTGGGGCTAAGAAAAAATAGGGCGGAAAGTAAAAATTTTCTAAAGTTCGAAATTAAGGTGCCGATACATGGGTTACGGTGAGAAACCGTGGGCAACAGCCCAATAACATCAAGTTGTAATTGATAAGGAAAAGATCATGGCACAAGTCATCAATACAAACAGCCTGTCGCTGTTGACCCAGAATAACCTGAACAAATCTCAGTCCTCCCTGAGCTCCGCTATCGAGCGTCTGTCTTCTGGTCTGCGTATCAACAGCGCGAAAGACGATGCTGCTGGTCAGGCGATCGCAAACCGCTTCACTTCTAACATCAAAGGCCTGACTCAGGCGTCCCGTAACGCCAACGACGGTATCTCCGTTGCACAGACGACAGAAGGTGCGCTGAACGAAATCAACAACAACCTGCAGCGTGTGCGTGAATTGTCTGTTCAGGCAACTAACGGTACTAACTCTGACAGCGATCTGTCTTCGATTCAGGCTGAAATTACTCAACGTCTGGAAGAGATTGATCGCGTTTCTGATCAGACTCAGTTCAACGGCGTGAAAGTACTGGCTGAGAATAACGAGATGAAAATCCAGGTCGGTGCCAATGATGGTGAAACTATCACGATTAACTTGGCTAAAATTGATGCTAAAACATTAGGCCTAGATAGCTTTAATATTAATGGGGCTCAAAAGGCTACTGGTAATGATCTTGTTTCTAAATTCACTGCTACCGGTACTGATAGTTATGCCGTGGGGGCAAACACTTTCACCTCTAATATCAAAACGGGTGAAGTTTTAGATAATACCAACGCTAAACAATACATCAATGCTAGCACTGGTAAGCTTGATACCCAAGCAACAACACCTAACACTGCTACTGACTATAAAACAGGGGCGGCAGCTGCAAGCACTACAGCTACAGACATTGCTGCAAAAGCTAAAAATCTGACTGTAGGCCAGACTTTCACTCATGACGATATTACTTTTACCGTGAGTGGTACTGATGCCAGTCCAGAAGGGAACGGTACTTTCACTGCTAAAATTGGTAGTGACGTCGTTACCCTTACCATCGCTGATGCTGGCACCACTGCTACCATGACAGCAGATAAATCAATCTATAAATCAGTAAACGGAGGAGCCTATACCACCTCCAGTAGTGTGGATAACCGTGCAGCCACAGCAGATGATCTGGCTAAAATCGGTACTAAAAGCGGTAGTGAGTTAACTATTGATGGTAAAGATTACAGTGTTTCAGCAGACGGTAAGCAAGTTAAGAACGCCGCTGGCGAAGTGATGTATATGAGCAAAAATCTCGCCGGTAATCCTACTCTTGTGAGTGAAGATGCCGCGACCAAAGCTACGGCTAAACCGCTGGAGACTATTGATAACGCTTTAGCAAAAGTTGATGCTTTACGTTCTGACTTGGGGGCGGTACAGAACCGTTTCGATTCTGCTATCACCAACCTGGGTAACACCGTAAACAACCTGTCTTCAGCTCGTAGCCGTATCGAAGATGCTGACTACGCGACCGAAGTGTCCAACATGTCTAAAGCACAGATTCTGCAACAGGCAGGTACCTCTGTACTGGCACAAGCTAACCAGGTTCCGCAGAACGTTCTGTCTCTGCTGCGTTAATTTACGCTTATCGCGCAAACCCCGCTCCGGCGGGGTTTTTTACATTCAGCTTTACCCGTAACCCCCAAATAACCCCCCATTTCACCCACTATTCACCCGATTAAAACCCCTGCAGAAACGGATAATCATGCCGATAACTCATTTAACGCAGGGCTGTTTATCGTGAATTCACTGTATACCGCTGAAGGTGTAATGGATAAACACTCGCTGTGGCAGCGTTATGTACCGTTGGTGCGTCACGAAGCATTGCGCCTTCAGGTGCGTTTGCCGGCGAGCGTAGAACTGGATGACCTGCTACAAGCGGGCGGCATCGGGTTATTGAATGCAGTCGACCGATATGACGCTTTGCAAGGAACGGCATTTACCACTTACGCAGTGCAGCGTATTCGTGGAGCGATGCTGGACGAACTACGTAGCCGGGATTGGGTGCCGCGTAGCGTTCGGCGCAATGCTCGCGAAGTGGCACAGGCGATGGGGCAACTGGAGCAGGAATTAGGGCGTAACGCGACGGAAACCGAAGTGGCGGAGCGTCTGGCTATTCCTGTGCAAGAGTATCGTCAGATGTTGCTTGATACCAATAATAGCCAACTCTTCTCCTACGACGAGTGGCGGGAAGAGCATGGCGATAGTATTGAGCTGGTGACGGAAGAACATCAGCAGGAAAACCCGTTACAGCAGCTACTTGAGGGTAACCTCCGCCAGCGCGTGATGGACGCGATCGAAGCGTTGCCGGAACGCGAAAAGCTGGTGTTAACGCTGTACTACCAGGAAGAGCTGAATCTGAAAGAGATTGGCGCGGTACTGGAAGTGGGGGAGTCACGGGTTAGCCAGTTGCACAGTCAGGCCATCAAACGTCTACGCACCAAGCTGGGTAAGCTATAGGGGTACACCATTACCCCTGAACAATGCCGCATTACGAATTGACTACCAGGAGTTCTCATGACGGTGCAGCAATCAAAAAGACGGCCTCTAAGCCGCTACCTCAAAGATTTCAAACACAGCCAGACGCATTGCGCCCATTGCTTTAAGTTGCTCGACAGGATCACGCTGGTTCGCCGCGGGCAAATTGTGAATAAAATCGCCATCGCCCGACTGGACACGTTGCTGAATGAAGCAGAGTGGGAACAGGAGAAAAAAGAGTGGGTGGCGCTGTGTCGTTTTTGTGGTGATTTGCACTGCAAAGAGCAGAGCGACTTTTTTGACATTATCGGCTTCAAGCAATTTTTATTCGAGCAGACCGAAATGAGTCACGGCACGGTTCGCGAATACGTTGTGCGCTTGCGTCGCCTCGGGAATCATCTGACCGAACAAAATATCTCTCACGATCTGCTGCAGGAAGGGTTTCTCGACGAAAACCTTGCCCCGTGGCTGCCGGAAACCAGCACCAACAATTACCGCATCGCCTTGCGTAAGTATGAGCAGTTTAAAGCCCATACGCATATGGGACATATGCAGAAATCCTCCTGGACAGCCAGTTCTGATATATATTAAAAACGAATAAGGTGTAACAGAGTCGTGTTTGTGGATCACGGCAAACGCTTTACACTGTAGTCATAAATGATAGTCACTAATGACAATATTCGGGGTAACTATGAAATTAGCACTTCTGGGACGTCAGGCTCTGATGGGTGTAATGGCTGTTGCACTTGTCGCCGGAATGAGCGTGAAGACTTATGCAGATGAAGGTCTGTTAAATAAAGTTAAAGAGCGCGGCACGCTGCTGGTGGGCCTGGAAGGGACCTATCCCCCGTTTAGTTTTCAGGGCGATGACGGCAAGCTGACCGGTTTCGAAGTGGAGTTTGCCGAGGAACTGGCCAAGCATCTCGGAGTGAAAGCCACGCTGAAGCCGACCAAATGGGACGGTATGCTGGCTTCTCTTGATTCCAAACGCATTGACGTGGTCATCAACCAGGTGACTATCTCTGATGATCGTAAGAAAAAATACGATTTCTCTACCCCGTATACGGTCTCTGGTATCCAGGCGCTGGTGAAGAAAGGCAATGAAGGCGTTATTAAGACTGCTGCCGATCTGAAAGGTAAAAAAGTCGGCGTGGGTCTGGGAACCAACTATGAAGAGTGGCTGCGCCAGAACGTGCAGGGCGTGGATATTCGTACCTATGATGATGACCCGACCAAATATCAGGATCTGCGTGTAGGTCGTATCGACGCCATCCTGGTTGACCGTCTGGCCGCGCTGGATCTGGTGAAAAAAACCAAGGATACGCTGGCCGTTACCGGTGAAGCATTCTCCCGCCAGGAGTCCGGCGTGGCGCTGCGTAAAGGCAATGAAGATCTGCTGAAAGCGGTGGATGCAGCCATTGCTGAAATGCAGAAAGACGGTTCGCTGAAAGCCCTGTCTGAAAAATGGTTTGGAGCAGATGTGACGAAATAATCGTCATCTGATGAAAAAAGGCGCCTTTAACAGCGCCTTTTTTTATTTCATTGCGCCTGAACGTGCATAATAAAAGAACATCACAACAACGAATACCGGAGGCTGTATGCCGCTGCATAATTTAACGCGCTTTCCACGTCTGGAATTTATTGGCGCGCCAACGCCACTCGAATATCTTCCGCGCCTCTCAGATTACCTCGGGCGCGATATTTTCATTAAACGCGATGACGTCACGCCGATGGCTATGGGCGGCAATAAGCTGCGTAAGCTGGAGTTTCTGGCCGCAGACGCGCTGCGTGAAGGCGCGGATACGCTGATAACCGCGGGTGCTATTCAGTCTAACCATGTTCGCCAGACGGCGG
>Ga0207696_1000499_pt1 | contig 32897 bp, 21 predicted proteins | sample KBSS54metaG_FD_184403 | JGI IMG/M metagenome (GOLD analysis project Ga0207696, IMG submission 184403) | Switchgrass rhizosphere microbial communities from Kellogg Biological Station, Michigan, USA - KBS S5-4 metaG (SPAdes) (version 2) | ecosystem: Host-associated > Plants > Roots > Rhizosphere >...
TGGTGGCGGACGAAGTGCGCAACCTCGCCCACCGCACCCAGGAATCGGCACAACAGGTGCAGACCATGATCGAGGAGCTGCAAGTCGGCGCCCGCGAATCCGTCAGCACCATGAGCGACAGCCAGCGCCACAGCCAGGACAGCGTGGACATCGCCAACCTCGCCGGCGAGCGCCTGAACAGCGTGACCCAGCGCATTGGTGAAATCGACGGGATGAACCAGTCGGTGGCCACCGCGACCGAGGAACAGACGGCTGTGGTCGAGTCGATCAACGTGGATATCACCGAGATCAACACGCTGAACCAGGAAGGTGTCGAGAACTTGCAGGCGACGTTGCGTGCCTGCTCGGATCTGGAGCAGCAGGCTTCGCGCTTGAAGCAACTGGTTGGCAGCTTCCGCATTTAAAGCCGCTCTGCCGGTCGTCTTCGTCGTTCACAACTATCCGACGAAGACGACCGACAATCCCACCGAAACCGGCCTTGCACCCCACCGCGAAACCCCGACCGAACATCTATTCTTGATAAAGGTCAACCAAGGGAGATCAACGCGGAGGAACGTTCACCGTGCATATCGCCGACATCACCATGTTCTACGCCCCGGCCAGCGGCGGCGTGCGCACCTATCTGGATGCCAAGCACCGTCGGCTGGGGGTCAAGCCCGGCATCCGCCACAGCCTGCTGATTCCCGGCGCGCATTTCGGCGAACGAGATGGCGTCTACACGGTTCCCGCCCCCGCCCTGCCCTTTGGCAAGGGCTATCGTTTTCCCCTGCGCCTGGCCCCTTGGCGAAACGTCCTGCAGGACCTGCAACCCGATCTGATCGAAGTCGGCGATCCGTACCTCACTGCCTGGGCTGCACTTGATGCGCGTCGGCAGCTGGATGTACCGGTGATCGGTTTCTATCACTCGGACCTGCCGCTGTTGGTGGGCAACCGCATGGGCCACTGGGTCACGCCGAATGTCGATGCCTACGTGCGCAAGTTGTACGGCAATTTCGACCGGGTGCTGGCGCCCAGCCAGGTGATGGCCGACAAGCTCAGCGGACTGGGCGTGCGCAACGTCTTCGTGCAACCGCTGGGCGTTGACCTGCACACTTTCCATCCGGATGTCCGCGATACCGGCTTGCGCAGCGAACTGGGGATCGCCGAGGACACGCGCCTGCTGATCTTCGCCGGTCGCGGTTCCAAGGAGAAAAACCTGCCGGTGCTGCTCGATTGCATGAAACGCCTGGGCCCGCGCTATCACCTGTTGCTGGTCGGCTCGTCGATGCCGGTGTCCGTCCCGGACAACGTCAGCGTGATCGACCGTTTCTGCCCGGCCGCGCAGGTCGCGCGACTGATGGCCAGTGCCGACGCGCTGATCCACGCCGGCGATCAGGAAACCTTCGGCCTGGTGATTCTGGAGGCCATGGCCTGCGGGATTCCGGTGGTGGCAGTGGCGGCCGGGGCGTTCGAGGAAATCGTCAGCGAATCCTGCGGCCTGCTCTGCGCGCCGAACAATGCGCAAGCCATGGCCAATGCCGTGCGCGAACTGTTCAGTCGCGGGACCGGCGTACTCGGGCAGCAAGCACGCCAGCATGTCGAACGACATTACGCCTGGGACACGGTGGTCGACAGCCTGCTGGGGCATTATCACGCCGTACTTGGCGATTCGGTTCCGCGGGTGGCCAATGGCTGAATCTCACGAGCGTCCGACGCTGATGCTGGTGCTGCATGACGTGGCGCCCTCCACGTGGGCCGATTATCGAGCGTTCGTCGAAGCCGTTGACCGGTTGGGCAACGTCCCGATGACGTGGCTGGTGGTCCCGGATTTCCATCGACACGATGCACTTGAAACCCATCCGGCGTTTTGTCGAATGCTCGACGAGCGCGTCGCTCGCGGCGATGAACTGGCCCTGCACGGTCATTTTCATGAAGACACCGAACCCGGCCCGCGCACGGCGCGCGACTGGTTCATGCGCCGGGTCTACACCCATGAAGGCGAGTTCTATCAGCTGTCCCGGGAAGCCGCCCTCGCCCGCCTGCGCCCGGGCATCGATCTGTTTCGGCGCCACGACTGGCCGCTGCACGGTTTCGTCGCCCCCGCCTGGTTGATGAGTGCCGGCACACGCCAGGCATTGCGCGAATTGCCGCTGCGCTACACCAGCGATCCGCAGCATCTTTATCACTTGCCGGATTTCACTGCGGTCGAGGCTCCGGGACTGGTCTGGAGCGCACGCAGCGCCTGGCGTCGCGGCATGTCAAAGGTCATCAGCGAACAGCGTGAGCAGCGCTGGCGTCAGGCGCCGGTGATTCGTCTAGGCTTGCACCCGGTGGACATGCGCCACCGGTTTTCCCGGGATTACTGGTGGCGCACCCTTGAACGACTGTTGGCGGACGGACGCGTGCCCATGACCAAAATCGACTGGCTGACGCGCCAGCAAACTCAAGCCGAGCGTGCCGCTTGAGCCGCGGCATTCTATTGATGATCGGCCTGCTGGTGGCCGTGGCGGTGCCCGTCCTGCTCGGGGGCGGCGAAACCTGGGAGCGCCTGCAGGCCTTTCCGCTGCGCTGGCTGTTGATCATGTTCGCCATGGTTCTGCTGTGCTGGGGCATCAACACCTTGCGTCTGCGGCTGCTGCTCGGCGATCAGCGTGACCGGATCACGCCCGTCAAAAGCCTCGGGGTGGTGATGGCCGCCGAATTTGCCTGGTGCGCCACGCCCGGCGGCAGCGGTGGGCCGTTGACGATCATGGCGCTGCTGGCCCGCAGCGGCGTGCGTCCGGCCCGGGGCAGCGCCGTGTTTGCGATGGATCAGTTGAGCGATCTGCTGTTCTTTCTCTGCGCCCTGATCGGGATCCTGATCTACGCGCTGTTCCAGCATCTCAGCGACCGTATGGAATGGCTGCTGATCGTCAGTGCCCTGTCTTTGACCGGCGGTCTGTTCAGTTGTGTGCTGGTCGCGCGCTATCACCGTCGATTGATTCGCCTGAGCGGGCGCCTGCTGGCCGGGATGAACGTCGAACCCCGCACTCGACGGCGCTGGGCGCGGCAGTTGCTGCACTTTCTGGCCGCTTTCACCGATGCGCTGAAATTGCCGTGGCAGACATTGATCAAGGTGTTCGTCCTGACCTGCGTGCATTGGTCGCTGCGCTATAGCGTGCTGTATCTGGCGTTGCGCGGGCTGGGGGCGGATGTGCAGTGGGCCTGGACGTTTCTGATCCAGATGCTTTCGCTGGGTGCGGGGCAATTCAGCCTGTTGCCGGGCGGTGCCGGTGCGGCGGAATTGACTTCGGCGGCGCTGTTGGCGCCGATGGTCGGCAAATCGACCGCGGCGGCGGCGATTCTGATCTGGCGGGTGGTGACGTTTTACTTCTATCTGCTGGTCGGTGGTCCGGTGTTTCTATTGATGCTGGGCCGGCCGTTGCTGAAAAAGCTGCTGAGCGTCAGACAGGCTTCTTGAGGTCATCCTCTTCGTCCTTGAGTTGTTCCCACAGTTCGGCAGCGCCGGGAAACTCCGTGCCGTCCTCCGGGCTCAGGTCATCCGGGTCATAGCGGCTCAAGCAGCCCTCGCCGAGGGTGGCGGGTGCCTTGGAAGTGGCTTTGTCCAGTGGATCGCTCATGAACGCTTCCTCACAGGGCTGCAACAAGTCGAAAAAAAGGGCCTGAGGCCGATTGAACGCCCAGGCCCTTTGTTTTTCAATCGAAAGGTTCGATCAGAACACCACGGTCTTGTTGCCGTGCACCAGCACGCGGTCTTCCAGGTGATAACGCAGACCACGGGCCAGCACCATCTTCTCGACGTCACGGCCGAAACGCACCATGTCTTCGATGCTGTCGCTATGGCTGACGCGTACCACGTCCTGCTCGATGATCGGGCCGGCATCCAGCTCTTCGGTCACGTAGTGGCAGGTCGCACCGATCAGCTTCACGCCGCGCATCGAAGCCTGGTGGTACGGCTTGGCGCCAACGAACGAAGGCAGGAAGCTGTGGTGAATGTTGATCACCTTGTGCGCATATTCGCGGCACATGTCCGGCGGCAGGATTTGCATGTAGCGCGCCAGCACCACCACTTCGGCGTCGTGCTGCTTGACCAGGCGCGACACTTCGTCGAACGCCGGTTGCTTGTCCTGCGGATTGACCGGCACGTGGTAATAAGGAATGCCGTGCCACTCGACCATGCTGCGCAGGTCGTCGTGGTTGGAAATCACGCAGGATATCTCGCAATCGAGTTCGTCACTGTGCCAGCGGTGCAGCAGGTCAGCCAGGCAGTGGGATTCGCGGCTGGCCATCAGCACCACGCGTTTTTTCTGCTCGGTGTCGGTGATGCGCCAGTCCATCGAGAACTCTTCGGCGATCGGTGCAAACTTCTCGCGCAACACCTCGATACCGAAAGGCAGGGAATCGGCACGGATTTCGTGACGCATGAAGAACCAGCCGACCTGGTTATCCGAGTGGTGGCTCGCTTCGGTGATCCAGCCATTGTGGGCCGCCAGAAAGTTACTGACTTTGGCAACGATGCCAACGCGGTCCGGGCAAGAAATCACCAGCCGAAAAGTGCGCATGAGGGGGAAACTCCAGAACTTCGCAAAGGCGGCCATTCTAGCGACTGCGCGGGAAAACTGCAGTATTGATGACCCTCGGAGCCTCACGGCAGCCCGTCGCAGCTTTTTTGACGCTGGCAAACGCCAGAATGATGGCGCAGCAATAGCCATGCATGAACAGGCTTGTGTGAATATCTGTGAAGACTCCATCACATTATTTAACTGAACATTCAATTCATGGCTTTTCAACGTAACTAATTCAAATAAAAACCCCGGTTAAATGTTTACTTGATGAAACAGCCTGACTATTATTGCCGCACTGTCCCCTGCCATCGCGCACTCCCACATAAGGTAGTAATCATGTCCTTGATCAACGAATATCGTGCCACCGAAGAAGCTATCAAAGAGCTGCAAGCCCGTTTGAAGAACCTGTCGCAAGACGACAAACTGCAAGCCGAGCTGGAATTCGAAGGCAAACTGCGCACACTGATGGGCGAATATTCCAAATCCCTGCGCGACATCATCGCGCTGCTGGATCCAGAGTCCAAAACCAAAGCACCACGTGGCGGCGCAGCCAAAACTACCGGCACCAAGCGTGCTCGCAAAGTTAAACAATACAAAAACCCGCACAACGGCGAAGTCATCGAAACCAAAGGTGGCAACCACAAAACTCTGAAAGAGTGGAAAGCCAAGTGGGGCGGTGACGTGGTTGAAGGCTGGGCTACCCTGCTGGGCTAAGCCGCAACCCTTGTCGCAGAGCGCTTCTGTGACACAAAAAAACGCCAGCGAATGCTGGCGTTTTTTTATGCCCGGCATTCAAGCGCCGGACATGTTCGATTTCAAAGATCCAAACGTTTGCGTAATGCCTGGACATAGTTCTGCCATTCAACCAACACCTCGGCCTGCATCGGCGCAGCACTAAGCAGCCATTGCTCCATGGCCTCGGCAAAAGATTGCAAGGTATTAGGGGCGCCCCACTCCGGCGCGGACAAGCGTTGCCGGCAAAAGATTTTCCAGCGTTCTTGCTCTTCGAAATTCAACGTATCGGGAAAGTTACGTGCTCGATATCGAAACAACAATTCAGGTAAACGTTCATCATCGAACGGCCATTGCTCTCGCGCCAATTGAGCAGGATCGGTCGCCCTCACTTGCTCACATAAACGACGATCGCGATCACCGATAAATCCGTCGTACAACTGTTGTTCGGGATCTTCACTCGAGGCGAAATCTTCGCTGGCATAAATCGCCGAGACTTTATCTTTCCAAACTTGTTGTGCGTCACTTAGTCGCAATGCACGCGCCTGATACAACGCCATGTCCAGACCCAGACGCTGCTGATCTTCAGCTCTCAGCACCGCCAACGGCGCCACCACCGGGCACTTGTTGATGTGAATAAGCTTGAGCGGTACCGGCAACTCGCCTTCGGCCAGATCGTCGCGCCGGGTATACAGGCGCTGACGCAATGTTTCGGCATCCAGGTCGAGCAGACCCTGCGGGTCCAGGTGCAGATCACAGACGATCAACGCGTTCTTGTTGCGCGGATGCCAAGCCAGCGGCAGCACCACGCCGACATAACTGCGCGCAGCGGAGAAACGGCCGGAAATGTGCACCATCGGCTGCAACAGGCGAATTTGATCCATGACCTTCTGCTTACTGCGCAACTGGAACAGCCAGTCATACAGCTTCGGCTGCTTCTCGCGGATCAACCGGGCCAGGGCAATGGTGGCGCGCACGTCCGACAGGGCTTCGTGCGCATTGCCGTGATCGATGTTGTTGGCGGCGGTCAGGCGTTCGAGCTTGAGCGTCACCTTGCCCTCGTCATCGGTCGGCCAGACCAGACCATCGGGGCGCAATGCGTAGGCGGCGCGTACCACGTCGATCAGGTCCCAGCGACTGTTGCCGCCCTGCCATTCACGGGCATAGGGATCGAAAAAGTTGCGGTACAGGCTGTAGCGGGTCATCTCATCGTCGAAGCGCAAGGTGTTGTACCCCGCACCGCAAGTGCCGGGTGCCGCGAGCTGGGCGTGAACACGGGTCATGAAATCAGCTTCGCTCAAGCCCTGTTCGGCGAGACGACTCGGGGTGATGCCGGTGATCGCGCACGCCGCCGGGTGCGGCAGGATGTCTTCGCTGGGCTGGCAGTAGAGATTGACCGGCGCGTCGATTTCGTTGAGTTCGTGGTCGGTGCGGATCCCGGCCACCTGCAACGGGCGGTCGCATCGGGGATTGATGCCGGTGGTTTCGTAGTCGTACCAGAAAATGGAAGTCACGGGCGGTTCCTGAACTGAAGATCGGCAAAGTCTAGGCGTTCGACTGCGGTCGCGGCCAGCGCCGCATCATTCAGTCACCTTTGGTTGAAGGATGTGTATGACATAGTTATGTCGTTTCCCCCCGAGAGACTGCTAGCATCGGACGCACTTGCATCCCGATCCGGCAACATCAGGTAGCCCATGCTCGAGACCACAGCACCGCCAAGGAAAGCACCGCTGGCCCCGCCACTGGATACGCGGCACCAGGTCGAAACGCCGGAAGGCATCGACCTGCCGCTGCGTCCCGCCGGCCTGACGGTGCGTGCCGTGGCGTTCACCATCGATCTGGGGTTGCGCGGGCTGATCCTGGGCCTGCTGCTCATGGTGCTGGCGTTGCTTGGCAAGCTCGGTATCGGCCTCGGTTCATTGCTGCTGTTCGTGGTGAGCTGGTGGTACATGGTGTTGTTCGAAGTGCTGCGTCAGGGCCGCTCGCCGGGCAAGCAATGGATGGGCCTGCGGGTGGTGCACGACGATGGCACGCCGGTCGGCTGGTCAGCCTCCCTGTTGCGCAATTTGCTGCGTTTTGTCGACCTGATGCCGTTCGGCTATTTCCTCGGTGCGATCAGTTGCCTGCAACACCCGACCTTCAAACGCCTCGGCGACATCGCTGCCGGCACGCTGGTGATCTACAGCGAACGCCCGCTCAAGCGCCCGCAGTTGCCCGATGCCGAACCCCGCCGCTCACCGATCCCGCTGACCCTGACTGAACAACGCGCCCTGCTCGCCTTCGCCGAACGCCAAGGTGAACTGTCGACAGCGCGGGTCAACGAACTCGCTGCACTGCTGGCCCAGCCGCTGCACATCAGCGCGCCGAAAGCCGTCGGTGAACTCAACGGCATCGCTCGCGGCCTGTTGGGTCCGACATGAAGCAAAGCCTTTTCGAAACCCGCCACAAGGCCGAATGGGAGCGTTTCACCCTCGCCCTCGAACGACTTGAACGAGGCAAGGACACTTCGCAGGTCGCGGAATTTCCCAAGGCCTATCGCCGACTCTGCCAGCATCTGGCGCTGGCGCAGGAACGTGGATACAGCAGTTTTCTGGTCGAATCCTTGCAACAGCAAGTGCTGCGCGGGCATCAACAGCTTTACCGGCATCGCAGCCAGCTCGGCGCTAACGTGCTGGGTTTCATCCTCGCCGGGTTTCCACGGCTGGTGCGCGCCGAATGGCGCTTCGTGCTGGCCGCCGCCCTGTTGTTCTTCGGCAGCCTGGCCGGTTTCGGTTTGCTGGTTTTCCTGTTTCCGGAGCTGGTCTACAACCTGGTACCCGCCGATCAGGTGCGCGAGATGCAAAGCATGTACGACCCCGCCGCCGGCCATCTCGGGCGTTCGGCCGAGCGCGCGGCGAGCGAAGACTGGGTGATGTTCGGCTACTACATCATGCACAACATCGGCATCGCCTTTCAGACCTTCGCCAGCGGTTTGCTGCTGGGGGTGGGCAGTGCGTTTTTCCTGTTCTACAACGGGCTGATCATCGGCGCGGTGGCCGGACACCTCAGTGAAATCGGCTTTGGCCAGACCTTCTGGTCGTTCGTGATCGGGCACGGTGCGTTCGAACTCAGCGCCATCGCCCTGGCCGGCGCGGCAGGACTGAAACTGGGTTGGGCATTGATCGCGCCGGGACGCCTGACACGAATCGAGGCCCTGCAGATCGCGGCGCGCCAGAGCATCCTGTTGATCTGCGGCGTGATGCTGTTTCTGTTGATCGCCGCGTTTATCGAAGCCTACTGGTCGTCGCGCACCGGGGTTACGCCGCAGACCAAATACCTGGTCGGCGCCGGGCTCTGGCTCTGCGTGGCGCTTTATCTGCTGTTCGCCGGAAGGACCCGCCATGCGCCTGAGTGACGCAACCGTGGCGATCCGTCCGCGCACCACCTGGGAAGCCATGGATCTGGGCGTGCTCATGAGCCAGCAACATCGGCGCCTGCTGATGACCAGTTGGGCCATCGTCACCCTGCCGCTGTTCGCGGTGCTCAGCCTGTTATTGTGGGATTCACCGTCGCTCGCCGTGTTCATCTTCTGGTGGCTGAAACCGGCCTACGAACGCCTGCCGCTGTACATCCTGTCCAAGGCGCTGTTCGGCGAAACACCCACCTTGAAACAGGCCTTGCGCCAATGGCCGCGCCTGCTCAAGCCGCAACTCATCGCCAGCCTGACCTGGCGCCGCCTCAGCCTCAGTCGCAGCTTCCTGCTGCCCGTGTTGCAACTCGAAGGCCTCGACGGCACCGCCCGCCAGCAGCGTTTGCAGGTGTTGTTGCAACGCAATGCCGGCGCCGCGCAGTGGCTGACGATCATCGGCGTGCATCTCGAAACGGCGCTGTGGATCGGCCTGATGGTGTTGTTCTACCTGCTTCTGCCGCAACAGGTCGAAACCGATTGGGACTGGCAAAGCCTGATCTTCGCGGCCGACTACGAATGGCGCTGGCTGGAGCATCTGACCAATGCGTTCTATGCGCTGATCCTGGTGATCTGGGAACCGGTGTATGTCGCCTGCGGGTTCAGTCTGTACCTGAACCGCCGCACCGTCCTCGAAGCCTGGGACATCGAACTGGTGTTTCGCCGTTTGCGCCAGCGTTTGAACAGCAGCGCAATCGGTTTGCTACTGGTGGCGTGTCTGCTGTTGCCGGGGTTGCCCTCAGCCTGGGCTGCCGAGCCTGCCACTGCTCCGGATGCACCGCGTCTGTTGAACCAGCCGCTGACCAGCGAGGCGTCCCGCAACAGCATCAAGGCCTTGCTCGAACAGCCGCCGTTCAAGAACAAGGAAACCGTCACCCGTTATCGCTTCGGCGAAGATACCGCGGCTGCCGAAAAGCCCAAGGAAGGCGAAGCACCGCAATGGTTGAAGACCCTGCTCGACTGGCTGGATGGCCGACACCTCGACGGTCTGGCCAAGGCGATCGAAGTCGTGCTGTGGGGCGCAGTGATCGCCGGGATTGGCTGGCTGGTCTGGCGCTACCGGGATTTTCTGCAAGCGTTCGTCGGCCGCCGCCCGCGCTTGCCCGAACAGACCAAAAGGCCCTTGCCACAACAAGCCTTCGGTCTGGATCTGCAAAAGGAAAGCCTGCCCGATGACATCGCCAGTCACGCGGAACAGCTCTGGCAAACCGAGCCGCGCGCGGCATTGGGTCTGCTGTACCGGGCACTGCTCAGTCATCTATTGCACGACTTCAACCTGACCCTGAAACCCGCCGACACCGAAAACGAAGTGCTGGCCCGGATCGAACAGTTGCAGCGACCGGACCTGCTCACTTATAGCCGTCAGCTCACCGGTCACTGGCAGAACATGGCCTATGGGCACCGAGTACCGGCGGCGCATCTGCAACAGGAATTGTGTGACGGCTGGCGCACCCTGTTTGGCCAAGGAGTCGCCCGTTGAGCCGGCGCACGCTCTGGCTTTTGGGCGGCGCGCTGATCGTCGCCCTGCTCGGTGCGCTGGGCATTTATCTGTACCTCAAGGCCACGCCTTACCAGGCCGAGGTCGATCACGGCCCGTCCCCCGCCGCGCAAGCCAATCCTTATCTGGCAGCAGAGATATTTTTGCGCGAACGCGGGATCGACGTAACCCATGCTGAAAGCCTCGCCGTGTTGCCCGATATCGATCCGCGCCAGCACACGCTGCTGATGTTCAACGACCGCTCGAAAATGACCCCGCGTCAGGTCGATCAGGTGCTGAACTGGGCCCGGGCCGGCGGAAGGCTGGTGTTCGTCGCCGAATCGATCTGGGATGAAAAGGCCGGCCAGAGCAACGACCTGTTGCTCGACCGCGTGCAACTGCATCAGTCCTTCACCAAGGATCTCAAGGGCACGCCACCGGATGCCGCCGAAGATCCCTGGCCCAATCTGACCAAGCTCTATCTGGAAGACGAAGACGCCCCGGCCTATGCCGGGTTCGACACCGCGTTCCACCTCGACGACCCGAAAAACCTCGCCCAGGCCTGGGCCAACAGCGCGAAAGCCACGCACATGATGCAACTGGCGTTCGGGCTCGGCACGATCACCGTGGTCACCGATGCCGATCTGTGGAAAACCCCGGCCATTGCGCAACACGACAATGCCTGGCTGCTCTGGTACCTCAGCGCCGACACCGCCGTGACGCTGCTGTACAACACCGAACACGACGGTCTGCTGACCCTGCTCTGGCGCTATTTCCCACAAGCCATCATTGCCCTGCTCGCGCTGATCGGCCTGTGGCTGTGGCATGTCGGCGTACGTCACGGGCCGGTGCAGGCGCCGGCTCCGAGTGGTCGTCGACAGTTGATGGAACACCTGCGCGCCAGTGCCGATTTCATCCTGCGTCACAACGGCCAACAGACCTTGCTGCAAGCGTTGCAGCAGGACGTCCTGCGCCGCGCCCGTCACCGTCATCCCGGTTTCGACCAACTGAACGTCGCCGAACAATGGCTGGTGCTGTCACGCCTGACCCGCCAACCGACCCGTGCCATCAGCCAGGCCCTGAGCCCGGCACCGAAGCGGCGTCTGTCCAGCGCCGAATTCTGCCGTCAGGTCGCCCACCTGCAAGCCTTGAGGAACACGCTATGACCGAACACATCGAATCCGGCTCGCCCAGCCACGCGGCCCAGCAACGCCAGCGCGCGAGCCAGTTGGCGCAAGCGGTGCGCGGTGAATTGCAGAAGGCGCTGATCGGCCAGAACACGGTGATCGACGACGTGCTGACCGCGCTGATCGCCGGCGGTCACGTGCTGCTCGAAGGCGTTCCGGGCCTTGGCAAGACCCTGCTGGTACGCGCCCTGGCGAAATGCTTCGGCGGCGAGTTCGCGCGTATTCAGTTCACCCCGGACCTGATGCCCAGCGACGTCACCGGCCACGCGGTCTACGACCTGCAGACCGAGCAGTTCAAACTGCGCAAAGGCCCGTTGTTCACCAACCTGCTGCTGGCCGACGAGATCAACCGCGCCCCGGCCAAGACGCAAGCCGCCCTGCTCGAAGCGATGCAGGAACGTCAGGTCACCCTCGAAGGGCGGGCGCTGCCGATTGCTCAACCGTTCATGGTGCTCGCCACCCAGAACCCGATCGAACAGGAAGGCACTTACCCGCTGCCGGAGGCCGAACTCGACCGCTTCATGCTCAAGGTGCGCATGGATTACCCCGACGCCGATCAGGAGCTGGACATGGTGCGGCAGGTCAGCCGCTCGACCCGCGCCGACATGCTCGATGTGCAACCGCTGCGCACCGTGCTGCAGGCCAAGGACGTGCAAGCCCTGCAGCGCATCGCCAGCGATCTGCCGCTGGATGATCAGGTGCTCGATTACGCCGTGCGCCTCGCCCGCAGCACCCGCACCTGGCCGGGGCTGACCCTCGGCGCCGGGCCACGCGCCTCCATTGCACTGGTGCGTTGCGCCCGCGCCCGGGCCCTGTTGCGCGGCGGTGAATTCGTGATCCCGGACGACATCAAGGGCTGCGCACTGGCGGTGTTGCGCCATCGCGTACGCCTTGCACCGGAGCTGGACATCGAAGGGCTGCAAGTCGATCAAGTCCTTCAGCAACTGCTCGACCAAGTACCGGCGCCGCGCCTGTGAACCCCTCGCGCCTGCTGTTGATCTGGCTGGCGATCCTGCTGGCCATCGGCATTGTGCTGGGCGCGTTGCAGGCGCTGGACGTCGAGGTGCCATCGAGCCTGCTGTCGATCAACTGGGGATTGTTGCTGGCGCTGTTTGCGCTGAGCCTGCTGGACGCGCTGCGTCTCAAGCGCCTGCCCTCGCCCCGCGTGCAACGACAGATGCCCGGCAGCCTGGCCCTCGGTCGCTGGAGCGAAATCCGGCTGGAAATCGAACACGACTTCGACCCACCACTGGCCATTCAAATTTTCGACCACGTACCCGACGGCCTCAGCCACGAAAACCTGCCGCTTTCCACCGAGCTGCAACCCGGCCAGCGCAGCCTGATCGGCTATCGCCTGCGCCCGCTCAAACGCGGCCACTTCACCTTCGAAACCTGCGAACTCAACCTGCCGAGCCCCTTCGGCCTGTGGTCCGGCAAACGCCTGCTGAACATCACCGACCACACCCGCGTCTACCCCGACTTCGCCCGCCTCTACGGCGGCCAGTTGCTGGCGGTCGACAACTGGCTCAGCCAGCTCGGCGTACGCCAGCGCCAACGCCGTGGCCAAGGGATGGAATTCCATCAACTGCGCGAATTTCGCGAAGGCGACAGCCTGCGCCAGATCGACTGGAAAGCCACCGCCCGCCATCGCACACCGATTGCCCGGGAGTACGAAGACGAACGGGATCAACAAATCATCTTCATGCTTGATTGCGGCCGGCAGATGCGCAGTCAGGACGGCGAGCTGTCACATTTCGATCATGCGTTGAATGCGTGTCTGCTGTTGAGTTATGTGGCGTTGCGGCAGGGAGATGCGGTGGGGTTGATGACCTTCGCCAGCGATCAGCCGCGGTTTATTGCACCGGTCAAAGGGGCGGGACAGCTCAAGGTGTTGCTCAACGGTGTTTATGATCTGGATAGCACACGACGTTCGGCGGATTATCCGGCGGCGGTGAATCAGTTGCTGACAAGGCAAAAGCGGCGGGCGCTGGTGGTGTTGGTGACTAATGTGCGGGATGAGGACGATGAAGAACTGCTGAGTGCCGTGCAGCGCTTGAGTCAGCAACATCGGGTTTTGGTCGCAAGCTTGCGGGAAACCGTGCTGGACGACCTGCGCCATCATCCGGTGCAAACACTGGATGAAACGCTGACTTACTGCGCGACCGTGGATTATCTCAACACCAGCGCGCAACACCATGAGCGGTTGAGTGCACAGGGTATCGCGGTGGTAGAGGCCGGTCCGGAGGAATTGGGTACCGGGCTGGTAACACGGTATTTGAGCTGGAAGAAGACCGGTACTTTTTAGGTTACGTCGGCGACGTCATCAGGCACAGTTGCCCCCAGAGAGACTGGATTTTCCGGTGACAGTTTGAGTATGCGTTCTGCCCCGAGTACCAGGTTGTAAGCCCCTCCTCCCGCATTGGTAGTGAACTGCCAAACCAGCCCGGTCATCGTCAAGGTTCTCCAAACACCCAGTGCCGGCTGCACACCTGTAATTCCCAGTTGAGTGGCCGATGAGAACCCGGTCAGGCCCAGAGTAAAGGCGCGGCCAAGCAACGCACTGTCTGGATTGGTAACCCTCAGCGTGATGCTATGAGTTCCCGCATTACGGGGAAACCTGGTTTCTTCCCCCCATGAAGTGCCGACAGGCTCTGCATTCAAATGGAAGATGGCATCACTCCAGACACCGGCAGCCAGCGTCTTGAAGCGAAAGGTGTGGGAGGCTGCTTTCGTCGGATCGGTTTCCAGCGTAGCGGTCACCGCGATATCCCCAACCTGTGTCGCCGTATAGCGTAAAAGCGCCCACCCGCTCTGGTCCGTCTTCACCCGGAACTCCTCCGGCTGCGTCGAGATGTTGAAGATCACCTCTTGATCGGATGCGGCCACGCGAGTACCGGAGTCAATCACCCTCACGGCCAGCGAAACCGTTTCTCCGGTCACAGGATCAAACATGGCCTCACGCACTTCGGCAATCTCAACCGCGTTGGATGCTGCTTGGGTTTGTCGAGACATGATTCATTCCTCTTCGGGTGGGATCGTCGATAGCGGCAGAACCGTTACTTCAAAGAGATAGGACGTGGGCGTTTGATCATAAGGACTGGGGGGCGTGGCTGTGACTTGAAATTTCCCCGGTTCTGTGGCCTTGAAGAGATAGCGGGCCCAACCCGATCCTTCAGTAGTGAAAGGCCTCGAACCCGTTGCGTCTTCAAACATCACCGCAAGCCCTGACACTGCGTCACGGGTGTAAAACGACTTGGCCTGGATCTCCAGAGAGACTGTCTCCCCCACCTGCGGATCAAATGCCGGCCCACGCGTGGTAGCCACTATTCGGTGGTGGCCCACCGAGACAGGCTGTTTGGGATAATCGAAATCGGCCTCAGGCAGGCTGAGCACAATGCCTTGGCCATCGCCCTCAGTGCTGGATGTGGCATCGACATTCCACAGCACGCCGGCGCTCTCGATTTTCTGATCAGTTTCGGGCGTCAATTGCATGTTGAGTTTGTCGCCCTCCATCAACTTCGCTCCCATCATCAGCCCGGTTACAAGGCTGTCACCGGCAGGCGTGAAAACGCATTCGTGACTGGCGCCAATACAGGCGTACAACGTTTCGCCCGCGGCCAACTCATGGCCGTCCACAGTGAATGTTCCGAGGTCCTGGAGAATGGGTGGCAGCAATATTCCCTGCTGCACATACGAGCCCAATGCTGCATGGCGAACGATCAACTGGAAGCGTGAACTGCTCGGATAGGTGGAGCTGACCTGGTAACCAAGGCCCTCAGTGGTCACCTTACGGGGAGTAGCCGGATCAGGATGGACATCAAACTGCAACTCTGGATCGGACTCACTGATCAGTTCCACAGTGACAAACTCGTCAATCAGACGGTCTTCAACCGACATGATCTTGAGCTCCACAGGTGGCGTATCACGAAAACAGATGTGCCCGGTGCTTCCCTCCAGTCGGCCATCCAGCGTCACGGAGGCCAACTGCGCCCAACGATCTTCACCATATATATAAATTGAGAACTGCTCGGTGGGATCGATTGAATCGTAGCCACTGTCAACTCTCACCGTGACTACAAGCTCGCCCTCTGCTTCAGGCTTCAATGCAAATTGAGCCTGACCGCCAACGTCTGTCAGTACCTCCTGTTCCGTTCCATCATCGATACGCCAGTAAGTTTTTACTCCCGTAACGCCCCCTACACCGGGCACCTTCGATTCAATATCGACGGACAGTATCAGGTCGGGACCGCCCACAGCCGGGAACTTCGATGACTGATACGGGTTGTTGATGGATAACCAATTGTGACCCAGGTCCACGGTTTGAGGGGGTGAGGGCTCCAGTAATCTCGAACATCTGAGATACCACCCGATCTTGCTGCTTGTGAGGTTTGCACAGTCAGCGCTCCAGGCTCCTTTAGAATCGGCGACAGGCTGCCCGATCTCGAAATAAGGATTGAGGATCAGGCCCATTTCCCCCGGCGTGACATCCCCTGTCCAATACAGCCCCAATTCGGAGCCGTTCAGGACATGGGCATCCGTGAACATCATTTCTATCTCGTGGCTGGCGCCGCGATTGATAAAAGCCGTTCGGCTTCCCCAGACCCACGCATCGAGTTCATCCAGTCGTAGTGTGGTGCTCGTCCAGGGATCCTCCTGAAAGGCAAAGGAAACGAGCCGGAAATGAGCGTCTTCCGGTTTGTAGTAGCTTTCGACCTCTGCCTTGATTACAAAAGCGCCTTTCAGGGTCGGCTTGTAGATCAAGACCGCTTCGCCCTTTTCATCCGAATCCTGCGTTGACAATACCTCTCCCGTACTTTCAAGCGTAAAAATGACCTTACGCTTGGCCAAGGCCATACGGGTGAAGTGAGAGACCACTTTCACCCTCAACTCCACACCTTGACCGAGGGCAATAACCGGGTAGTGCTCAGGCGGCTTCTCTGCAATGACATCCAGATGAAAATGACCGGAGATCACAGGTAGAAGATACTGGTCTGCGGTGTAGACGGTCTGGATGGCAAGGAGGTTCGAAATCTGGACGTCCTCCATGATTGATCGACAGGTGATTTGCCAATCCTTATCAAGCGGATAGGATTGCTTCCAGTCAGGACTCGCGCTGAGAACGTTCTCGGCATCGTCCAGATTCCATAATTCTGCCCGCGTTTTATGCCAGGCATTTTCGAGATGAACCTGGAAGGCAAGTCTATGAGTCGCACCAATGCACAGACGCACTTGACGCTGTGTCTGAACTTCCCCGTCAACCGTCACGGAGTCCAACTGCAAGGGTTCCAGACACAGCAACAACTTAGCGGATGTAAAACACACAATGCCCGGGTCGACTGGCAAGGGATTTGGCGGGCTGATGACAGAAATCTTGACAGTCGTTTCCTCCTCGTCCAGCAGGAGCGTTACTTTGAGTGGAGTCAGCTCCAGATCCAACAGATCCGGGCTCGAGCCCTGTGCGTGCTCTTTCTTGAGTGACGGAACAAGGTCCACATCGTATTCACCTCCACGGCCCGGGTTGATCCTCAGTGTCCCTGGGCTTTCTACCGAGAACGCCTGGTACATGAAATCCAACGTGTAATCTGCCTTGCCGGAGCGGGGGCGCGGATACTCAGCCAGCCTTACTGTCTGCCAGCCAGCTCCCGTATCAACGGCCCCCATGAAGCCAATCGACTTCTCCTCCCACCTCGCTGTCTGGTGGGTGACCCGGCGCCCGTCATTTACCTCCCATCCCTCCAGATCCTCAGGGAAGAACCCGTTGTATAAAAAGCTTTCATCGGCGCGGCTATCTTTATCACTCATGAAGGCATCCTCCTGGCGCGACCCGATGCGCTTGATCTACCGGTCGCTGGAGAGCCGGAGAGCAAAACCTCAACTTCGCGGGCAAAATCCGGGCCGCCATCCCGGGCCTGATAAGTGATCGTCACGATGATGTCAGTCAAAGAGCGCAAAAGGCTGGCCTGACCAGGCAGAGCAGCTCTGGGAAACGTCAGCTGCCAGCTTGAATGGCAACCCGTGCCCTCATACGGCAGGTAACGATCATCGCCTCCCCGTTCGGCAATACCGTTCTCGTCCAGGCCTCTGGACAACACTATCTGCTGATGCGGGCGCAGGTTCTCCACCAGTGACCCGGAATCCGTAGAGGCAACACCTTCAAACAAGCTTTTGACAGCGGCAATATTCGGCTCTACGACAATAGAACTGCCTAATTGCACCAGCGTGGCGCGAATATTCTGGTACGGCCCGAGCAAGCCGGGGCAAGTGCATCTCAACTCCAGGATCTGACGGCAGTAGTGCGAGGGATAATCTTGAGCGAAGAGCTCCTCGTTAAGCTTGAAACGCAATTCCCCTGAAGTCTTGAAGTCATTCCATTCTTCTTCAATGACAAGTTCCTTCAGAGAGATCGTCTTTTCCAGTTGCAACCGACGCTCGTCACGCTTGAGCCGCGCTGCCGCCATCTGCAACAGATTCATCTTCAAAGAAGCACCCGCGTTGAATCCGTGTCGGGCGTCATACCAGACATCATGGCGGATAAACTGCATCGTGAAGTCGCCCATTTCATACTGCAGACAGCGCTGAGCGATGACGCAGTGACTGACCACCAAGTCGTATAGTTGAAACAGCAATGACTTCAATTGCCCTACGACCCAGTTACTTAATTCCTGGTTTGTGCTACGCCGCTTGTAGAACGCGAACATCTCCATGGATTGTGTGTTGACCACTTCTGTAAGTTGCAGAGTTGCCCGGGCGGCAATGATCGCCTGTTCCTGAGCCTGATACTGCTCGCGCAGCACCCGCGCCTCGGCTTTGGCCTGCTCGAGCATAAAGATCCACTCCTCCTCACGCCGTTGATGACCCGCATTGATGCTGGACTCCTCGGCTTCGCTTCTCCAGAACTGTGCGATCAATTGAAGCAACTCGGCACCCGCGTAGGGCACGGCCGCAGGACGCATGCCACCGGCTGCCATCCCATAAATGTTGGGTATTAAATCCAGCCCGGCCCCGATGGTCTGAAGTACGCCGGCACTCACTGAGACATCACGCGCGTCTCGGTTCTTTTCCAGAACCCTGTTCTCGGCCTCGGACACCCCCTTTTTGATCAATGCCTCAAAGCGCTGCACCTGGGCCTGGACCAGACTTTCGCTTTGACGCAGCGATTCCGCGATTAACTCTTGCTGGGCAATTGTCGCTACCTGGATCGAGCGGTTGTAGTCGGCCAACTCGATGACATGACGGTATTGCAGCTCCTCCTGCTCGCCCCGGTCCCGCAACTCCATCCACGACCTGAGCAGTTCCTCTTGCTGGATCATAAAATCCGCAAGCTGCATCGCCAGGTTGAAAGCGGTCTGCCATTTGTAAGGCACCACCTTCAGTTGCCCGCCGGGATCGCGAGACGAGCCCAGCGTACCGTTGCCTTGTGCAATCAGTAGCTCCCGCGCATCCATTGGTAGTGCGAACAATCGAATCGACAAGGGCTGACCGTCGATCGAACGATTCTCTCGCAAGTTCTTCAGCCGAGAGTTCAGCAGTGTCCACAATCGGTTGGGCCGATCGTTGATGCCGTCCTTGAATACACTGGTACCCAATAGTCCCAGGCGCGGTTGCCCCTGCATTGAAAGAGGCACATCCCCCAGTCCGACCTCAAGTCGGGCCTCAAATGCCTTGAGGGACTCGCGGCCCTGGATCTTCGTCACCAATTGGCTCAGTGTCACCGGGGTCCAGATACTGGCCGTCTGGGGGACCGGTTCTTCACCGATCAGCATCTGCGCCTTGCTGTACAGAAGGCTGGCGCGGACCATGCTGTCGTAATCCAGCTGACGGTATAAATCATCACCTTCGGCGATCAGGTTTTCCACGTAATGAAGGAAGATGGCAATCATGTGGTGAATCGGTGCGCAATAACCGATTGCATCCGGATCCGTCGGAGCCGGGTTCTCATACGAACAATTGACAGCGTCGATTTTCAGCGGGCGGCAGAGCCAGTACGCGTCCCGGGGAATCACATCGCGGTTCCTGGGGTCTGGCGGAATTTCGGGTGACAACGGGTCGAATATAAACTCGAACCATTGTCGCGCTTCGCCATAAGAACCGGCTTCCGAAAAGCGCCTGGCGACCAAATGTACGCAATGATAGAACAGCTCCCAGAAGTACCGACCATTGCAGCCGTCAAAGGGGCCGTTCGGTTCGAGCGTATCATCGGGGAGTTTTTTTTCTTGGATATGCTGTGTTGTCCAGTGGAGCAGAGCCTCGACCGACACTGCCGCCAGACTGGTCAGTACTGCGCCGAACTCTGAGTTGAGTCGAGCATATTTGAGCTTCTGTTCGGCATTGTTGAAACTCAGGAACTGCGAACCTTTACTACTGACCTTGTCGATGAAGGGGGTCTGGTACTGGGAGGGACGCTTGTTCAATTTCAAAAAGAACCGTTTTTTTCCCTGAACTGCGCCGAACGTAAAAGGGATCTCCGCATCAATGGGAAAATAATTGACGCTGTTCGAACTCGTATCTCGTTTAAAAACCAGCCAGGGCGTTGAATAGTCGCCGCGCAAATCGGCGATCGAATGCCAGTTCGGAGGGTCGTCCGCGAGTCGTGCATCCATGCCGAACTCGAATTGCGCAGGCACGTAGAGAATCCTGGGCACCAGCAGGTTTTTGTCGTTCGACACCGTTACACCCAGGACATCGACGGTAAATCCGGCACCGCCCCGAATTTGTTCCGGGGTGGTTTCGAGCAGATAAGACAGTGCTGCAGTTGAGAGGTCGACCTCGGCTTTGGCCACCCAGATTCCGTCACCTACCGATGCTTCCTCGAAGTCATTGATGGCAAAGGAATGGACATCTTGCTTACCCGCACCTTCAGGCAGTTGTACGAGATGGATATCCGTCGGTTGGCGTCCTGTCGTCAGGGTGATGCTGACCTGCTGCCCGCCGACACCGACAATCTCGACGTCGGTATACGTTGTGCCATGGATTGCCCTCCAGCCGATCGACAACTGCTGCAGTTCGCGTCCACGTTCCTGCACCGCATCGCAGCGTCCGCGTACTCTGAGCACTTCGTAAAATTTTCCGTCCGTCCATTGCTCGCGTGTGTAGACGGCGTCCAGATACAGGCTCTCACTGACAGGCCCTGCCACTATGTCTTGGGTGCGGACGGTGATTGGCGAATAATCCGCTGGCACCACCTTCTGTTGCAGACTGGCTGGATTGTTGAAACGTCCGAAGACCATTTGCAGCTGGGTGTCGATATCCCCCGGCACCTTGTTCATTCGCGCATCGCGGGTTTCATGGATTTCTATTTCATGCAGCGGTGCCTTCCCGCCCAGGTCTTGGCGGTTGGTGTAACACACGCTCAACAAATCATCACGAGGATCGCCATCGCCTTGAGAAAAAGCGATCAGCCGTCCGTTGGAGACATCGTGTTCGCACTCTTGACGCCACAAGGTCAAAGGGGCTGACCATTGATCGTTAAGAGAACTGAAGGCCAGTTGAATCTGCAATTTCCAGGGTGACTGCACCACACCATTGGTATCGACCTGACGCTCGACCCACTCGCACCAGACCAGAACCGGCCGCCCGAGCCAGATCACGCATCGTATATCCACCACCTTGCCCGAGGTGACAATGTCGCATTTGCGCCACTCACTCCAGTTATGAGGGCCGATCGTTATGCTGTTCACGTCAACGTGAACCTTGACACTGCGCAGGTGGTAAGCGAACGGCGGCGTCTGCTCCTGTCCGATCAGGTAGTAATCTGCCTGGCGGGTATTTTTCCCATCGATGTAGCCGGCGAGCACGTCCAGGTCACTTATCTCCTGGAGGCCCCTGGTGTAACCCATCAGAGCGGTTTTGACCGATGCGTTGCTCAGCCGCCTCTGTTGCAGATTGCCTTCGAACGTGCGGAACAGCGCGGTTTTGTTCAGACGTAATGTCGGATCGATGTAGTTTGACGCATGAGTCATGAGTTCCTGGTTGGCCGACCACCTGCTGTAACGGCTCAAGTACTGATCCCAATACAGCCGGTCATCCGGCTCGAAATAAACGTTTGTGAAACCCGGTTCGGTTCCCCCGAATACCGAATGAACAAATTGCTGCAAAGTCCGCACAGTGGAGGAAACCTTCGTGGCTTCCAATTGCGCCTTGTCCTGAAGATCGGCCAACAGATACCCACTTAGCTCTTCGAGAGTGCGAATCCGGCTCTCACCGGTCCACAGCCTTTTGCCCAGCACCGCAGCGGCCATTGCCTTCACGAAACCTTCATTGAGCTCGTCCAGTTGGGGCGTAGACATTCTTGTTCTCCCTGTTGCAAGGTGTTGACTTGACCACGAGTGGCCATGGGCAATCGGGTCAATTCATGATTTCGATGGAGAGCCCCGCACCACTGACCGTTTACGCAACGTCCCTTCAAGCACCAGGACCTGCTCCAGGAGGTCGGCGTACACACCGATCTGGAAGTCGCCGTTGCGTACGTTGCCGATGTGGATGTCCACACTGTGAGCGGATTCAGTGAAATCAAAACGCCTGGCCATCGGCGGGTCGAAAACCATGGCCAGCGCCTGCGTGGAGTACGTGGAGCTCCATCCAAGGGCGCCCTGGGTGCCGACGATCTGAGAGGGGTCTGTCGCTGCGATTTCAAGGCGGTAATGCCCATCCCTGTACAGTTCAAGGGTGTCGCGCCCCGGGATGATCGAGATCGAGGTCTCCGAACCATCGTCTGCGATGATGATCAGCGTGACTGTCCAGCCGAAGGCTTTAATGGCCGTCAAATTGAAGACTCTGGCTGGCTCGAGCGGATGCTGTTCCAGCATCGCGGTCACCTTGAACTCGCCTGCCTGCTTCGCCGAGAACGGATATTTCGAGCGACCTGGCTCATCTGTCTTGAGGATGACGTCCACAGGTGGATCCGAATCGACGGTCCACCTCACGGGATAATGTTCAAGCGCTGGAGCGCTCGGGTCGTCGCTCTCTTTCACAACAATCCACACCGGCGTTGCCGTTGCGCCCACCACTGGAAAGGGTATGTTTTGCAAAAAGTCCCGGATCACGGCACCACTGGCGACCCAGACCGTGAGTTCAACGGCGGCATCACTACCCAATTGCGCAAAAATCGTCAAAGGACCGGCTTCGAGGCTGGCCAGAGAAAACAGGCAGACGCCGTTAATATCGCTGTCCACCCCGGTTTTACTGGCATCACTGCTCGTCCACCACTCTACCCGCTGATGCGCCACGGGTTCGTCATCCAGCCCCACCACCTTGCAACGCACCTCCAGCGGTTGACCTGCCATGGCCACATCGCTGACAAACGGGTTACCGGAAATCCGCGGTTTGTCCGCGAACTTGAGCAGACCTGTGAAGGTAAAGCTGTGGGATTCATCCACATTACCCACAGTAATCCTGGCATCGCCGGGAGACAGGCTGGAAATCCAGACCTTACTCACGCCATCCTTATCGGTGACGGTCTGACGCGGCCGAATCTGCCCGACAGTCGTTCTCCACAGCACCGGATAATGGGCGACAGGATTGCCGTACCTGTCCATTACAGTGGTAAACACCTCTTGTTCCCACAAATTGCCCGCCAGCACGGGATCCCGGGGGATCTCGGAACTCTGCAAGGGTCTGGCCTGTGCGCTCTCCAGATCAGGACCGATCCGTACCGATGGGCCAAACTGTGGGTCATGAAACGGCAGGCTATAGCGTAAATGCGCCGTTCCCACCCTTGCCCCGGCCTGCAATCGCGCCCATGCACGCCCCTGACGGTCTGTTGTGACCGTAGGCGTGAGTACAACCCCAAGATCGGTTTCGATATAAAGCGTCACTCCTGCTAGAGGAATGCCGAAAAAATCAAGCAGCGTGATCAGAAACTCCGCGACCTCCAGATCCAGTCCCACAATCAGGCTCGTGTTATCCACCACGCAATGGGTGTTGTAACTCTGGCCGACCTCAGCCGAGTCCGGCGAGGTTTTCGAATCATTGAATCGGCTCAGGCTTTCCAGTGCCTTTTGAGCACCCTGCTGATATTGCGAATTGCCATCGAGCAGATTCAGTTTGCCAAGAGTGACCGCCGTCTCGGCGTCCATACCTTTTGACGCCAGCTCCAGCGTGCGCATCAGAACGCCAAGATCTTCGAGCGTACGTAGCAAGGGTAGCGCCGGTTCTTCACTCGCTTCGGCCACGGCATTGATATGCTCGACAACTTTGAGCACTTGACCGATGCCACAGCCGAAGAAACGGGCCAGTTTGTCGGCCGCGGCATCGCGAAACAGACGCTGCGCATCAGGACTCAAGTCATTGGGTAAATCATTTGCCTGGCCCAGGTAGTCGTATATTTTTTCTTCCGGTTGCCGAGCGCGCTCCACCAGTCGACCGAAAAGTGCCAGGCAGTAAATAGTATTGATCGATATGTCGAAGCGATCCTCAAGGCTGAACTGCAGAAAATTTTCGCCAGTGAGGAGCCTCGCAAGCAGTGACGGGCTCAATTTGAGCTTGTCGGCAATTCGTGCACGGCGCTCCACTTCCGCGAACGTTTTCAGAAACAGATCAGGCTCCTCCAGAGCCTTCATTTTGCGCCGCTGACGCTGCACCGGCGTGACCAGCGCCTCCTTCAAAAACTCGTACGAATGCCCCTGGGCCCACATCAACACCTGAGCCGTGAGCAATTCGCCAAGCTTCAGGAAAACCGACAGGCTCACCTCGACCAGCACCCGTTGCTCGTCCCGGCAGCGCAGCACGACCATGAGCAGAAGCGCATGCAAAGCCGCCCTGTCCCGTACGACGTCCGGAGGGGGGGACTCAGAGGGGTAGACATGTTTTGCAATCGCTATGAACGCCTCATTGGCACGTGCCAGAAACTGCTCTTCAGTCTCGTCATACCGCCCGACAACCGCGCCTTTATCGTCCACCAGCGAACCGAGCAATTGCAGCCAGTCGATCGGTTGATCATTGCTCGTACGCGCAGGTGCGCCAGCTTCCAGCAGCGTGGCTGACTTCACTAATATCGGCTGCACCTGACTGCTCAGCTGCAACAGGAATTGCTCCTGACTTTCGGTCCAGACGGTTGGAACGTAGACCGGATTGACGTATTGCACTAACCAAGGCACCGGCACATTGAAATCGTTGGTCCACTCCACACAGGTCATCACTGCATGAATGGTGCTCAATGCATCTGCGGCATCTGTCGTCCCATAAGCAGAGACCAGCGGCCTGCCAGCCAATTGCGGCGCCAAGCCAAGGGTTTGAAGCAGTGCGGTGAGTTCGATAGGCGTCAAGCCGAACATGCGGGCCAACCGCACCAGCCGCCAGAAACTCGATAGCGTCTCAAGATTGCACTTGAGGTGCGTCCTGAGCCCAAACGCTTCGGCGATCACAGTTGCCAGATAGCGATAGGTCTCGGGGTTGATGCCCAACCCTTTGCAAATCTGCTGAACTGTTTGCTGGTCGGCCGACGTGATGGGGATGATCGCGAACTCACGATCAGTGATCTTCAAGGGGTCATCAAACGGTTCTGAATGGTTGTAGCCCTGATCAAAAAACGCCGGAACTCCATTCTGACCATGGGGCGACAACACATCCAGGATCCCCGCGAAGTCTTCCGCGGTGCAGTCGTATTTAGCACTCAGCTCGACGAAAAGCCCCACAGCGCTCAGCGTACTGGAGCGAATCCACAAGGCCGCGTCCGCCCCGCCCCGGCGCTCTGCGTTCATCACCGCGATGAGTATTCGGTCCACCAGATAGCTCGGCAAACCCAATAGCCGATCCAGGCGGCTTTTGCGTTGCATACGGTCTGTACGGTGCTCCAGGGCAGAGTCTTCCCCAATATTCGTCAACAGATGCCTGGGTTCGATGTCGCCATATTCGATTCCGATCGCCGGTTCTGTCCCGCCATGAATGAACCGTGCGCCCGCTACCTCTCCTGTCAAAGGTTCATCGGGGTCACCCAGCGCCGGAGCGTTGGGTGAAAGTTTGGGTGTATATCGCCCCATCGCCAGAAAACAGTCGACCTGATCCTGGGTAAAGCCCATTGCAAGCCTGAAAATCCAGAGTCTGCGCAGAGATGCATTGGCAATCACAAGACTGCCAAAGTTTTCCAGATAGAAGTCCCCGGCAGACTTTTGTGGATCCGCATCGATTCGGCCCGTACTTGGGTCTACCCTTTGCAGCGATTTGCCGGCCGGCTCGGTCCCCCGCCCAAAGTAAGGGGATTCGAGCAACAACGCTGAGAGCGCCGGACCGCTGCCAATACTCTGCTGGAGGGCTGCGTCGTCACGTGGCCCGCGCCCACCGGCATTCTTGAAATAGGGATACTTGGGATCGAGCCTGCGAATGACTTCCCCCAGCGAGCCATTTTCAACGACCTGCCGCACAACGTGTCGGATACTGAGCCGGTCATGCTCGTAGGGCATTTCCTGGGGGAACCGAATGGAGCGAAGGTAGTCCTTGGCCGTTGAAAAGCTCTCGCCTTCTTTCGACAGAATCAATGCTTCAAGTATCGTGCTATTGATCTCGACCCGGGACTTCACCTGATTGATAGCCGCCTCATCAATCAGCAGGTCGTCCACATCGCTGCGACGCAATGTCAGCGGAATGGCACCCGGCCCCGCTTTCGGCTCGATCAGCTCACGTATCCACTGGCGCAAGGCCACTAAATAGGCTGTCGTGGACGCGCTGTGTTCCGGGCTACCCAGAGCAGCAGCGCCATCAACATCGGGAGAAAAAATCTGCTGATAGGTCGGCAGCGGCCCGGCCATTCCTTTATCGCTGGGTCTCGGCACTCCGCGCAGGTGTTGCTGGCGGTACAGCCTGGCGATATTAAGTGCCAGCGCCCTGCCGCGGCTCAACAGGGCTTCGGCCTCCTCAGGTTTCAAGCCAAGTGTGCGCAATTCACCCACGCTGAGTTTTGTCAGATCGAACACGCTGGCGGACTTCATGAGGTGTCTTTCCAGCGCCTTGGGCACGTAGATCCGCTTTTTACTCTGCCCCAGCACAGCCCTGAGCAGTTGATGAACAGGGCTTTTGTCTGATGCTTTCATCCAGCGCTTCCTCTTGAGGGGAAACAAACGCCGGGACCTGACGGCGGCGCTTGTTGCGTTCAAGTTGATTAAGCACTGAATGGAAAACGGCTGGTACTGTCAGATCTGACAGGTTGCTCGACCGTCGATCGGAATTCAGAAGTTTTCTGTGAAGTGAAGGGCGTGAAAAGGCCCTCTGAACGAGGGCCTGACGCGGGCGTGTCTCTTTAGCTCAGCCGAAATCCGCCACAATAAGTTTGACCTCGTTCATCCACCCGGATAGAACAGGCCCTTTCTCGGCCTTGCCCCTGAGCGTCAACTCACCAAGCGGCAAACCATACAAAACAATCACGCATTGCCCTGTCTCATCGACCTGACCGGTACCGAGCTTGTTGGTGCCATCACCCGGAAAGAGCGACACCAGAGTACCTGGCATGGCAGTCAGTTTGATCACTGCATTGCGAGAAACGTAACTCCCATCAGTAAGATCGACTACAACAGGAGGAGACAGGGCAGAGCCGACTTTGAATTCGATGATAATGCCTGACCAGGCTGACTCCACTCCATCCATCTGTTGGCGTGCAGCGATCTGGTGGGGTTCTGTCTTCACTTCCAGATCTACGGCACAGCGAACAGCCCATTTGTCCTCTGCATTGACGATTGTCTGAGCCAGCACTTCGGTGGTCGCATGCCGATACACTGTCAATAAAGCTCCTGCTTTACCTAGTCCTTCAAACTGTGGCCGGGTTTCAAGCATTTGAGTTCGATCGTTCAACGGCAGTTGTATAACCGCTTTCTCAAAGCCTGCTAGAGCCTGAGTCACATCGCAATGACGGTGTGGCAACTTGTAGTCTGAATCGAGACCATCACGTTCCTGTTTGGCAGAATACGTCAGTGGCCCCACCGGCAATGAACTTGTGACCTGCGCCTCCCATGTTCCATCGCGCGCCACCCGTGCGGTCGCCAATACCGGACCACTTGCCTGGCGGACCGTGACCATCGCGCCCGGCAACCCCCATCCGGAAAACCTCGGCATACGCCGTACTGTTTGATCTGGCGTTGGAAACGCCACAACGGGCCAGTCAATCTTTGTGATGCGCTGCACTGTAAACGCATCACTCATGCGCCATTCAGAATTCACGCGATCCAGCGTCTGGCTTACCTGCACGCGTGTCAATCCATCAGGAAGATCCCTGTTGCCCAACACCCGCCAGTACCCATCCTCATCAGCCTGGGTCGACGGTGTCAGACGGACCTCTGTGTCGTACCAGGCCGCCACGGCGATAAACGCATGAGGAGCAGCCCTGCCAGCGTAAACTGCCTGTGGACCTACCCAGTCACCTGCCCGCGGTTCAGTAAGGTCGATGGGGGCACTGAGCAGCGTCAGGGTAATCGGGACGGATTGTTGGGAGTTCGGTTCCGTACCGACTCGGGCAACGGCGGCGATTTTGTCCGTGGCAAGCATGGAATGTTCGAGCAGTGCCGACCAGGTGTTGTCCGCACTGACAAGAACGGGCTCGAAATTGTGGGGACGACCCACCCGCTGGACAATCACGAGATCTCCGGCAAATCCAACTCCGGAAGTCCTGAGCTTTTTCCCGACATTCTGGGTATTCAACGGCGTATCCAACAGCGGCGCATTCGGCACCACCGTGACAGATATCTCAGTCGGATCGCTGCGATAGCCATCCTGAAGAACCCTGACCTCCAGCGTTTTGGAACCCGCCGCCAACTCGACCGGAGTAGTCCATTTCCCGTCAACCACCGGAACGCCGGTAATGAATGGTGATGATCCTTTGATCGACAGCTCGACGGAACCGTACGTTGCAGAGGTGCTACCGGAAAAAGTGGACTTTCGCGCGGGCTGGCCGTTCGGCCCTGGTACGGTAAATCCGGCCCTTGGCACAGCGACCATGACGGTTTTGTTCTCAGTCGGGCCGGACACGTTACTGCTGGCCTGTGTCTCTTTTTGGCGGCAATAGAAGGTAAGTGGTCCCGGAGCGTGTTTGCCAATACCGATCTTCCAGGTTTTATCCTCGTTCACCGGGCCACTGCCCAATGTCACGTGGGTAGCCGAAAGAATCTCGACCCAGCAGCCTGGCCAACCCTTGCCCTCGATGACCGCCTCGATTGATACCTCGCCAGTCGTTGTCGGTTCAGGGACCGGCGGTTGAACCGTGAAGGTAAGGTTACTGGCCGCAGATGTCTGCCCCCCCATCGCCGAGGTTGCACTTATGATGTAGGTCTTTGGCGGCAGGGGATCGGTGACGGTATAACTGAACGAACCGATCGTGCCGGCCGTCCCGGTCGCTTTGAGTGGCACCGGCGGACGAGGCGGAATTGTCAGCAAAACATCCGAATTCGTCCAGGCAAGACCGGTAATCGTTGGTGTCTGGTTAGTCTGCGCACCTGGATCAGGCGCTGTATAGGTGGGAGAGGATGACGGAATGGTCACCTCTGGAACAGCGACCTCCGCAGACCAGACACCGTTTACCCATTGTTTGACGGTGAGGGTTCCATAAGTGCCCGGGTCAAGATCGACAGAAGTTGTGCGCCAAGTAAGATCAGATTGCGCCTCACCGTTGGGAAACTTGGGGCGAAAATCCTGACCGTCCTTGTGGATGATGGCCAATCCCTTACTCGTACCCCACGTATTGCCCCTGCCCGTAATTGTAAGTTTATTGCCGTTGCGCGTGACACTCACAGACGTGGGTCGAGGAGTGGGAACGGCAACCGGTATATCAGCGATCCAACCTGAGCTGTAGATACGCCCTGTTCCTCCATCGGACACGCTTTGCCGACCGCCATACATGTAATTCCCCGGCAACACCGTGGCCGGAAGATCCTTCGTATAGATACCTGTACTAGGAATGTCCACATCGATGGAATTGACTCCGTCACCCGACACATGAATATGCATCCTGCCTGTCGCGTAACCCGTGCCATGAAATTCGATGCCTTCGCCTTTGGGTCTGGACTGAAGCACAGGCTTGGCAGGCCGGATCTTGTAAAGAACGGAACCGCCACGACCGGATTGCTTGCCGCTGAGGAATTGCTCCGTTGCCACCCTTCGCAACCCGGGCTGGAGCGTTGCTACAGCGCTCCATGTGGCCGATGCGCCGGCAGGGGCGGTCCCGACCAACGTTTGCGTTGTATCGATGAAAACCCGCACTTCGGCGTTGGCTAATCTGTTGTTGCCGGAGACGGTGAAGGTTTGTTCTTGTTCGGTATTGTTGTCGGGGGTGGTAATGCCCGTATGACCCAACATCCTGAAGGTCACAGGCTGGGTATAACCGTGAGCCTGGTTGGGATATATATGTTGAGTTTCCAACGTGTGCGTGCCAGAAGGCAGCACTTTTGTCATTTTCGTTTCCCAGTCCCCCGAACTATTTACAGTGATTGGAACGGCCCATGCCTCATAATGATTCGAGCTGTTGACTGGAGTCATTAGGGTTGAAGGATCGCCTTTACCACGGAAAACATGCCCATTGATAACAATTTCATTTGAGGTGGGGGACGATGTTATAGCTCGACGATACGTGACATCCCCGGTTTTTAGAGAGAGTCTATTGGCATACTGCTGCTGCGCCGCAAAGGTCACAACGTTGCCTTGGAAGCCGGATACCGGTGTCACTTCCCAGCGCCCGCCGGTTCCCACAAGTCCGGTTCCTACGTAACTTGCTACCGAATAGAGTTGTACCGTGGCTCCGGAAACACCGCCGCCTCCGGTGACCTTCATGACAGGAGTGGTAATGTTTTTGATTGGGTCGATGGTTGGAGTTGGAGGGAGGTAGTACACATCGATGTGGTTATGCATCTCCACGTCGCTCACACCAGCTCTGTCGTATTTATACCCAAAAGTGATTCTCGCCATATTACTGGTAGCGGTGATTGTTTGTGAGCGAACCAGAGCATTTTCATTGCCGTTCTGGTTAGCGTTGCCAATAAGCTCCTGCTCCCATTTGTTTGCCGTGCCCGCTTCTACAAGAATACGTACGTCCCCCCCCGTCTGGTTATTATTCAAGGCCTGATACCACACCGTGCTACAAGTAAAAGTAGTGCCGGGGCCATTCCATGAATAACTGACTTTTAACTTTGCCCAATAGTTACCGTTACTCGCTGATATAACTGCTTCTGCGAATAAATCGTTGTTGACTGGCTCTGAGGCAGAACTTTCGGTATGAAATTCAACTTCATCAGTAATTGATTCAATGCCGCCGGCAGTTCCTGGGGTCTCCGATGATTCGCCACTCGGGTCCAATTCCGTTCCATCGTTTGTATCCATGATTGACTCCGTCCTCATTGAGGGGCTGCCGGCAGAGGTTTGTAGATTCATTGAATGCCAATGCCATGCGGTCCAGCACCTGACAGATCTGACAGTCTCGACAAACGGTAACCTTTCCCACAGCCCGGTCCGGCAGCGTCCTGCAAGTCGTAACAACGGGCTACGACGCCTTGTGCCATTGCCTACAAATCACTCAGAATCCGCCGGCTTGTGCGCCTTGGCGTTGCCCCGTAACTTGATCCCCGTCGCTGCCAATCAGCGGCCGGGTTTAGTCGCCCGGGGGTCTTAGTACGTTGCGCATAAGCGTCATCAAGTCGGGTATTCCCTATCCCCGCACTCGATGGTGGCTGTTCGCAGGGCGCCCTCGGGCGCACCGGTACGTACTCCCGGTCGACTAACCTGCTTACAGCCGCCACCCTTTTCTCGTTTAGTCGCGAGCCGATGGTGGTCTTATCGACGAGTACGAAATACATGAAAAAGCCAGTTCCAAATCCTCCTTCGGACACCGATCCAACGGACCCGACCGATCAACCCGATCCGGTCTCCCCCTACGCCTCCGTCGATTCAAAGAAACTCCACGACGCCGCTCACCGGGCCCTGGATTTCTACCTCAATCCCCCAAAGGACAAACCGCACAACTCCGTGGATCGCGGCATGCAGATGTTCAAGGTCGATCCCGAGATCAACCCGGAAGCCATCGCCATCCAGACCTACGAAACCTTTTCCTCGGTCAGCATCCTGCTGCTCGACCTGGCCGACAGCCTGGACGACAAGCCGCGGCATCTGGCGATGGCGATCTATCAGTTGAGTGAGTTGGGGTTGTTGCTGGTGGAGAAGACGCTGGATAACGAGCGGGCGATCGCTATTGCCTAGCCGTTGAATAGAGGGTGTCAGTGCTGACGCCTTCGCGGGCAAGCCCGCTCCCACAGGGATCAGTGGTGTCCTTGTGGTAGCGGACTTGCCCGCGATGTTTCTGGCGGATATGAATCAGGCCGAGGCCGGCAACGGCTGAAAACTGAAGTACTGCTTCAACGCCTCGACCAGTTGCCCATACTCGGGCGGCGTGCGGTACAGGCTGAAGCCGGCGTCGTAGTGTTTGGGGGTCGCGTCTTCGTGACACCACAGGCAGCACGCGGTGAGGTCGATGACCTGCTGACTGCCCTCACCCAATGGGATTTTCAGGCGCAGGTTGAATTCGGCACCGATCATCATCGGCAACTGGCTGATGAGCATCAAACCGTCTTCGGACACGTTGCCCAGAAAGCCGATGGGTTTGTCGGTGACGCTGTTGAATACTCGCAGAAAATACGGCAGCTGATGCCGTTCGATTCGACGGTCGGTAAACATACGCAGTTCGCCATGCAAGGCTCCATCACAGAGCCGCACTCTCGCTTCGGAACGGACCTGTGCGTCAGGTTCGCTCTCCCCGCTCCCGGTGTGGCGCTTGCCACGTGCATCTCATGCCAGTCGCAGGTGTTGCGCCGGTACTGAATTCGATCTGCACCGGTGTCATTCGACTATAGCTCACCCTATACAAGCAGCCAGCTTTTGTATGACAACTACCATCAGAAGCGGGTTGGACGTACCACGGCGGCAGCGCTGCGAGTCGGGTAGTGACCCAGGCTCTGCAGGGTTTCCAGACGCGCGCGGGCGCGGTAGGCGTATTCGCTGTTGGGGTACGAGGCGATGATGAACTGATAGGTCTGCGCCGCATCGACGAACATTTTCTGCCGTTCGAGGCACTGGCCGCGCATCATCGACACTTCCGGCCACACGTAAGGGCGGGCACGGCTGGCGCGTTCGACCTTGGACAGTTCGAGCATCACCTGCTCGCAGTTGCCCCTGTCGTAGGCACTGTAGGCGTTGTTCAAATGATGGTTCATCGACCAACGGGTGCAGCCCGAAGCGGCGAGGACGCTGAGGGCAAGGGCGGCAATGGGCACGAATCGCATGGGGTATTCTCCTGTCTTGTGATCATTATCGACCTCTGGCGAGAAATCTTCAGAGCCCTTTGTTCCGATTGTCGCGTTCAATAAAGAAAACAATAAGTAGTGCAAACGAACAATGACTACACCCAAAGAGCGTAGTAGCCTCTGCGAGCGCTTGAACCTGAGGAGTCTTTGCATGTCCGTCCGTCGTACCAAAATCGTCGCTACCCTTGGCCCGGCCAGTAACTCGCCGGAAGTTCTCGAACAGCTGATTCTGGCTGGCCTGGACGTCGCCCG
>Ga0207696_1000501_pt1 | contig 32752 bp, 18 predicted proteins | sample KBSS54metaG_FD_184403 | JGI IMG/M metagenome (GOLD analysis project Ga0207696, IMG submission 184403) | Switchgrass rhizosphere microbial communities from Kellogg Biological Station, Michigan, USA - KBS S5-4 metaG (SPAdes) (version 2) | ecosystem: Host-associated > Plants > Roots > Rhizosphere >...
CATGCGCCGGCCTGGAACGACCAGCTGGGCGGTGAGGCATACACCACCCGGACCGCCGCCGACGCCACCGGGGCGGTGCTGACCACCACCGACGCCCGGGGCAACCTGCAGCGCGTGGCGTACGACGCGGCGGGCCTGCTGTCGGGCAGCTGGCTGACCGTGAAGGGCGGCAGGGAGCAGGTTGTCGTCGCCTCCCTGACGTACTCGGCTGCCGGGCAGAAGCTGCGCGAGGCGCACGGCAACGGCGTGGTGACCTGGTACGCGTATGACGCGCAGACGCAGCGCCTCTCCGGCATTAAAACGGCGCGTCCGGCCGGCCACGCCGCCGGTGCGAAGGTGCTGCAGGACCTGCGCTATGAGTACGACCCGGTGGGCAACGTGCTGAACATGACTGACGACGCCGAAGAGACCCGCTTCTGGCGCAACCAGAAGGCGGTGCCGGAGAGCACGTACGCCTACGACAGCCTGTACCGGCTGGTCCGCGCCACCGGGCGCGAGATGGCAAATGCCGGGCAGCAGGGCAGCAGCTTACAGTCCGCTACCGTACCCCTTCCCGCCGACGGCTCCGCATATACACAATATACCCGCACTTATGCTTACGATGAGGCCGGCAACCTGACGCAGATATGCCATTCCCCGGCCGCGGGCAGCGGCTACACAACCCGAATCACCGTAAGCAACCGCAGCAACCGGGGCGTGCTGAGCACGCTGACGGAAAACCCGTCAGAGGTGGACGCGCTGTTCACGGCGGGCGGGCAGCAGACCCGGCTGCAGCCGGGTCAGAGCCTGGTCTGGACGCCGCGCAACGAGCTGCTGAAGGTCACGCCGGTGGTGCGCGCCGGATATGCGGATGACCGGGAGAGCTACCGGTACGACGGTAACAGCCAGCGGCTTCTGAAGGTGAGCGTGCAGAAAACCGGCAGCAGCACGCAGACGCAGCGGGCGCTGTACCTGCCGGGGCTGGAGCTGCGCACGACTAAAGCAGGCAGCACGGAAACGGAAAGCCTGCAGGTGATAACCGTGGGTGAGGCGGGCCGGGCGCAGGTGCGGGTGCTGCACTGGACGTCAGGCAGGCCGGCGGAAATCACTGGCGGCCGGCTGCGTTACAGTTACGATAACCTCACCGGCAGCAGCGGGCTGGAGCTGGACGATGACGGGAACGTCATCAGCATGGAGGAGTACTACCCGTACGGCGGCACGGCGGTGTGGACGGCGCGCAGTGCGGTGGAGGCGGATTACAAAACGGTGCGCTACTCGGGTAAGGAGCGTGACGCGACGGGGCTGTACTACTACGGGTACCGGTACTACCAGCCGTGGGCGGGCCGGTGGCTGAGCTCCGACCCGGCAGGTACCGTGGACGGGCTGAACCTGTTCAGGATGGTGCGGAATAACCCACTGACGTGGACCGATCTCGATGGGTTAATGCCGAAACGCATATTTTCAGGGAGCTCAGGGGGCTTACCTAATAAAAAGCCTGCCAACTCTATGTCTTTTGATTCTCTTTTCGCTGATATTGACGGTCCTTCAGGTTCAGCAAATTCACTCTTTTCCGGAATAGCATCTGCGTCAGAGTCGACAATACCGGCCGGTGATTATGGACTGTTCAGCGGCACTGCTATCGGGGCGTTGCTCGGAGCACCATCTTCGGCGCAGGGTGGTACACCTGAAGAAAAAATTGCATTTACGACTCTACAAAATGCATTTGAAAATATGACGTCTGTCGAGATTCAATCTTTTATTGGCAATCAAAAAATGGAGGTCGCCGAGTTTAGCAAAAATTTGTCCCCGCTTGAATACGCAGCCCTGCGTGCATACATGGCTAAGAACGGTTACCATACATTAATTAATGGAAACGAAGATAGTGGAAAAATAAATGATAATATCAATGCTGTTTCCAGTGCTGTATCCTCTGCGCTAAAAAAGGCAGAGAAACATAAGGGTCTGACATTCAGGGGGAACTCAGGATGGATAGAAACAGGGCAGGAAGGTGAAAATTTTGTATCAAATTTTATGTCCACAGCTAAGAACCCAGAAACTGTAACGGCATTTATGAATGAATACAGAAAAATAGAAAAAGGTGACAAACAAACGAGATTTGTTATCGCGGGTTCCAGTGGGGGTATATTGTCTTCAGTAATAGAAGAAAATCTTGGAGAAGTGCTTTTCACTTCAGGGACAAAATTTAATGTTATATTCAGGCATGAACCAGATGGTATTACAGATAAAACGCTGAGAATCGTTCTTGAGGAAAAAGATGGGTTGACCCGTCATCAGAATGGTAGCAGTTTAATTAATTCACTGGATCTTAGCAAGCCAAAAACTCGGGAGGTTAATCGTGGAAGAAGATCATCATTTTAGTTCTCCTTGTCTGATAAAAGGATTTTTTAACGATCATGGTTGACTCATAAACACTTGCGTTAAGCTATTTATTAAGGATATTTATTAATAATTGAGAAATAAAATTATCCTTAGAACAATGTACTATCCTCCGGCACAGTTCAGGGGGATGGTTATTTTTAACGGCTCGGAATTAAAATTTCACGTCTCGCAATCTATGCCAAAATCAGAACACGAAAAGTGAAAAAGAAATTTTCACGTGGGCAGTTATAGAGCGCCTATTTTGAGTATAGGGAATCGAAACCATTTCAGCTCGTAATTAAACGGCCCGTTCGTTGTTTGCGCTAGCTTCTTATAGACAGTGGGACCAGGAATCACTGGAACAGTTACGAACCATGTTTGGCGAAAATGGTATTCCTACTGAATTTTTGTCACATAATGTCCCTGATGAACCCTTTACGGGTATTAGATTGAATGACAGATTAAGTGACTGTTTTTGATCTTCAAAGTGTTTTGTAGCACACTGTCACATAATCGACCCTATATGTGACAGGTATGAATTGATAATTGGCAATATGCATTTTTCAAAAATAGATGATTCTCAGACAACCTATCTCCACTGCGATAGATTACTTACGTCCGGGGTCAATACAAAACATCTTTATGAAGACCAGGTGCAGTGACCTGCATTTCATCTCCCTGACTTACATTCATTGAAAACAGAAAAACTTTTCTTTAATTTTTCAGGAAGTCTCAGTATGCTCGGGAATACTATCCCGATGTCTTTTTGTTGCAGGCACTCGCCGTGAGAAAAGAGTAAAAAATATGCCGGTAACTAACGGTATAATAAACAGCATTGATTGAGTTGAAAGTACATATCCATATATATAGCTCTCCAGGCTTACTGCTATCAGAGGAAAAATAAGGAAAACAAGTGAAGCCTGAAAGGCACTGGCCTTTTGCTGAAGTGCAAAGTAGCATAATATTCCAAAAACACCGGCAATAGCGCCGAGATACAGGGTGGCCAGTATTGAGTGCGCTGAGAAGGCTGACACCCGTGGCCTTTCGAAGAACCATCCTGTCGCAGAAAGTATCAATCCTGCCATAAAGCACGGGAGCGCATTAAACGTTATAACAGAGACCGTACAGCTCCTTTTCTTACACTGGGTATATATTATGGCATGGATGATTACGGCAGAAACAAGCGCAATAATTCCCTGCCAGTGGCTATCTGGACTGGTTTTCGTTTCCTCAATAAGAATGCCTGCTAATGCGACTATTGCGATAGTTAACCCTGCAATCTGCATTGAGTTCGTTTTTTCATTTAAAAATATAACTGAAGCTATCAAAACAGCTACAGGCATGTTTGCAAATATAATGGAGGCAAGTCCGGAACTAACATAGGTTTCACCATAAATCATTAAGGAGAAAGGAATGGCAAAATAAAACAAACAAATTTCAACCTGGAATAAGCGTTGTCCGGGTGGAAATAAAAGTGGTTTTTTTCTTAACAAGGCAATGCTAATTAAGAGTGGTGCGGCGAACATAAATCTCATCCCCGTTGCAAACATCGGAGGGATGGTTTCAACGGCTGTCCGCATAGCCAGCCATGTGGTTCCCCAGGTCAGTGCAACCACCAAGAATAATACTAATATCGTCACTCTGCGCATAAGATGCTCTCAGTAAAAGAGATTAATTTAACTTTTTAGGTGGAGAAAAATATTGTTTTCTCTATGGTTTTTTCATACGTTTAGAGAAAATATTTCTCTACCAAAAGGGCGTGGTTATGATGGACAAGAAAGATAAGGAGTTGCTCAGGCTGTTGCAGCTTGACTGCACCCTGTGTCTGCAGGAACTTGCAGCAGCTGTCGATTTAACGCCTAATCCTTGCTGGAAGCGTATAAAACGTCTTGAAGATGAGGGGATAATCACTGGTCGGGTTGCCCTGTTGAGTAAGGATAAGCTTCACTTGTCGCTTACAGCCTTTGTGATGATAAAAACACAAAATCACAGTTATGGCTGGTATAAACATTTCGTTTCGCAGGTCAATAGCATGTCAGAAGTAATGACTTTTTTCCGTACCACGGGAGAATATGATTATCTTCTTCAGGTAGTGGTTTCAGATATGAAGAGTTACGATACTTTTTACAAAAAGCTGATAAGTTCAGTAAGTGGGTTGAGTGATGTAACATCAATTTTTTCCATGGAGGAAATAAAATTCACTACTCAGCTTCCATTACCAGGTTAACGGTTTCGTTATTAATTGTCAGCCTCCAAAATGACAGTATAAGTGACTAGTATGAAATGTTAATTGGTTATATGCGCGCTTCAAAAATTGATGCTTCGCTGACAAAGGATCTCCAGCGTGATGGATTGCTTGCCGCCGGGGTCAGCCCAACGCATCTTTATGAAGACTATGCTTCCGGCAAAATTTAAGACCGCCCCGGCCTGATGAACTGCCTGAAAGGATTACGGGAAGGCGACATGCTGGTTGTCTGAATGCTGGATCGTCTGGGACGTGATTTACATCACCTGATAAACACGATTCACGACCTGACGGGGAGAGGAGTAGGGCTCAAGGTTCTGACTAGTCATGAGTCTGCCATTGATACCACTACTGCCGCAGGCAAACTGGTTTTTGGCACTGCGGCACTGGCTGAGTTTGAGCGGGATCTGATATCGGATCATACCCGGGCAGGGCTGGCTTCAGCAAGAGTGAGGGGAAGCAAAGACGGCAGGCCTTTCAAGATGACGATGGCAAAGTTACGCTGGCGACGGCGGCAATGGGAAAACCAGAGACCCGGGTTGGTGATTTGTGCAAAGAGCTGGGTATCACGCGACAGATAATATACCGACATCTTTCGCCAGCAGGAGAGCTGCGGCATGGGCATGATAGAAAGAATACTACTCAATCAGCCGTGAGTTATCGTCGTGGGTAACCAGTGCCCCCCACTCTGACATTTCGTGCAGCTGTCTCCTGAAAATGACTATGCGGTAGCGGTGATGTTTTCTGAATCATAAGCCTGATGTCCTCATCCGATATATCTTCCGCCTCTGAAAGGATGGTATCTGCGGCGAATTCTGCAGGCTTTTTTGACTATCGGTTACGCGAGCTGAATTCGGCATTTAGCCAGTAGGAAAATGTAGAAACTCTACCGGCGAAAGTCATGATATCGCCGCGCGGGTGATGACTGATGCTAAGCAGGTAGTCCATTTCTTCCGCGAGGGCCGGATACCGGACGTTAAATTTTTCACGGTGCTCCTCAAGCGTTGTCGGCCAGTCAGAATCGTTTTCATCTCTCAGGATGTTTGTCGCCCGAATTGCCTTGCATGCTGCCGCCCGCTGTAGCGCATGCCGCTGCAAAGGGGCAAGGGAGGGGTTCATGCGTGAAATATAGCCGTTCAGCACCGTAAGAAAATCACCGTTAACGGCAATCGCGATATTTCTTGAGGGTCTGAAAGGTTCAAAGTGGTCACGCAGATCTTCGCCATAAATGCAGACGCAGTGATGTTTCAGCCAGTAGCCCCATCGCTCTGAATTGGCAGGCAGCAAAACGGCATCCAGAACGATTGGATCGATATCAATTTTACTGACGACGGGATAATGCTGTTCAAGGACGGACCTGATAGCCTTAACGAGGTCATCCGGCTCACGTCTGAATATCACCGTCAGGTTGAGTTCAGGCACCGTCTCTATTGCTCTACCTTCAGTCAGGTTGCCATATATATAAATGCTGTGGATTAAAGCTGGCATCTTGGAGACCAGTCGCTGTACTGTGTCAGCGATTAGCGGCGAAAAAACCGGCTGAAAGCCGCTAAAGGCAGGTAACGGGATGAATCCGTTTTTATCGATGGCCATATGTTTTCTGTCACATCTTGCATGATTTAATCAGGTGATTTCAGGTAGTCGCATATAATAACCATGTTTTCAGCAACATGGCCATTTTTCAGTTCAGATGTTCAGCATCCTGACACCGCACAGATTTCCGGATTGTTACCTCATCACGAAGTGCGGTTCCTCCCGCTATTATGAGTCAAAGTGGAAAATAGGTCATGCTTCGAATTACTTACTAACGGTAAGTATACTGTTAATGTATGACTATTATTCCAATGTACTGTAATCAGTAACTTAGTTTTCTGTTTGCACATTGTCAGTAGTTACCGGGAGCGATTAGCCTTGTGAACCATGCCCCTTAAAATGTCGGGAAGAGAAGGGAACAGGCACAAGTATTTTATCAAAGTAACTTTTAAAGGGTAATGGCCATACCAAGGAATGTTATACAGTAACTCGACAGACCAGACTAAGCCTCATCTTCCATCAGCGCGACCATGGCTCCTTTATGCGCCTCGACCATACGAATATAACGCATCACCGTCTGGGTCTGCGTCCAGGTGCCTTCCTGCATAATCTGCGCGATAGATACGCCTTTTTGGGCCATATCCTGCGCGGCACCGACGCGTGCGCTGTGGCCGCTCCAGCTGGAGTAACGCCCTTTATTTGTTTCCTGGCGAGAAGTATAACCTGTGTGCCGCCTTGCCCGACGCCAGATGTCTTCCAGGCTTGGCGCACTCATGGGCACGGTAGGTACGGCGGTTATTTTATTTGACCGGTGAACGGGGCAGAACAGCACAGCCTCCGGCTCGTCCACCAGACCTGCCGCGCGTAACCACTCCATCAGCCGTAGTGAAGAGCGGGCACTCAGCGCCTTAACGATGCCGCCCGACTGCAGGATGGTTTTGGTCCAGCCCACGTCGAGAATAACGCGGCCGTCGGCCGTGAGCGTGATATCCCGCATCCGCAGGCGTGAGAGCTCGCTCATTCGCAGTAAGGTGCAGTATGCAACGTGGATGAAAGCCAGATCTCGCAAGTGCTGCAGACGGGCCGAATGCTTCCATAGCGAATCCAGATGATCGAGATCCGGACGGCGGAATGGTACAGCCTGTCCAGTGCGCTCGCCGGAAATAATAGCGGTACGTTTAATTTTCTTTTTTGCGCGCACCACGTCGGGTGACACCGTCGGAGGCACAAGACCAGCGTTACGGTGTAACATTGAAATGAGCGCAGCGTGTACAGAAATTGTTGATGTCGCTCGGCCAGCTGCCTGAAGGTGAAAGAGATAGGCCTGCAGATCTTCCGGCGACATGGGCAGGAACGAGCGCCGGTTTGCCTGTGACCAGCGCCAGCAGATCCGCATAACACTCAGCAGCTGCTGCCACGTATTGGGCGAAAATGCCTCGCGGTGACGAACGAAAGAAGCCAGCCTTCTTGTAAGGTCTTCATCCGACGCTGAGCCAGGGATGAGGCCGTTAAAAACGGAGAGTTCGTTCATTCTGTTCAGTTTTCCCCCATGTACGCTCTGGCGACGTTACGTGAATTCTGAGGGCCAGTCAGGCATTTTGCCCTGCAAGATTTCACGTAGCGCTTTTGGATTTGCAGCCGATATCATAACCGCATACCGCGCCTGTAAACTGCCAGAAAGGTCAGGCTCCTGACTGGAGCCGCATGATACAGGGTTTCCGGCGTCATGTCTGGAATTATAAATATACTTATATAAGGTTTAAAAATGGCTCAAGGTTGTTTTTCTGATAAGTCGAAAGCGTATATATAAAAGACGCAGAAAGTTAATTTGGTCCGTTCAGGAAAGGTATGGTGCTGCAGTAATTTATACGCCAGTAACCGGCTACGCCGGACTTCCGGAGCCATTCAACCACTGTACCTTGTCAGAGATCATCTGGTGCCTTCACGCCGCAGCGCGCCATACAGAGCATAATCTTTGGTGTATTGCCAATCGCTAATAAATTTACCCGTACATATTTTATTTCAAAGGGAAGCACGGTCGGGATAGTGAATTTCGTTCGTTCTGCTGCTCAAGAAAATCTCTTTCTGATACGCTGGCCTGCAACCGCCCTGAAGCAGCGCAGCTTTTCCCTTGATATGGCCCTGACATTGAGTGGCGGCTAAAGCAGAGGCGTCAGTATGATGTTAGCGCAAAGCTTGCTGGCAATCTCGACTAACTCTGGCGCTCCTGTAACGGCAAGTTATCTCAGCAGAATGGCCTGTTCCGGCTGACATATGCACCGGTGATGGCACAAGATATTCGCTGAGCTTCCCGGCTCCTTAGCGACCGGGGGGGGCGGGAAGGGATGCCACTGTACTGAACGCTGCCTTAAATGAAGTTTTTTTGTCCCGGAGCAGCCTGGATACTTCGTTTGACGATAAAGGCCAGCAGGTCATGTGCGCTTTGTGCTGCGGCGCAATACTGCTAACCTCTTCACGGAGCAGCTGTGCTATGCGCATGCAGGAACTTATGATGTCCGCTGGCGTGCCAGTGGACTGGTATTTCTCCAGCCAGTATCCCTCACGCACTGCATCGCCCGGCAGCCCGTCGTGCAGTTGCAAGAGCGCACTGAGGGCGCAGGCGGCTCCTGGGTGAGGGTTCCTCAGAAATGGGTAACAGGCCAGCCTGCATCCACCTTATTCTTTTCAATCGTTATTTCCATGCCGCGGAAAATCTCGCGGCAGTGGTGAGGGTTGGCCAGCGATACGCAGAAGCCTGTATCATGCAAGTCAGTGGCGAGTATCTCGTGATAGACGCCGGTTAACTTTCATCTTCCTTGTTTAACAAGCCGTTTATACCCTCATAAAGCATGCACAGGTCAGGCAAGCACTTAGTTACGTCTATACTCGCTGAAAACATAATCTAGCTTCCCTCACAGAACCCGTCACGTCTGTTAGGCATGTACATTTGGCGTCATGCCCACGGTAACCGTTCAACCTGATCTGCTGGCGTGAAAGGTGAAGCGGGAAGGGCCTGATGCTGCTCAAAGATTGTTGTTTGTGATACCAAGAACATCGTAGTCAGCTTTGTTTCAAGCTCATAAAAGATGTCATTCTCTGCGTAGGTTCGGGCCACAAAATATTACATACAGAATTTATCTAAGGGCGCTTTAACTGCATGACCTAAGGCAGGATGCTGTTAAAGCACATAAAGCACAAGATAGAAACGAGACAAAAACCGATATATCCTCTACAAGTGCTGCAAACGAATCCTCTTCATTGACTTCGTTAAGAAATTGTCAGGTCGGCTATTTGAAGAACTCTCATCCGCTCCGGCTTGGCCTGCTTAAATTTACACTATCTGACGACAAGTTTTTGCAGCAGAGGCAAATCGCCCACCTCATTAAAATATATTAAAGTTCATTAAAATATGAACATAAGCGTAAAATTAATGATTATTCAATATACTCTAAAAAGGGGGCGGGTAAGAACCAACCTGGAAAATTGCAAACAATGCAAACAACCAAAACATTCATACTATCTTCTTCATGCTGGTACTGGTGAATGAGGTTCAAACTTGTTTTTGAGGGGTTTCGAGACTATACAAGATCAATGTTATTTTCTAATCCTAAGAAGCATGGTTTTCTAATCCTTAATGGAAAAACCCAACTAGACTCACTAGTAGAGAAAGATGAGTTCTTATCAGAGTGTGGTGGCTGCTTATTTTTTGCCATACTCAGATCCTCTACTAATGCAATACCGGTGATGACATTGATGTTGCTGAAATTTACTATTTATAATCGATGTGCCTCAATGTCAGCAATGCAGTTTTCAGAATATGAAGTTCAGCTTTTCGCTCAAAATGACTTGTCACGCCTGAGTAAGGAAAACGATTAATGTAGGAGTCTTTCATTTTAAAGTTGGGCCAAAAGATACGGGCGAAAATAACATTGGCAGCATGAAGAATTAATTTTTGAAAGGTAAAGACCTTTGTCTATTCATTCATAATGAGAGCTTAATCTTGACCGATTTATCTAAATAGACAGAAGCCTGAAAGGTAAAATAATTTTGTTTAAAACTCTCGCAGGCCTGTTTATTCATGATTTTTCAAATATTTACCGCACAGAAAAAAACACACGTGCATCGTTAAAAATGGTCAGTGCCGGTACGGCTAACGAACTCATGTATGCCATTCATTGCTCCTAAGGCTGGGTTACAAAAAGGCGGCAGCGCTATTGGCTGAAACTCTGCAGGAATAGAAGAGTACTGACGAAGTGCTGACTGCAATGGCAGGTAAACAGTAAGCCACCACTTCAGGCAGGCAGGAGGTCCGGTCAAACCCGGAGAAACAACCTGAGCAGATTCTAAGAAGAAAATTATTTGGGAGACATGCATAACGTCTCCGGTTAGTTAATGGTGCGGCTGAAGGCATTTAAACCAAAAATAATTCGCGGAGCCTATAAACGTCCCTGACAAATTTTTCCCATAAATAATGGAGCGAGCAATGTTCAGACACATTAAACAACTACAGTATACCGTGCGCGTCGCCGGTCCTAATCCGGGACTTGCCAATCTGTTGCTGGAGCAGTTTGGTGGTCCGCAGGGTGAGCTTGCTGCGGCCTGTCGATATTTTACCCAAGGGCTGAGTGATGAAGATGCCGGTCGTAAAGACATGCTGATGGATATCGCCACGGAAGAGCTTAGCCATCTGGAAATTATAGGCTCACTGGTCGGCATGCTGAATAAAGGGGCCAGGGGCGACCTTGCAGAAGGCACTGAACAGGAAGGAGAGCTTTACCGTAACATTACGGGCAATGGCAATGACAGCCATCTGACCTCTCTTCTGTATGGTGGGGGCCCCTCCCTGACGAATTCCGCTGGCGTTCCCTGGACTGCGGCTTATATCGACACAATCGGCGAGGTCACCGCCGATCTGCGTTCAAATATCGCGGCAGAAGCGCGTGCAAAAATTCTGTATGAACGACTGATAAACGTTACGGATGATCCGGGCGTCAAGGATGCTCTTGGCTTTCTGATGACTCGTGAAGTGGCTCATCAGATTTCCTTTGAGAAGGCGCTTTATTCAATTCGCAATAGTTTTCCACCGGGTAAGTTGCCTCCAATTAAAGAGTACGCGGGGGTTTATTACAACATGTCCGCGGGTGGAGAGGTGCGCGGTAGCTGGAATTCAGATGAAAACTTCACCTACGTCGCTAACCCGACGGCGGCCGTGGACGGGGGCAATGGCATGGCGAGCGTAGTCTTACCCGAGGACCAGCAAGCTAATATTGATCGTCTCAAACTCCGTACGGCATCTGATACCACACTCAACCCTGTCACTGGTACGGATTTGTGTGCTGTGACTCCTGATGAAAATAAAGGGGCATGGATAAAACCGGCTTTTACAAAAATGAGATGTCCCTAAAGATAGTCGGCAATCATTTCAGGATGAACCAAAGCCAGCAGATATTACGCCCTGATTTTTTCAACCTTGCCGGTACGAAAACAACCTCGACCAGCAGAGCCATAACTTCAGGTAGTTGCTAATTCATCCTGACAATAATGCAAAATTTCAAAGGAGATGGAATGACGTTATTTTCCAGCTTTTGGCAAGCCGGCTATGAGGGAGCTGATCATATTAATCCTAGTGGCCTCAGGCTGTCGATGAACGAAGTTAACGATCACCTGAATCGGGCATGTGAAGATTATGCCGTACTACGGCGCTTCAACATCCGCACCGTACGTGAAAGCGTGGGCTGGCACCTCGCGGAACCAAGTGAAGGAGAGTATGACTTCTCGCTGGTCGCACTGCGGATGAAGGCAGCACAAGAACATGGCATCCAGATCAGCTGGACAGTATGTCACTATGGCTGGCCTGAAAATCTAAGCCTGTTCTCCATTGATTTTGTGCCGCGCTTCGCGACGTTTTGCGGGGCGCTTGCTCGCTATCTTGTCCCCTGGTATCAGGACGCGCCTGTATATTCTCCCATGAATGAGATCTCTTTTCTCAGCTGGGGAATAGAAGCTGGCGTATTTTCCTGCCCTGATGCACCAGAGCATGACCGGGGCGAGGGTAGTAAACGTCAACTGGTGCGCGCCACGCTGGCAGGTTGTGAGGCCATCTTGCAGGCCGACCCTCGTGCACGTTTTTTGCATTGTGATCCTGTCATTCACGTGATCGCTGAAGAGGAAAGTGAAGAGTGTCGCGCTCTCGCCCGCTCTTTGTGTGAATCTCAGTACCATGCATGGGACATGATTGCTGGCAGGCTCGCACCTGAACTAGGCGGGGCTGAGCGTTATCTTGACCTGATCGGTATTAATTATTACCACGCAAATCAATGGGAAGCCTTTTCGAACCATCGCCTTTACTGGCATCTGGGTGACAGGCGGCGTAAGCCGCTACATAAGATATTACAGGATTTGCAACAACGTTATCAGCGGCCCCTGTTACTGGCTGAAACCAGTCATGTCGGTAGTGGCAGGGGGGCCTGGATTTCTCAAATTGCTACGCAGGTTGCCCAGGCGCAGCTGGCCGGGGTAGATCTGCTAGGTGTATGTATCTATCCGATCATCGATCGTCCGCAGTGGGAAGATACAACAATCTGGACACACAGCGGACTCTGGGATCTCGACCGGTCTGGCCCTGATCCCTATGCGCGTCATTTACAATCTACTTACGCCCAAGCATTGTACCAGGCGCAACGTTCGCTGGGGCAATTTCACAGGATTATTACATCTGCCAAGATGGCTCAGGAGAAAGATATGAAACAGACGACTCTAATTGTATTCAGTCACTTACGTTGGAATTTTGTTTTTCAACGCCCTCAGCACTTAATGACGCGTCTGGCGCAACATTATGAGGTTATGTTTATCGAAGAGCCAGTTTATCAGCCTGGGCCGGCGGGCCTGCACCGGAGTTTACCTGCGCCGAATATTACGGTAATTCAGCCGCACACAGATATTGACACCCCAGGCTTTCATGACAGCCAGATCGCTCTTCTGCAACAGCAGCTCTCTACTCTCGTTAATGAAGATGAGCGCCCACTAATCTGGTTTTATACCCCTATGGCATTACCGTTATTAACAACGTTCCAGCCCTGTGCAGTTATTTATGACTGCATGGATGAACTTTCCGCTTTTAATTACGCGCCACGCCAGCTGCAGCAGCTTGAGTCAGCGTTGATCAGCCGCGCTGACCTGGTTTTTACCGGAGGCACAAGTCTCTACGAGGTGAAAAAATCGAAGCATCCGCGGGTATATTGCTTCCCCAGCAGCGTTGACACTGTGCATTTTGAACAGGCTCTGGATCGGAACAACGGGCATCCTCTGCAAAGCTCGCTGCCCTCACCACGTCTCGGTTACTACGGGGTGATTGATGAGAGAATGGATATAGAACTAATTGCCGCTCTGGCTGACAGTCATCCGGAATGGCAAATCGTTATGGTAGGACCGGTGGTTAAAATTGATCCCGCATCCCTGCCCCGGCGCGACAATATTTACTGGTTTGGTCAGCAGCCTTATGAAGCGCTGCCGCAGTTTCTGGCGGGCTGGGATGTCTGCCTGATGCCTTTTGCCCTGAATGCCTCAACGCGCTTTATCAGCCCCACTAAAGTACTTGAGTATATGGCCGCACAGTTGCCTGTTGTAAGTACTGCTATTACCGACGTTGAAAGGCATTATGACGGGCTGATCGCCATTGCTCACTCTCAGAAAGAATTTATCCTGGCCTGTGAGAGTGCGCTACATCTGCCTCCAGAATCACGTCAGAAGCTGGCTGAACAAATGCGAGTCAGGGTCTCGGCTACCTCCTGGGATAAGACAGCAGAGCAGATGTATAAACTGATTTATCAGGCAAACCACACAACAGACGGGAAAACGCCCTGTGCGGGCGAGTCTACTCAGCCGCCGCCAGCGATTGCTGAGATGGCCACCTTAATGGAAAAAACAGATCTCGTGTCCTGTCTGATTATTGGCGCAGGCCCTACCGGCTTGAGTGCGGGTTATCACTATGGTGAAGGTGCTGTAATTCTGGAGAAAAATGACACGCCGGGTGGCTGGTGTCGTTCTATTCAGGATAAGGGCTTCACTTTTGATTATGCAGGACACATTATGTTTTCACAGGATGCCTATGTGCATCAACTTTACGAGATGCTGTTGGGTGACAACCTGCACTGGCAGGAGCGAGAAGCCTGGGTCTATAACGACGGAGTCTATACGCGCTACCCCTTCCAGTCAGCACTCCATGGTTTGCAGCCGGAAGTGATTAGGGAATGTATTCTCGGTGCGGTCGAAGCGCGTTATGGCGTAACTGAAATGAGTGCTATGCCAGTGGAACTAGAAGCCTCTGTGGTGAAGGACCCATTGCTTAGCGAAAGTCATAGCTATATTCATGATAGCTGTACCGAGGATGCTGCTCAGAATGAAGAGCACTGTCTTGCAAAGAGTGATGAGAAAGCCACCGAGAATTTTGAACAGTTTATTATGCGCACCTGGGGCAGGGGGATCGCCCGCCACTTTGCACTGCCTTATAATAAAAAACTCTGGAAATTACCTCTGACAGAGATGGAAACTTCCTGGCTGGGTGGACGTGTGCCTCTGCCGGATCTTGCTCAAATCATTGATGGTGCGCTTCAACCACCAGCGAAACCGATTGGTCCTAATGCGCGTTTTGGTTATCCGCTGCGCGGGGGTTTTCAGGCTCTGATGTCCGGCTTTCTGCCTCATCTGAAATGTACCCTTCAAACCAATGCCGCTATTGTAAAAATTTTGCCGCAAGCTCATGTTGCCATCTTAGATGACGGGCGCAACTACCACTATGACCAGCTGATTAGTACCATGCCATTGCCAGAGTTGATTAAGTTGTTAAGCAACGAAGCCCCTGAAAATGTCCAGGCCGCGGCGAGGCAGCTACGTCACGTTTCGGTGCGTTGTGTGAACCTGGGTATTGGTCGTACTTGCCTGACAGAGAAACACTGGATTTACTATCCTGGCGAAACCCTTTTTCATCGTATTTTTGTACAGGGCAATGCCAGTCCGGAATGCAATCCGGAGGGTGGGTTTGGGATCACCTGCGAAATTACCTACAGTCAGGATCAACCTTTGCCGCTGAAAGAAGAAGCACTGATTGCTCGCTGTGTGGGGGACTGCATTAAGGTTGGTATAATTCGTCCCGATGACGTCATTCTAACGGCAAACGAGGTTGATATGCCATATGCCTATGTGATTTATGATCACGCACGTAAGGCAAACGTTGATCTGATTCGCCAATGGCTGCTGACACAAGATATCCATCTATCTGGGCGTTATAGCGAGTGGGAATATTATAACTCCGATCATGCTTTTCTTGCCGGGAAACGAGCTGCGGAAAACGTAAGAAATCAGATGCTGGTAAAGAACATGCATTGTTAGCCAGTACCTTTAATCTGTGCATATTGTACAGAGAGGAGTAACTTAAGCAGAGTAGTATGGTGTGGAAGTTACACGCTCCGTTCGTATACAGGAAAATGGGTACACAGTTGAGGATGACCCGCCTCAGTTTTGGATCATCTGCATTAAATCCAGCGACAGTGAACACTCCTGTAACAGCGCTGCTCGCTCAAGATCTTACGGCGTCCTGAGCCGTTTTCTGTCTGGCTTTCTTTTAAGTCCAGAATCAGCATACCGAGCACGTTGACGGCCTCATCCAGCGCTATTAATTAGCGCTATATATTTTCCCGGCGCCATACCTGCGTAATACGCCAGATTACGCAGGTATGGCGAGCAGGCCGGTAAAATTCAGTCGAAAAAACTCAAGGTTCCTAAATCGGCTATACCGCTCAAGTGCCTCAGTAAACTCAGGTCCGTTGACTGTAACCGGAAAATTTTTCAACTGTTTCGGTGGCGATACACGCACCCGCTGACCTTACGTAATGTCCAGAAACTCCGTCACACTGACGGTCTGCCAGCTCTCCGGCAAGGGGCCAGCTTTTTCCACAGTCGCTGATTTGACCGTTCGCGAATTTCGCTGATGGGACGTATAGGTGTGGTTACTCAGGGCAATAGTACCTTATTTTAAAGCAACCACGCGTTGGCAACATTATACATCAGACCGAGGCGCTCATTACTGAATCATGCCCCGGTGTAGAGCAGGCGCTTCAGGAGGAAAGACTATGGAGAATCGCCAAATTCATTGGTGCCGTAATATTCGTTAATGGATGCAGTAGTATGCTCTCTGAGGTTGGTGTGCTTTCTGCATAGAGGGAGAGCACTTTCTGAGGGTAGATATTAAGCTCTACCACGACAAATTGCTGAACACCCGGCAGTGACTGGATTCAATCCGTAATAAAGGTCCCCAGAAAACGAGCCGTTGTGAGTTGAAGCGCTATTCTCAGCCGGTTATGCTTTCCCGTCGTTTGTTAACAAAATAAAATTCCTGTTCATCAAAATTAAGATAGCGAGCCAGCTGAATGTCATTGGGTTTTGCAACATAATGTCTGAAATTCTGATCCTGGTTACTGGTCAGGAAATCGACGGTAATATCATCCCCTTTGCATGACTGGATTTTTAAAAATTTGTAATTGCCCGATAATTTATAATGTTAAAGAAAGGGAAAATAGCATCAAAAAAACGCCTTACAAATCGGAAAACCTAAGTTCAGAGAAGTTTCTGTCAATGTATTTTTTAAAAAAACTTTAACGCTCAACGTGAGTATTCGCTCTATTGAGCATTAAAGTCATTATTTAAAAACCGGCACGAGGCGTCTACGGTGACATCTTAATACTTTAACATCACCTGTTTAAATAAATTCCCTTACTGATTTAATTTATATATTCCTGACTGCCATGGTTGTAATTCAAGAATTGCGTCATTCTTTTTAACAGCATTCTTACTGTTGCTTTCGATAATGACTTTTTCGACAGAAAGTTTATCTGGTAATTTATAAATCATTGCCTGCTCCCGAAAGTTAACAACTACTAGAAATTTATCCGGCCCAAGGCTGCGCGTATAAGCATAAACAGATTCATTTTTAAGATCTAAATCTTCATACCGACCATAAGTAAGTGCTGGGATGTCATGTCGTATCTCAATCAACTGCCGATAATAATTTAATACAGAGTCAGGGTTTTTGATTTGATTTGCCGCATTGATTTTTGTGTAGTTTGGATTAATAACGAACCAAGGCTTTCCACTGGTAAATCCTGCATTTAGGCTTCCATCCCATTGGAATGGGGTTCGGCTATTGTCTCTGCTAGTCAGGTGTACGTTTTGCAAGAACTCGTTGGCTTGCACCTTTCCTGTTTCAACGTAATCATGCCAAAATCCCTTGACCTCTATATCATCAAAATCATCAATATTTTTGAAGGGGTAATTGGTCATACCCAATTCTGAACCCTGATAAATGAAAGGCGTTGCTCGTTGTGTTAGCAACAATGTTGCAAGCGCTTTAGCTGATTTTTCACGCCACTGTGGACGTTCATCACCAAAGTGAGAGACGGAGCGCGGATTATCGTGGTTATCCAGGAAAAAAGCATTCCAACCATATTTACCTGCAGTATGATCAACCCTATTGATAATCTGTCGGAATTGCGACAAAGTCCAGTCTTTATGACGCCATCTTTCGTTAGAGTCTCGATCCAATCTGATTAAGTCAAATGTAAATGCAATGTCAAGCTCGTTACGACGTCTATCAAAAAACTTTATCGATTGATCTAAAGGGACACCAAAAATTTCACCAGCAGTCGCAACATCATATTGTGATAATACTTCTTTATTCATTTCTTTAATATAACGGTGAATGTTAGGGCCTTTAGTATACTCCTCTGCGAAATTATTCAACTCTTGTTTAGTAAGATTTGGAAAATTCGGTATTTTTGAGTAAGTGGCCACCGTATCAAAGCGTAGCCCGGAAACACCTTTATCTAGCCAGAAACGTAGCATTGTATAAAGATCTTGACGGACTTTTGGGTTATCCCAATTTAGATCTGGTTGCTGTTTAGCAAAATAATGTAAATAGTATTGATTGGTTTTTTCATCCTTTTGCCATGCAGAGCCACCAAAAAATGAGGGATAATTATTTGGTGGTGCACCTTCTTTCGGATCTCTCCAAAAGTAATAGTTGCGGTAAGGATTATCTTTACTACTTTTGCTTTGAACAAACCATTCATTTTGGTCGCTAGTGTGATTGATTACAACATCAATCATCAACCGCATATTACGTTTTTTCATTTCAGTAATCAGGCGGTCAAAATCTTCCATTGTGCCATATTCAGCCATGATTTTTTTATAGTCACGTATATCATAACCATTATCTGTATTAGGAGAGTCATAATGAGGATTGATCCAAATGGCATCTACACCCAGATACTTTAGATAGTCTAATTTAGCTATGATACCATTAATATCACCGATACCATCTTCGTTGGTATCTTTAAACGAGCGCGGATACACTTGATAAAAAACAGCCTCCTTCCACCATTTAGGTATGTTTTCCGACTGTTTGATAAGTTTTTCGTGATGTGCGGTTTGCGAACCCCCAAATGCTTGATGACATGAACCATATAATGAAGTGGTTAGAAATATGGCAAGTGCAGTTTTCAATCCTTGATGTGACATTAAATACAACCCTTATCTACTTGAAGTAATTATTATAACTTCATGCCCAAAGATATTAAATGATTTTAATCTCTAGTCAGAAACCATTACTTTAAAAATTGACCAGAGATTTCAATTATGCGATCTAACAGTGGATTGGTAAAGATGGGAAACCGATTTATAAATTTTTAAGTGATATTTATTTTTAACTAATTAATTTTCAGCACATTCTGCTAAATCATGCTTTCCAAATATACATAAGCGTTTCAAAAGACTATTATTTTGCGGAGATAAAAAACATTTATATTATCGTCAGCAGCTTTAACATAGCACGATAATAATTAATCATGAAGTAATCACACCTGATATAGCGATGCTAAGCCTGCCGCCAGGCAAAATAAAACTTTATCGGCAAATCTGCCACCGGTCATCAGCGGAAAACTAATACTACAGAGCGGCAGCCTGAGCTGCTGCGTGCACTGGCTAGCGAATTCAGGGAGGATGAAGCATGATTAAATTTCCGCGGGGCTCACGCATCTGGCCGGTCGCTGGTGTGACGGATATTCACTGCAGCCTCAACGGGCTTGCGGCTACGATGCATAAAACGCTGCGCACGGACTCGCTTAGTGGTCACCTGTTTTATCGTTCGCGGCCGGCGGGGCGACATGATAAAAGTGCTGTAGGCTAACCGGGATGAACTTTGCATATTTACCAAACGCTGGAGCGGGAGCGCATCATCTGGCCAGTAACACACGACGCTAAAGTTCATATGATACCGGCGCAGCTTTCCATACTGGTGGTGGGCATCAACCGTAGGTATCCGCAGCGGACGGAATACCTTGGCCTGCGGTTAACCTGCTGTAAAGCGGATTCATGTGAAACCTCACTCCCAGATGAATATACCCGACACAGAGCGTAGCTGCAGGAGCAACACACTACCATCCACAGAATGGCGAATTAAAACCGCCTGTATTTAAAGCTGGCGGCAGCATACGCACGCCTGCGAAATAAACCGGCTAAGGTGCTGGTCGCCAAACTTCAGCATGTGAAGTTCGGCAACATTACCTAAAATCTACATGAGTAAACGGCTTGCAAGGTGCGCGAAAACCGAACACAGGCACCAGCCGAAACCGCCTGTCCAGCGTGCGGCGGGGAGCTTCTCAACGTGCTGGGCTGCAATGTGCAGGAGCAGCGGGAGCTCATAAGCATCTCTTTTAAAGTCATCGAAACGCAGCGGCCAAAACTGGCCTGTTTCAGCTGTGGCCACATTGTTCAGGCAGGCATGCCTTCCAAACCATCGGGCGCAGCTATGCAGGTCTCAGTTCGCTGGCCCTCATTAAGCTTTCTCTCAGATATCAGGCTAAAATCTATGGGTGTGATTTCTTAACTTCCCCATCTTTCAGAATGAATGTTAGTCGTCCACTCCAGAATTCGGCAATGAAAACATCTTCATAAATCACAGATGCCTTTTTCATCTCATCTTCTAGCCATCGGGTATCCTTTCCTATCTCATTGAGTGCATATTCACGGGCTTTGCCACTTTTCATAATGATAACGGAAGGCATTTCGGAACCTTCGCACACTGCCGTTATCTGTCCGTTGGGTTCAATCTGCGCATAGACAATCTCCTGAAATGAATAGATGCCCTGCGCATGAAGCTGAGATGACACATTCAAAATATCTATCTTGTTCCTTTTATTAGATATAGTTTCGACCAAAAACCTCCCTTTCTTTATGATTGGAATCGGCTGACCTATAGTCATTTCTCTGAAAAAATGCACGTACTTACTTATCGCATTAAGTAAAGAAATCAGACATACCCCGATAAGAAGTACGAATACATATTGATATAAGGGAATAGAGTCACTGTAAATGACGCCCCCTATGATTCCACCTAAAACAAAATTCCCTATGAAGTCTATCGGCGTCATCTGGGACAACTGTGTTTTTCCTGATAAGTTGAGGTGGGTTATGACGATCATAAAACCAATGATGAATTTTACTAACACGAGCCCATAGTATTCCATGCTAACGTTGCTCCCGAACATCAATTTCTATGAAAACAGCTCAGCTCCCTGAGCCCCCCTTACGGCATTGATATGTATACCGTAATTTCGCAACCTGTCTGTAGCTGCGACCACCCATGGTAGCCATAAAATTATAGACTCTGCAGCAAAAAACTTGAGGTGGTAAACTTATCGCCCCCTTTTTGCTGGCTGAGTAGCGCATGAAACCATTCAAAGGCCGGCATTTTCAGCGTGACATAATCCTCTGGACGTTACGCTGGTACTGCAATACGGCATCAGCTATCGTGAACTAAAGGAGATTCTGGCCGAGCGTGGTGTCAATGTCGATCACTCCTCTGTTTACTGCTGGGTGCAGCGTTGTGCCATGAAATAGAAAAGCAACTGCGCTGTTACTGGCTTAACCTTTCCGACCTTTGCCTGTGGTACATATATGAAATATACCTAGAGGTAAATGGCACCGCAGCGCTTATCTTAACCAGGCCGTTGAAAACAGGATTCATAATGTCGTTTTTTCCTCGCCCCACGTGGTAACAGCAAGGCGGCATACCGTTTCAGGGTAAAATATTCAACAACGTGAAGAAGTGGCAAACCTCTGACTCATCAACACGGATAAAGCGCCCACCTATGTTCGTGTACTCGCTCTGCTAAAACGCGAAGGTAGATGTACGCCTGCGTTGAAAACCGACATATAAAGTACCGGAATAACGTCAATGAATGCGATCATGGCAGGCTGAAAAGGATAATCGGCGCCACGCCGGGATTTAAATCCATGAAGACGGCTTGTGTCACAATTGATGCTATTAAGGTGATGCGTGCGGCCAAGCCGCACCGTTTTAAGATAGTGATCCCCCGGGCAAGATGCGTCTGGTAAGCAGGCCTTTGAAATGTAAGACCTTTCGATAAATCTTCATTTCAGTCTCATCCAAGTAACGAGGTCAAACTGGAGGTAATATACAATTAAAGGACATTTGCGGATATTTGAGCAATTTCATGTTTACATAGTCACTAATAACACCTTTCGTCCAAGGAAGATATACTTTCAGCAAATTTATCGTTATTCATAAAGCCACGGTTAACCGTCTGAATATAAAGAGAAAAAGGGGGTGATATTACGTAAGCTTTATATAATAAAAATAATCATCTGTAAAAGGAGTGTTGTTTACTTTTTGTTGCAACATTATTTTATATTATTTGCATGAGCTGGTTTTTTACTAATTAAAAGGGTGAAATTAATGAAGCTATTCGGAACATCGTCATTATTATTCGGTTGCATGATGGTATCCAGTATCGCACAAGCCAGCGATATCCATATGTGGCGTGAACCCAAACCTGTTGTACATAAGGGGAAATATTACAGCTTAATAGTAGATCGTGGCGAATTACAGAAAGCAGTAAAGAACAGCAATAGCGACTATCTCTTTTCCGAAAAAGGAGCAGGAGTTAAGCCCTTGGTATTGGTTGGCTCTCCGGTAGAGATTAGTGAATTTCTGTTTCAAAATGAAAGTCGCGGCATTGAAAACCATATTAATGAGCTACCAGATATTTATATGGGAGTCGCAAATTATAAACCAAAGAACCGTTTTACCGGCTTGTTTCCGCTACAAGATGTATTGACTCAAACTATTGATCAGGTATCGAAATTTGTGCCCGGTACCTATATCACCGATGCGGCGGGAGCCCCCTCCGACCTAAAAGCATTAAAAAAAGCCATATTGGCTATGAAGCATAAGGATAAAACCAGCAGTAATATATTGTATGTTAAATTTAGCTACTTGCCTGAAGATGGTATGGTGAAAGTAGGACGCAAAACAGTTTCTTTCGGTCGCATTCTGGAGCAAATGCAGCAGAGTAATCGTCTTTAGAGTGAATAAGTGAGAAGCCGCCAGTATTTCCATGTTCAGCAATACTGGCGGAGTAAATCGCTCAGATCTTTGCCTGGACAGGGGTATTAGGCAGAATGTTAAGATTTTCCAGTATTCGACACCACACCTGATTCAATAGCTTTGTTCCGTCAACTCGCAATTGGCTATACGGAGCAATATACCTGTAAAGAGTTTACAGGATTATCTTCAGTTTCTGACATTTGTCTCTGGTCGTACCATTGATGCGATTATCGGTTGCAATTTTATTGAGGTAATTTTCCGTCGTTTCGTCCGCTTGCACTTGTTGATGCCAAGCCTGCGGTTATTCTCTCGGTAATTGATTAACGTTCAAACTCGGACAGTGCGGCAAAGATCTTTAGAGATGAGATAGCCAGCAGTGATCGTGGTATCAGTGGCCGCCCCCGTGGCCGGTCACTACGCTGTAGTTGCCAAAATTGACGGAAAGTAAGATTTAATCGGCAAAAATGTGGGTGTCGTTCATATAACTGATCAATAAACCTTTCAGGAGTGACAACGCTACGTGAATTCTGGGGAAAAAGCAGGGGTAAGACCCGTCAGATTTCATGTAGCGCTGCCTTTATTTTAACCGGATTTTGCCAGATCTTTTGACAATGACGGAGCTCAATACAAGCTGTGGCGAAAATATGGCCGACAAGCTCAAGATCCTCTGCCTCGATCTAAGTACTACAAAGTTCCTCCGACCATTTCTGGCCTTATATAATAGTAATTATATAAGGTTTTTGATTTAATAATTTATCGACTTAGGGCCTATCTCAACAGGACTTTATTCCAGACGATAAGACCGCTGGCAAAATGCAGCATAATGAATATCCACCGGTTTAACAGACACCTCAGAGTCATTTAAAATGGCTTAAGAGAGGTGCCCATGAGCTGTTACGTTATCCCGAAGAGTTCAAAATTGAAGCGGTCAAACAGGTTGTTGATCGCGGCCATTCCATCGCAAGCGTCGCCACCTGTCTTGATATCACCCGCCTCAGCCTCTATCCCTGGGTAAAAAAGTATGGCCCTGATTCATCAGCCACTAAAACGCAGTCCGATGCCTACTCTGAGATCCAGCGACTTCAGAAAGAACTGAAGTGTGTTAATGAAGAGAGAGACATACTAAAAAAAGCCGCGGCGTACTTCGCGAAACTGTCCGACTGAGGTACGCCTTTATCCGTGACAACAGCCATTGCTGGCCTGTTCGTCTGCTCTGTCGGGTTCTGGATGTTCATTCGAGTGGATTTTATTTCTGGCTTCAGGAGCCACATTAACAACGTCACTAGGCAGACCAGATGCTGACCGGGCAGAAATAGTTCTGGCTTGAGTATGAGAGTCTCTACGGTTATCGCAAGATCCATCTCGATCTGTGTGCTACCGTGCTATACATTGCGGAGTGAACCGGGTCTGCCGGTTGATGAGGCGTGCCGTAATAAAAGCTTACGTCGGGTACCGGAGCCCACTAGCACGCAAAAGTGAGGCCAGCATCGTGGCACCCAACAGGCTCCAGCGGCAGTTCAATCCGAACACACCGGATGAGCGTTGGGTGACGGACATAACCTACATCCAGACCCATGAAGGCTGGCTGTATCTGGCCGTAGTGGTTGATCAGTTCTCCCGAAAAGTTATCGGCTGATCAATGCAACCCCGGACGACAAAAGATATTGTCCTGAACGCATTACTGATGGCGTTATGGCGGCGTAATCCTCATAAATAAGTGGTGGTTCACACTGATCAGGGCAGTCAATACATAATTCCTGAAATCACACGGTCTTGTTAGTCGGAAAACCGCTTCTTCATGGGGATGTAGTTTATGAAGACATTACTAACATCGCGGTGGGTTAATCAACGGGGAGCAGGTCAACAAGTCAACAAGTCAACAAGTCAATTTATATTCATCACATAATGATACGAAATCGAAGATTTTTTATTATTACTGAGAGATTTTTATCAAGGTTCGAGTACAGACTTATATTTTATATTTTCGTTAGATATTCATTGAGCACGCAGGAAACATAAAAATAACGATAGGTAAAAGTGACACTGTCACCTATGACATTAAGCCTCACTTCCATGCTAAAAATAAAACAATATAAGGCTCTTTTAAGAGATAAAATGCGTAGCCAATAAATGAAAATTAGCAGTACAGACTTCTCTGACAATTTTAAACAAGAGCAGGATAAAAAATGAAATTTAAACTTGTTGACCATGTGAACGATACTTTTAACGTCGTTCTGGTAGTTATCCATATATTTAACCCGATTACCGAATTGAGTCCCGCTCTTCAAATTGATACCAACAGGCCACACTGACCCCTTTTAAATGGCGCTGCCGGTGTTTTTGGGACTATCCGGCAGCTGTGTACCGCGGGCGGGCAGCAGACTCGGCTGCTGCAGGGGCAAAGCCTTATCGGGACGCCGCGCAACGAGCGGCTGAAGTTAGCTGGCAGAAAGCCAGATGCATTCAGAAGACGCGACGGGTGTTCCACTGGACATAGTGCAAACCGGACGGCATAAGGTTTACTTCATGTGGCACTTTGTGGGTATGCCCGTGTTTCAAGCAGCAACACCTTAGCAAAGTTGTAAGCATTAAAGCGTCAGCCAGTCCTTAAATGTAGAAGCAGGTCTGGGTACTGGTGAGTTCTTGCCGCCCATGCTGACCACCTACGAATGATATAAGGGCCACGACAGCCTGGGCGTTTCTGTAAAATATATCTGCTTATACGCTGCAGGCACTGGTTCATCATTTTGTTAATTTGCCATTATTACGACCCCGGTGAAATGTATAGCATTTATCATTTGCAATTAACTGTAAGGGCTAGCAAACGCAGTTTCGGCTCACATTAAGTGATAATGGGCTCGCATCTATCCTGCCAGACTCGCCATCCATTTTATCGGGCTCACAATAACTGAAAATTAAATTTAACTATTAGCGTCTTTTTCCATGCGGCCCTGAAAGCTCCCATACACGCGAAACCATCCAGATTACTGTATGATTTTCTGTGCAGTCATACCGGCTGCACAGCATAAACAGGAGATTACCATGTGCACATCACCGTTCAGCAACTCCCCGGCTGTCACTGCCCTCGATAACCGCGGCCTGACCGTGCACGATATCGCGTACTACCGCCACCCGGATATCCCGGAGGTCACCAGCATGCGCATCACCCGCTACCGGTACGACGCCCGCGGCTTTCTGACACAGAGCGCTGATCCGCGTCTGCATGAATTAGGGCTGGCAAACTTCAGCTACCTGACGAACCTGGCCGGCAACGTCCTGTGCTCACAGGGAGTCGATAGCGGCATCACCTTCAGCCTGAACGATGCCGCAGGACGGCAGTTTATCGCGGTCAGTAACATCGGCACCACTGATGAAGATACGGAAGACCTGTGTCAGGCGGTGACCCGCACCTGGCAGTATGAGGACGCAACACTGTCGGGGCAGCCGTTAAGCATCACAGAGCAGCTCACCGGCGAAGCCGCCTGCATCACAGAACGCTTTGTGTATGCCGGCAATACGGATGCAGAAAAATCCCTGAACCTGGCCCTTGCCTGCGTCAGCCACTATGATACCGCCGGCCTGTTGCAGACGGACAGCGTGGCGCTAACCGGCGTACCGCTCGCTGTGACCCGCTGTGTGCTGAAGGACGCGGATAACACTGACGTCATGGCCGACTGGCAGGGCGGGGAAACCTCTGCCTGGAATGACGTGCTCGCAGGGGAGAGCGAGGGGTATACCACCCTGACCACTGCCGACGCTGCCGGCACGGTGCTGACCACCACTGATGCACAGGGCAATATGCAGCGGGTGGCATATGACGTGGCCGGGCAGCTGTCGGGCAGCTGGCTGACCCTGAAGGGCGGCACGGAACAGGCTATCGTGCAGTCCCTGACGTATTCTGCAGCCGGGCAGAAACTGCACGAGAAGCACGGTAATGGCGTGGTGACCACGTATGCGTATGAGCCACAGACGCAGCGGCTGGTTAGGATTAAAACGGCGCGACCAACAGGGCATGCATCAGGTGTGAAAGTGCTGCAGGACCTGAGATATGAATATGACCCGGTGGGCAATGTCCTGAAGATCACCAATATTGCCGAAGAAACGCGCTTCTGGCACAACCAGGAAGTGGTGCCGGAGAACACATACACTTATGACACTCTGTATCAGTTGGTTAGCGCCAGCGGGCGCGAAATGGCGAATGCCGGTCAGCAATGCAGCAGCCTGCCGCCCGCCACTATCCACCTTCCCACCGACAGTTCCGCATATACCAACTACACCCGCACTTACAGCTATGACAACGCTGGCAACCTGACACAGATACACCACAGCTCACCGGCGACGGGCAACAATTACACCACGGCTATCACGGTGAGCGACCGCAGCAACCGTGGTGTGCTGAGCACACTGACACCAATGCCATCCGAAGTTGACGCACTGTTCACAGCGGGCGGACAGCAGAAACAGCTGCAATCAGGGCAGAGCCTGGTCTGGACACCACGTAATGAGCTGCTGCAGGTGACGCCGGTGGTGCGAGATGGAAGCGCGGATGACCGGGAAAGTTACCGCTATGACGGTAGCAGCCAGAGACTTCTGAAAGTCAGCATGCAGAAAACAAACAGCAGCCAACAGACGCAACGCGTGCATTACCTGCCGGGGCTGGAGCTGCGCACGACCTCAACAGGCAATACAGAAACGGAGCGTCTGCAGGTGATAACCGTGGGCGAGGCGGGCCGGGCACAGGTGCGGGCGCTGCACTGGGAGAGCGGCAAACCGCCTGACATCCGCAACGGTCAGTTGCGTTACAGTTACGACAACCTGACTGGTAGCAGCCTGCTGGAGCTGGACGGCAACGGCAACATTATCAGCATGGAGGAATATTACCCGTACGGCGGTACGGCGGTATGGACAGCACGCAGCGCGACGGAAGCGAATTACAAGACCGCGCGATATTCGGGCAAGGAGCGTGACGCAACGGGGCTGTATTATTACGGGTACCGCTACTACCAACCGTGGGTGGGTCGGTGGCTTAGCGCAGACCCGGCTGGCACAGTGGACGGGTTGAATCTTTTCAGGATGGTACGGAATAATCCTCTAAGGTATTTTGATAAGGATGGACTTGCTCCAAATGAGGGGGAATTCCAACAGAAGAACGGCAGAAACTATATTAAAGAAGCTAAATATTTAGCTGCAGAACAATTATCAGTCGCTGAAAAATTTTTGAATAACTCATCTAATAATGAAGTAGCATTAGATATCTATAAGACGTTTTTTGGGTTGCATATGGGAGAAGAAAAACTAGGTATATGGAAGACACAAATAAAAAGCGTGTTAGAGGGGGTAAATAAACTGGATACGAAAAGAAATATCCAATATTCGCCGCTGAAGATAACCGCATCTGGAGAAACCTCGCAGAGTGTAGCAGCCGAAGTCGATACTCAGGCATTTCAGCGAGGGGAGAAAATTTACATGAATGCCTATACGGATATACTGGGAAAAGTCAAAAAAAATGAGACACTTGGCGTTGATCATTTGGCTCATATTTTGATTCATGAAATTTCTCACCTCCGCCTGAACACGGAAGATAAGGCGTATATTGGGGTGGTGAAGAATGAGGGATATCATGAGTTAAATGGTATGCTCGCTCTTCTTGAACCAGACAAGCTACCGACAAGTAAAGGAGAGCGCGAGGAAACTATCCTACAACGACGTACCCGAGGAAGTCTGGATGCGCTGAAAAATGCAGACTCTTTTACAACAGCGACTCGTTATCTCGCTTATGCTGCAAAAAATGCTAATTCCTACAGCTATTTTTCCCAGCAGAAAAAAAATTTCAAACCCGGATCCCCGGCTCTTATCGCGAGTCCGCGTTGGAAATCATTGTAATTTACTAATACTATTCAGGCTATTTTTTCAAAATATTTTGATTTGCCTTTTATAAGTAGACCCAAAGCAGTCAATCCGATGAGACAGTATTTCTGTCTCATTTGGGTTATTTTTATACCACTCTGGTGTTGTGTTTTCACCATTTCGAGTTAAACGAGATAGTTTTCATCATTATGGCACTTTACAGCTATGTCCGTATTTCAACCAGCGACCAGGATCTGACCCTGCAGACACAAATTCTCCGCGCTACCTCAGCCCTTCGATACCCGAAAATTTGATTACCACTTTCCTAAATTTATTGCGGCAAAACTGGCAATTGCCGATGTTCTAGCCATACCGCTGGCCAGAATGTCGCTTGAAGACCGGGCGTTTATCGACAGTATTCTGACTGAGATGCTTAACCGTAGTGAAGTACTCGCCCACATCAGAGACTATTTTCGTAACAGACCATAAGGAGAAGACCATGCGGGTTGAAGTGATAGAGCATTATGGACTGACGCAGTCTATTGAACCGGCGGGGTATTATGAAACTGTTCACCATAATCCACTGTTGAAAGACCTTAAGGGGCGATACGCGAAGGACGACTGATAGCCGTCTGTGGCGTGGCCGGAAATGGCAAAACGGTCACTCTGCGACGGCTGCAGCAGCCACTGATGGATGAAAAAAAAATTATTGTCGCCCACTTCCTGTCGTTTGACAAACAGAGTGTCCGGCTCGCCATGCTGATTAACGCCCTGTTCTACGACCTGGCGCAGGATAAGCAGGTGCCGAGCCCCAAACAATGTGAACGCCGCAAACGGGAACTGCTGGAGCTGGTCAAAAAAGGCAAACGCCTGGTGGCACTGTTTGTTGATCAGGCGCATGACCTGGACGGCAACACACTGACGGGGCTCAAACAGCTGATGGAGGTGGTTGAAGATGGCGGTCGACGGCTGTCTGTCGTTGTGGCCGATCACCCAAAACTGCGTAATGACCTGTGTCATCCGACAATGGAGGAAATCGGTTATCGTATCGATATTTTTACTCCGGACGGGATCACCAGCAACCAGCGCGAATATATCCAGAGGTTGCTGAAGACCAGCACCGGAAAGGATAAGCCGGAAGATATTCTGACGAGCGAAGCCGTTGACCTGCTAGCGATGAGACTTAGTACAACATTGCAGGTCCAGTTGCACCTGACTCTGGCGATGGAAGCACGATACCAGATAGTTAAAAAGCCGATTACCGCCACGCTGATTTAATCTATGCTGTCACGCCAGCCGGATGACCTGGAACCGAGGCTCACCCGGCATGGTTAACGGTTAAAGACATGATACAGCAGTTCGATGCAAAATCTGCTGAAATCAGAGCATTATCTAACAATAAGTAGACCCTGCCCGTATGGCAGAACTGCGCGACAGAATGCTGGCGGTTAGTCTACCGATATGACAATGTTGATTTGCAGTTATTGTGAGTCCGGTGGAATGGATTGCGAGCCAGGCAGAATAGATGCGAGCCCATTACCACTTAATGTCAGCCGGTGGTGTTTTTCATTTGCAGTTAATGTGGGCCGAAATTTACGCTGATTGCGAGTCGGAGGGGTTTTGATTGCAAGCCGCTACTATTACCATGCGCAAACAGGCGCTTATTAGCTTTAGCAGATTTTTTATCCATCCGTGCGAAGCCTTTTGAACTGATCAAAATCTACTATTTTTAATCTAACCCGATGCTTTGAGAAAATGCTCATAAGCATGATTGAAATCCTCACTGTTGGTCTCAAAATCTGCATCTCGCCTTTCTCCAGGGTAAAAAACTTTGCTGATTTTATGAATTTTTCATAGTCAACGCCAATGCTTGAAAAACTGTAAGTAAAAAGCTATTACAGATATATTCTAATGTATAAATTATAACCGCATGAGATACCATTAAAAAGTATTTATTGAGGGTAGATACGTATCCTACTTTCGAAAATAGTACTGCATGCCAGTATAAATTTTACCGTTTATTGAACAGTGGGATCACAATAATTTCAAATACAACTATTTCCGCTTGAAATATTACATAACCTATGTATAAGGATATGACATCCAGACAAATGACAATTTTCCTTCTATCGAGAGGTTTTAATGAGTGACAGCCTGAAGTCTTTGAACAACATCCGTACACTTCGCGCACAAGCGCGTGAATTACCACTCAGCATTCTGGAAGAAATGCTCGAAAAGCTTACGATTGTTGTTGAAGAACGCCGTAACGATGAAGCAGCAAATGCTGATGCCATTCTCGAACGTGCTGAAAAAGTTGCAAAATATCGTGCTATGCTAATCGAAGATGGTATCGATCTTGACGATCTTACATCTGCACAGTCTTTTGAAAAACCTCGCAAAACGCGCACTGAACGCCCTGCAAAATATAAGTACACTGATGAAAACGGTGACGAAAAAAGTTGGACAGGGCAGGGCCGTACTCCACGTTACATCAAAGAACAAATTGACGCTGGTAAATCGCTGGCCGATTTTCTGATCTGAAACCTGCATGATCGAACCGCCACATGGCGGTTTTATCCTTATTTTTAACTCTATTCGGTATGCTTTTCCCTCCTTCATTTCGATACTCATCACAATCTAAGCGCGAATAGCTATAAGATATTGTTCCTCTTCTACAGCATGCATTCAATGCAGACTTGCAACCGTGTCAGCTACTGTCTTGATAGTCAAATTTATGAGCTGTAATTCGGGTCAAACTCCTGCTGTTTCATCAGCACTGCATAACAGATATGAACCAGCTTCCTCATCACTGCGCACAGGGCTGACATTTTAGCCTTAACGGCTTTTAACAGGCGCTCGTAGAAAATCCTGAGCATGGAATTGTGTTTTATCGCCGTCATGGCCCTGAGATAAAGTTTAGCCCGTAAATCGGCCGGACCCGTTTGGGTCAGACGTGACCGGCCGTTCACTGAACTGCCTGACCGTTTCTTCTGGGGAACAAGATCCAGCCATGCCGCCGCCTGTTTCGGGCTGCTGAAGGCGTTTCCACGCAGCACTGCCAGCGTATTCGAGCCCACCTGCTTACCAATGCCTTTCACCGACGTCATGTACTTCATGTCCTGCTTCAGGCCCGGATAGTTATCAATATGATCGCCGATCTGTTGCTGGATCGAAAGCAGCTCTGCATCCAGCGCCGCAATCATTTTTGTTACTGAAGCTTCTACGCGTGTGGAAAAGCGGGTGACGTGCAGTTTTTCCAGCCGGTTCTGCTCACGCTACATATCTTCCCGCAGCACATCGCGCCTTTTCAGCAGCGCTTTCAGTTCCCGGATGGCCGGTTGCGGGGACACCCATGCTTCCGGCTGGCGCAGTGCGCCATAGAGTGCCAGAACATGGGCATCTACATGGTCGTTTTTCGTCAGAATGCCCATACCTGTTGCAAAAGAGTGTAAGCGGACCGGACTGGCAACCACCACGCGAAGTCCTTTTTCATGCAGACCATAAGCAAGATGCTCATGATAGGTTCCCGTCGGCTCCAGGATGACCTGCAGCTCAGAGAGAATGACTTCTCTGGCTACCAGTCAGTCCATTAACTGCCAGGCCACGTCCGGTCCGTTAGAAAGCACCTTAGTTTTTTTCCTAACCCGGGCCTTCCGCAAGCAGGCAGACATCAATTTTACTTTTCCCGACATCAACACCGGGCTGTATCATTTTGCGTCTCCTTTCACCTGATACCATCACGCCTGTTTCCCTTGTGCATGCGGAGTCGCTGCTTCTGGCAACTGTTCAAAGCTAATGCTGGCGTGAAAGGGGAAGCAGGAGACCTAAGCTGACACACAGGATCGAATCCTGATGGATGACACAGATTCATCGGAGCTAACAACTACAGAAAACAAGATACAGGGATGACCAGCGATTTGAGCATACTTTCAGTCTTTTGGATCTTTCATGTCTTTTATGACAAGTTAATTTTTCCACTCTCTTTTGAAGTCTTCTAAAGCTAAGCGTCTAATCATTATAAGATGGTGTGATTTTATGCCTTCATAATCTATAGATTGCAGGATGACCTACTCCCCATGTATTTACACGCCGCGATGTCAGTGACGTCTTTGAGGAAACCCCCATGAAGAAGCGTTTTTCCGACTAACAGAGCATCAGTATCCTCCGCGAGGCTGAAGCCGGGTTTTCTGCCCGTGAGCTCTGCCGTAAGCACGCCATTTCCGACGCCACCTTTTACACCTGGCGTAAGAAGTATGGCGGTATGGAGGTGCCCGAGGTTAAGCGCCTGAAGTCGCTTGAGGAAGAGAACG